>Ga0265293_10002383_pt1 | contig 38020 bp, 27 predicted proteins | sample Munlanlewell138R_FD_192505 | JGI IMG/M metagenome (GOLD analysis project Ga0265293, IMG submission 192505) | Leachate microbial communities from a municipal landfill in Southern Ontario, Canada - Leachate well 138R | ecosystem: Engineered > Solid waste > Landfill > Unclassified | place: Canada... | reverse complement strand
AATTTGTCGCAGGGGCTCTTCAATAGCGCGCCGTACAATACCCACACTAAACTGCTCATCGGCGGCGAGTTCAAGCTTATCGAGTGCAGACTCGGCGCGAATAAGTGCGACCCCACCGCCTGGAACTATGCCCTCTTCAACGGCAGCGCGTGTTGCGGCGAGTGCGTCTTCTACGCGGGCTTTTTTCTCTTTCATCTCGACTTCAGTAGCTGCACCTACGTGTACGACAGCTACGCCACCGACGAGTTTAGCCAAACGTTCTTGAAGTTTTTCGCGATCGTAGTCGCTCTTAGTCTCTTCGATTTGGGCGCGAATTTGGTTCACGCGCGCTTGGATATCTTCCGCTTTACCAGCGCCGTTCACTATCGTCGTATTGTCTTTATCGATGGTAATGCGCTCAGCCTCACCGAGGTCTTCGAGCGTAGCAGTTTCGAGCTTCAGACCCAAATCCTCTGTGATCAGCGTACCACCCGTTAGTACGGCGAGGTCTTGCATGATGGCTTTGCGTCGATCACCAAAGCCAGGCGCCTTAACGGCGGCGACTTGCAGTGCGCCTCTCATCTTGTTGACGACCAAAGTCGCAAGAGCTTCGCCCTCGATGTCTTCGGCAATAATAAGTAGGGGACGCCCTGTGCCAGCGGCCTTTTCGAGTAGCGGCAAGAGTTCGACCATGTTCGATATCTTCTTGTCGTAGAGCAAAATTTTGGGTTTCTCAAAGGAAACTTCCATGCGCTCGGCGTTCGTAACGAAGTAAGGCGAAACGTATCCACGATCAAACTGCATACCTTCGACAACTTCAAGTTCAGTATCTAGCCCCTTAGCCTCTTCAACCGTAATAACGCCATCTTTACCCACCTCGGACATTGCCTTTGCGATAATTTCGCCGATGGTTTTATCGGAGTTAGCCGAAATCGTTCCTACTTGCTCAATTTCGTGTTCGCTAGCCGTGGGACGCGATAGTGCCTGCAAACGCTCGACGATAGCTTCGACGGATTTGTCGATTCCGCGTTTAATTGCCATGGGGTTGTGTCCCGCAATCACAAACTTTACACCTTCGCGGAAGATCGCTTGTGCCAAAACGGTAGCAGTCGTCGTGCCGTCACCTGCGATATCGCTGGTTTTAGACGCAACCTCGCGTACCATCTGGGCGCCCATATTCTCGAACTTGTCGGCAAGTTCAGTTTCTTTGGCAACGGTGACACCATCTTTAGTAATGAGGGGAGCGCCAAAACTACGCTGAATGACAACGTTTCGACCTTTGGGACCCAAGGTTACTTTTACGGCATCTGCGATTTGGTTTACACCACACAAAATTTTCTGTCGCGCATTTTCTGCGAAAATAATATCTTTTGCTGACATTTTGTTCTCCAAAATGATTTAAAATTAATCAATAATACCAAGCACGTCCGATTCTTTGAGGATAATATGCTCTTCGCCGTCAATCTTCACCTCGGAACCAGCGTATTTACCAAAGAGCACGCGGTCACCAACTTTAGTCTCCATCGCTACGCGCGTACCATCGTCGTTGACCTTTCCAGGTCCCACTGCCTTCACAATACCTTCCACGGGCTTCTCTTTGGCCGAGTCCGGAATAATGATTCCACCAGCACTCCGCGACTCACTCTCAACGCGTTTAACCAAAATCCTATCTTGTAATGGACGAATATTCATGACATCTCCTAATCAAATTATTGAACAAAAACAATGACTTAGCGCTTTGCACAACGAGTAGCCGCGCTCACGGAGTAGAAGGATAGGCACCGCTTCTGCAAGGTCAAGCTATTTATTGCCAAATTCCCGTTACTTTGCTCTAACGACTTTTTGCCGTTTTTGCATTGAGCAAGCAACCTTAAGGTAACTTTGTGCATCGATATGGGGGCGTTGCGGGGGTCTGGACCCCCGCAGAGGGGGTAGGCGCAAACCCGCGCACAGCGCGGGGTTGCGCCGTAGGGGGACACTTCCCCCACAAAGGTAAAAAGCTTAAATTTCGCGTTAAACTGCGTTTTTTAGAGCAACGCTTCCGTCAATAAATTTTGAAAAATAGAAAAATACGCAAAGTATTGATAAGTCCACGCGCTCTGCACCATAAGCTAAGTACCGCTAGTTTAATCTTAGACTATATGCTAGTATACGCGCGCTTTGAGGCGCATAGTTTTGCGCCCCCTAACAAGGAGATGCTTTATGACAACGTCGGGAAATAATATTAAACGAATTGCGATACTATTTGCAGGTGGCCCCGCCCCTGGCGCCAATGCGGTGATTTCGTCCTGTGCTTTAGCCTGCCTAAAACACGGCATCGAGGTCATCGGAATCATGCACGGATACTCCGCATTGCATATTTACGATGCTCAAACCAAGCCCCTGCGAGAAGGCATTGACTATCGTCGTTTCACTTTTGCCGACGTCGAAGAGAGTCGCAATGCACGCGGCATTATGATTGGAACCGCGCGCGCAAACCCGGGACGCAGTATTGGCGGGCCAGCTGACTTAAGCGATGCCAGCAAATCCGCGCCGCTAAAGCGCACAGTCCAAGCCTTGCGCAGCCTCAATATCGACGCCCTAGTCTCGATTGGCGGAGACGATACCCTCAAAACCGCCAACAAAATTTATGAATACCAGCGCATTAATAATGTTGAGCGCCCAATTCGCGTTGTTCATCTGCCCAAAACCATCGACAACGACTACAAAGGCATTGACTTCACGTTCGGATACTTCACCGCGGTGCACTGGATGGCTAGCGAAGTCCAAAACCTCCTAGCCGACGCAAAAGCAGCGCGCGCCTACTTCATCGTCGAGTGTATGGGCCGAAAAGCGGGCTGGCTCTCCTACGGTGTCGCCATGGCGGGTGAAGCCCAAATGATACTAGCCGTCGAAGACATTGAAGACCTCATGAAAGCCGCTAACAAAGCCTACGACGGACATCTCGACATGGACGTACTCGTTGACCACATCGTCGACCTCGTCGTTTGCCGCTCCAAGCGCTCTCAAGACTACGGCGTCATTGTACTCGCCGAGGGTCTTGCCGAAAAACTACCCAAAAAATTCCTCGAAGAAACCACCCGCGACGAGCACGGCCACATTTCCTTAGGCGACGTCCACCTCGGACATATGGTCGCAAAACGCGTCATGGCTCGCCTCAAGGAGCGCGCCGGAATTGAGCGAAAAGTCAACGGCGTCCAACTCGGCTACGAAGCTCGCTGCGCGCCCCCACACGCCTTTGACGTCATGCTCGGAAGCCAACTCGGCGTCGGTGCCTACGTCGCATTGGTCGAAAAATCCCTCGACGGCGTCATGGTCTCCACCGAAGGCCAGCTCGACCTTTGCTTCGTTCCCTTCAAAGATTTGGTCGATCCCGCCACCCTCGTCACCGAAGTGCGATACATCGATACGAAGAGCGATTTTCACAGGTTGGCGACCCTTTTGGCTACAAACTTCAAAAGCAAAGACTGCAGCTAAGCCCAAATTTCCTTTGGTGGGGGGATAAATCCCCCCTACGCGCGGGCTTCTTCGTAAAATTCACAATTCGCCATTATAAAATGCGATGTATTCGCTCAAACCGCTCATCCATCGCATTTTATTGGCTCATTGTGTCTTTTACTCAGTGATCCCGCGCTACCCCCCTTAGCGCTACGATGCAGTGTAGATAAATAAGCATGGAGTTTTGCAAGTAAGCGCCTCTTGGCATAGTTTTTGCAGTAACTACAGCTATGGGCTAAACTTGCCCGCCCAGTTTGCACCTATATTTTGGAGGTTACTATGAAATCCGCTCGTTTGATATGGTTGTTTCTATTCGCACTTGCTCTGTCACTTAGCGCTGTATCCTGTGCTGGTATGCAGCGACAGTCCATGATCAACTCCTATGTAAATTCGCATGTCGAATCCTATGAGTATAACGTAGAGTTTTCACGACTTTGGGCTGAGGCTCGCGCTCTTTTATTTAATCGCGGCTACCAAGTTCGTGATTCTGGCAACGGCTACGTTGTAGAAACCGAGTGGTCTCACACAACCTCTGGTAACCAACGACGCTACCTCGTTACAGGTTATCGATTAAGCGATACCACCTCAAAAATTAAGTTCGACTACAACGAGAACGACAGTTATGGTTCCTTCTACTCCTCGGGACGCGATCTCCAAATTGAAGGTGAACTTATTCAGCGCCTAGAGCCGCAACGTTGGAACGAAATACAGGCGCAAGCAGCTGCGTATGCAGACGCCAATATGAAAAAGTAAAGAGCTTCACTCTTATCTAAGCGTTCGGCTTAACGGATCGCAGATAATTTAGCAAAACTGCTTAAAACCCAAGGATACTTGGGTTTTCTATTATGATATCATGACAAAGACCATTAAAATTCTTCTTCTAGCCCTCGTTGCCGCGTCTTTATTATACTTCTTCTTGATTAAACCCAAAAGTTCCGTCATTAAATGGGATCAACATACAGCGAGCTGGTCTAAGGTCGATGCCATCGAAATTATAAAGGGTGAGGTGCATGATTATTTTTATAGAAGCGCCAACACTTGGAACTATAAAGCAGCCGGTGATGAAGTTTGCGCTCCTAAGCATGTGGATGCGGCCCAATTCAAAAAAATCGATGCCATACTTAGCCAAGAGCTAAAAATCGATCTTATCGAAAACACGAGCAGCCTATTTAGCAACTTGGGTCTTAGTGACGAGGCGCCCGTCGTGGTGCTATATTCACAGAATATCGCAGTTGATCGCTTTAAATTAGGAAAAAGCATGCGCCCCGAGCACAGCAACGAAGAGCGTACTTGGATTCAACGCGATGAAGGCGAAGCACTGCGTGTTTTTGTGCCTTTATATGATCTCGGAAGCGTTTTTTCGCAAGAACTTAGACTTTGGCGCCATCGTGAAATATTTAGCTTCGATAGCCATGACATTGATCGCATCAGCGTCCGGGCGGGCCAGACTAGCTACGCATTGCAAAAGCATCTGGGTCAAAACAACAGCGCAGAATGGCGGCTAGTAGACGACGAAAGTTTCGATTTGGATCAAGATGCGATCGAAGCCTTATTGCTACAGATCGCAAACCTCAGTATCGATAATTTCGCCGATTGTATCGATACGGACACAGTGATGCATGGAATCGAAGGAGGAAGCTTAAGTTTTGAGCAAAATGGCGAAGCGCGCACCATACAGATCGGTATACAAGCGAAATTACACCCTGAAGCTGCAAACTGGCGAGACCTTAAAGAGGGAGATAGACTCAGTATCATTGAGGGACGTGTGGCGATTTTGTCCAAAGCTCGCGTAATGAGCCTTTTGCCAGATTTAACTTTACTACGACAACGCCGAGTACTTGCGATCGATCGCAACGAATTGGAGAGAATCGACTTTCTAGAGCGCGAAAACACTTCACTAGTTCGTAGAGCTGACGGCAGCTGGGATTACACGCTTGCGGGAGCGGCACACGAAATACAAGGGGAGCGACTAGCGCTGCTACTACGTCAGCTTCAAAATCTACGCGCTGTCCGCTATGCTAGCCCTGCCGAAGAAGACGGCATTGAATGGTTAGATGGAGTAGAGATTACGACAAAACAGGATAAGTTTAAAATTTCGTGGTCTAGCGCCGGAAATGGATTTTATTTTGCAAAAATAAACGATGGAGATGCGTTTATTTTAATGGAAGTCCAAATCCGCCGCATGAATGCATTCACGGAATGACGCTCTCGCCCATGGCAACACTCAGAACATGGCCGTTACACGCCGCGAAACAATCTTGTTTTGCCATTATTTCGACTTTGACTTTGAACGACTAAACGCTATTATTTTAACAGCTTGAGCTGTGCTAAACGCTACAGCTGTTAAGAATTACGTGTATGGTTTTTGGGAGACTAGAATGAGAAATTCAACGCTTTTTGCATGCGTCTTTGCATGCTGCACTTTATGCTTTTTTTCCTGCGACGATTCTGCGCCTTAAAAATGTAAGCCCGAATGTGACAATGGCTACGTTTGCGAAAATGGAGAATGCGTCCCAGAGCAGCAAGACAAAGAATGCTCAACGGATGCAGACTGCGCTACTCGCAGCGACGGTAAGACGAAATGCGAACTCACTAGCAACAAGTGCCAAACGCCATCACATGAGCCCGTGTGTAACGACGGAGTGCGAGAGGGTGACGAAGAATGCGACGGCGCTGATTTAGGGGGCAAAAGCTGTAAAGACTTCGAACCCCAAAAATTTGTCGCTGGGCAATTAAGCTGTACGCGCTCCTGCGAATTTAATGCGAGCGCTTGCGTCGAGTGTACCACTGAAGATACGAGCTTATGTATTGATGACGAAATCTGCTCCGAATCGGGCTATTGTGTGGATCCTAGCCATACACCAGTCTGTGGCGATGGTCGCGTTGAAGGTGATGAAGAATGCGACAAGAGCAATCTCAATGCTAAGACCTGCGCTGATTTTGAAGGTTATAGCGCCGGGGATTTACTTTGTAGCGAAGATTGCCACTATAATCTCGTCAACTGTCTTGAGTGCGAAGACGATGCACATTGCGCGGATCGCAGTGACGGCAAAAGCCAATGTGTCAATACAGTTTGCGACTTCCCAACCATGGGTGAATGCGATGCAGAGAATCATTGTCCCGCTGAACAGTATTGCCAAGTAAATACCGACGACCCAAGCCAAAACGTTTGTACTGAACGAGGTGACTGTAAAGCTAATGGCTGCACTAAAATCGGCACAACAGATGGATTGTGTAGCGACGTTGCATGGGATAAACCCGGCGTCTTTACAAAGTGTGACTTTGCTTGTGAAAATGGACAATGTAAAACTAGTCTGTGCGTAGCACCGAGCTGTAACCCCATAAATGCTACGGAGTACTGCGACACTACAAGCAAACCCGAAGGTGAGTGGAAGCAGTGCGATACGCCTAAAATATGTGTCTCAGGCTCTTGCGTCATTAACGAAACACCTCTTGTCGTTATTAGCCAAGCCTATACAGGTGGAGCAAACTCAGGCTCTAGCTTCCAATCCAAATACGTTGAACTCTTTAACCGCGGTAATGAAGATGCAAGGCTAGAGTCATGGAGTCTACAGTATGCAAGCGGTGCTGGAACGAGAATATACGTTTGTCCACTGCCCGAGAACATGGTAATTCCTGCAAAATCATACTATCTCGTTGATATTCGCCAAAGCACAAACGGTGATGCCCCTATTGCGCCCGATGCAGACCACAAGTGTAGCCCTAATCTCTTAGCAAACATCGAATCAGGTAAGCTCTTCTTGGTAAATAGCCCTACGCCATTGAGCTCCGTAATGCCCGATGAAGGAACTTTTGTCGATGCCCTTGGCTACGGTGGTGCAAACTGGGCGGAAGGTGGAGAGAACGCAACCGCGCCAAAGCTCAGTAAAACTTCTGCTGCCTATAGAAGAAGTGAAGGCTGTATTGACACCAACAATAATAAAGACGACTTTGTCGTTGGTCTGCCCAGCCCACGTAATTCAGCCACGGAAGCGGTGAATTGCAGTGATATTAAGGAAAATACCACAGCCCGTTGTAAGGATGGCATCGACAACGACGGGAACGGAAAAATTGATTGTGATGACAGCGATTGCTCCCCGTTTTGCTAAGGAAGCTCTGATTTATTTTTGGGGCTACCGCCCCAAACCCCGTCTAAGGGCTATCGCCCTTAGAACCCTTCCTCTGTGTAGCGTGTTAATTTTATTGACTTTATTTTGAAAACCCGCCTAACTTTCGTTGTTTTTCTCTAGCTACTTTTTTGGCAATTTTCCCATTGTTCAGAGTTTCCCTAAGGGCGAACATTGAGTTCGCCCTTAGGGACAAAAGTTATGCAAAGGTCTTCATCGAGCTTTCGCGCTATTCTACGAGCTTTCGCGCTATTCTACATCGCCTTCAATCGCTTCACCAACTTCAGGGGCAGATTCTGCGACTTGCTCAAGTGTGGGCAGCGAGTGTTTCTCACGAACAGCATTTTCAATTTGGCGCATAATCACTGGATTTGCTGTTAAGAACTCTTTCGCATTTTCGCGTCCTTGCCCCAAACGCTCCCCATTAAAGGAGTACCACGATCCTGCCTTTTCGATGATTCCGAGGTCGGCGCCTAGATCCAAAATATCGCCTTCGCGTGAAATACCAAAACCGTAAATAATATCGACTTCCACCTCTTTAAAGGGGGATGCCATCTTGTTCTTTACAACGCGTATGCGCGTACGCTGACCGACAAGCTCCGTACCGTTCTTAATGGCGCTGGTTTTTCGGATATCCAAGCGAACGGATGAATAGTATTTAAGCGCGTTTCCACCCGATGTAGTCTCGGGGTTACCAAACATAACGCCGACTTTGGTGCGCAGCTGGTTGATGAAAACCAGTGAGGTTCTGCTTTTAGATGAGGTTGCGGCTAGTTTTCGCATGGCCTGGCTCATGAGCCTAGCCTGTAAACCGATGTGTGAATCGCCCATGTCGCCTTCGAGTTCAGCACGGGGTACGAGTGCTGCTACCGAGTCGACCACAATGATATCGACAGCGTTTGAGCGAATGAGCATCTCAGCGATGGCTAGTGCCTGCTCGGCGTAGTCGGGCTGACTGATGAGAAGCTCATCAATGTCTATACCCAAACGCCGCGCATATTGAACGTCAAGAGCGTGTTCGGCATCGATAAATGCGGCTATACCACCCATCTTTTGGCACTCTGCAATCGCATGCAACGCTACGGTGGTCTTACCGCTTGCCTCTGGTCCATAAACCTCAATGACCCTCCCACGCGGAAAGCCGCCAATGCCTAGGGCTATATCTAAACCAACGGAACCCGACGGAATCGCTGGAGCTGCCACTTGTTCATTGCTTCCCCAACGCATAATCGCGCCCTTACCAAACTGCTTTTCGATTGCAGATATCGCCACTTCTAAGGTTTTCTCTCTACTTACTTCCTTTGCCATACTACTCCTTTGTTCAGCAACGCGACTTGCGCAACAAAATCTATACTGTACAGAAGTTCACGTGTCAAGCATCAAAATCCATTTTTAACCCACACGCCCCTGCTACATAGCTATATACATCTTTTGGCCACTTACGTTCAGAAAATTTTCATTTTGACAAAATATTTTAAACTAAAGAGACCTTTGCACGGCTAGAAATTGTGAATATAATTTTACAAATCCGATACAGTTTTAAACAAAATGAGACATTTTGTAGAGAAACATAAGCTACAAATGCTAATAAAATAAGGCAGTGCGAAGACAGAATGACATTTTATTCGAAAAGTGCTTAAAAGAGTGCTTTCTTTGGGGAAGGGGGGTACGGGGGGAAACATCTTTTCCTCGGCACAAAGAAAAGGGTTTCCCCCCGTGCAAAGCTCTCCTAAAGTTTTTAGATCGTTGCGCAGCTCTAGGAATATTCATAGTGCTACAAAAACTGAGACAAAAACTCGCCTAAATCCACAAAGCCGTTGTTCTTTAAAAAATACCCGTGTAGATCGTGTTTTAAGCAAAACTCTTCTATTCGCTTCTCTTCGCCGTAAGCGATGGCGACGATAACGAGGTTTTCTAATTTCGGCTCAAGTCGCAAAGACTCTAGAAAAGCGTCTGCATTGAAATTGGGAATATCGGGGTTAAAGAGGAGGATGTCGGGTTTTTCAAAGTCTATTTTGGGTAAAATAGCGTAACTTCCCGTGAGTTTAATGGTGCTAAAGCCGTGTTTACTAAGCGCTATCTCAGCTTCAATAACGTCCATGACTTCGTGGTCAAACAACATTATCTTTAACATCTATACGTTATCTCCATTGCATGCTTCCCAAACAAGCTAAGCCCTGCTTTAAAATTCAGTGTTCGATGTTTTCAGTTTCTTCGCCGTCCTTAGACTCGAATTCTTTCACAGGCACTTCCTCTTTATACGACGGATTATGGTACTGAAATTCATAGCGGCTACGCTCAGCTACCCAAGCGGCTTCGATTTTAACGTCGCTATCTGCCTTTGGCGGCTCAATACTCGGATCTATCGTAGGAACGACCGGTCGCACATCGTCTTCATCGCTAGCTACAGCGTGTAACAAAAAGGTGTTGACAGCTTCTTTGTACTCCAGTTTTCGCCCAGGGAAGTTTTGGCGCAAAAAACTCTCGACTTCGCCGCGCGACATTTGTACGGCAATACGGCAGCCCCAATCGGCGCAGTGTAGTAGCTCGTGTTCTTTGGGTACGACAGCGCCGTAAAACTTGGTATCGCTAAGCAAAATAGCTCCCTTCTCGTCGTAGCGTGGGGTAGCTGTTATACGCTGTGCATTTTCGGGAGGCGGCGCTGCTTTGTAGCTCTCACGTTTTACGTTCTCAGTTCTAGGTTCATCCCACTCAGCGGTGTTGCTCGTTTCTTTGCGCCCACAACTTAAAGCTAGAACTACGACTATCAAGCTAATGTAGAGCATTGCGTTTTTTTGCATACTATACCTCTATTATCTTGCGCTACAAGATGCAATCATGCGCGCTGTATAGTGTATAGCACAAGCCTGTTCATTCTTTCTATGTTTTCACTACTGCTTACAGGCTTTATCGTGGGTTGCACAGCGGTAAGTAATGTGCAAGTGATCTTCGTGTCCTTTGACATGGCGAATAAAGCGCCTAGGCGCACGCGGCCCCTTGGGATACTGCATGAGTGTCAAATACCGCGATGCGTCCGCACCCAAAACCTCGGGCGCGCAGTCGTAGAGATAGCCCTGTATCTCGTAGTCGATAAGGATCTCTATAAGCTCTCCCCCTTCCATAAGGAGCTTGATCAAATCCCAGTTAGCCTCGCAGTCAAAGTTCTTACGCGTGGGTTTATGCCACTGTAGCGGATCTGTTTTTGTGCGTACAACGGGGTAACCCAGATCTACGCTTCGCCCTGCTTCGTGGGTTTTGTGGGGTTCAATATCGCCGCCAACGCGTAGTGAAAGATTTCCGATAAAAATGGGATCACGCTCTGGGTAGCGCTTTGCCCATTGCTTTAGAGAATAGTCCAAACTCTCAATAACGTAGTCTGTAGCCCAAGATTTAAAGCGATTCGTTCGCAGTATCCTTCCAGGTCCCTCGGGCATAGGGACGCCAGCGATAAGCTTGCCAGCCCAGCAGTGGCCATGCGATTGACTGGCCTCATCGCGCTTGTATACCCGCACCCTTGTGCCTGCGTTTAACGGCGCGTTGAGGGGAACACCGGAGTTTAGCGCCGTAATATCGTGGTGGTAGATCCCAAAATTATTTGCGACATCCTTTAAGCTGCCGCCGCGCAGAATCGTGTAGTAGACGTTTGACGGTTTTTCGCGCACATCCAAGAATGCCAGCGCCTGCTGCTCTGCACTTTTGTGCACGTGCATGGCTAAATCAAGCGCTGGAATACGCCAGCGCAAGCTTTCGATTTCTTTGATACACTGCTTTAGCGCAGGTGCTGCGCGTTGCACATTCATACGACCGTAGTTTTGCATTTCATCTTCTACGTCGTTGCATGCTATAACGCCGCACGCAAGAAAAATGCCAAATGCGAGAGCAACGAAAAAACGCACTTAAACACCAGCTATCGAAGCCGCCCCATCAGCTCTGCATACTGCTCAAGCCTCTCGGGGTCGCTCCTTAGTTTGTTAAGGATCTCTTGATTTAGGGCATAAAGTCGCTCGAATATCTCGTTGACTTCGCTCTCCTTGACCGTGGCTAGGCGCTCCAACTTATCAGCGCGATAGGACTCAAACTTCTCACGGTTTTTTGTAAAATAACCCTCATTGTTAACGACAAAGAGCTCAAGTTCTTGCACTAGAATTTCCGTGTCATACTTATTGTGCTCTAAACAATGCTGCAGCTCCCGCAGTTTTTCGATATTTTTAGCCAAGGCTTCATCTTGACAAGCCGTGAACAAAAAAACCACAAATAAGAGACTTGCAGCTTGTAAAATTCTACGCGCGGATTTCCGAAAAAAAGACATTTTACTTCTTAGTTCGCAAGCGCTATCTAAATTATCTCTACAGCTCACAACTACTCATTGCGTTCAGAGATTTTAATATCATCTGCCGTCCCTGCTTCTTTGTCGGGACCCCAGGAAATAATAACGAACTTGCTGCTATCCGTACGCGTGTATGCGTAGGGATTTCCCCAAGGATCATTAGGCCAATTGAGCTTGTAGCGCTCTTTCATCTCTTTTTTTAGCTCGTCTAAGCCCGCGGGACACTCCAACATATCAGAACAAATAGCCATCGTATAATTGGATAGCTGATTTACCAGTTTTTGCGCCTTTCGCTCATTGGGCATAACGCCGCCGACAAACTCTTCTTTGGGGAGCAAATGCTGCTCGTTGTCGGCTACGTCGGGAGCAGCGTCAATCGGTCTTTGCACATGCATTTTACCCGTATCGTCAAACTTGACCTCGGGCGCTTCACCCGCACTGCGACGTTCACTTTTACACGCCGTAAATAAAACAATGCAGGCAAGAATCGCCATAACACCCATAAGCTGAAAGCGTAAAGTCCGAAATCTCGTCTGCATCGTTTACCTCGTATTGTAAAGCTTCGCCCCCTTCATCAGTATGCCCCTAGAACAGCAATTTAGCTTTTTTTCGCCTTGCGCGCAAGCGACTTATGCAGATCAAGCAAGGGCGCCGTACGCATACGCTCAAGTTTTGCTTTATACGTCGTATCGACTTTGCCGACACAAGCTAGGGCAACAATGGCATCCACAAGCGCCGCTTTGCTACCAAAACGCTTTAGCAACTCTTCGTGGGCATCATTGAGTTTTAGCAACTTACGGTTACTTAGAGTCAGTATGCGTCTCTCAAACTCTTCCTTACTCTCGTCCTCTGGCCTCTCTAACTGAGCCAAGACCGTTTTAGCCAAATTCTCTTTAGAACCAAACTTGTCCTTTACTTCCGCCACTGGCGTTAACTTTGCCATTTTCTTCTCCATCATAAAAACCAGCTCGCCATGGCACCGCAAAATGCACAGCGCAAACGAGCGCAAGGTTGATAGCATCATACACAAGCTTATGCAATCTATTTTGCACAAGCCAAACAAACACTAGTTGCAATACCATTATCATGCATCGAATAACCATATTTCCATTTTGTTGGGGGGCTTCGCCGCCCCTACGCGCAGGCTTCCTCGCCATATTCGACAATTCGCGTTTATTTCATGCGATGTTTCGCCTAATCGGCAAACCATCGCATAAAATACGCTCATTGCGAATTTGTCTCGGCGATCCTGCGCTACCCCCCCCAGTCTCTTTGCTCCACTCTATAAACCCCATTCAAACACTAACACCCGTTTGAAACTTTGCTAAGGACGCTCTGATTAATGCAAAGTTAGTCAAAAAAAGAGCTAATGAAAGTAAAGAGATTCAGCTGAGTCTTCAAAATAAGAGTCAATAAAATCAATACTCTACACACAAAAACGGATTCTAAGGGCTCAGTTCCTCAATTCCGACTACGATTTGCGCCGCACTCACGCAGGCTTGCGTTCGATTGCGCAAATCTAGTCTCATGAAAAACCTACGGTTTTTTTTCTTGTTCGCATGTCACAAGCTCAAGCGAGCTTGGCTTGGACATGCTCACTGCGAAAGCGGGTCATCAACTCATAAAACACTCAGTTTTACTCGTTTCGACCCCTTAGACGGGGTTTAGGGCGGTAGCCCCAATGAATCAGAGTTTCCTTAAGACTTACACGTTATCGCCAAAAGCATCAAAATTTTAGTCGTTAATCACAAAGAGTTGAATGTTTAAAGTCATGGGTTTGCCGTTGCGCAAGATCTTTACACTGACTACGTCGCCCGCGTTATGCCCATCAATAGCGGTGTACAAATCGTTGAGATTGCGCACTACGGCGTCATCAATTCCAACAATAATATCGCCAATGACATAGCCGCGTTGCGTTGAAACTAGCCCCTGTAATCCCGCTCTTTGTGCATCGGAGTTCTCCATCACGGCTTGAACCATGACACCGCGTACCCCGTAGCGACGCGCAACGTTATCGGGGATCGTTAAAATACCCAAACCCACCTGCTCAGCGCGGCCAGTTTTAATAATCTGCGGCACAATGCGGCGTATAACGCTAATGGGAAGCGCAAAACCAATTCCAGACGATGTACCTGTTCTCGACAAAATCATCGTATTCATGCCGATTAACTCTCCCTTGGAGTTGAGGAGAGGACCGCCCGAGTTCCCCGGATTAATCGACGCGTCCGTTTGCACCATCTCTTTAATAGTAACACCCCCAAAGCCACGCATATCGCGACCAATAGCCGAAATAATCCCCGTCGTTAGTGTGTGGTCTAGCCCAAAGGGGTTCCCAATGGCGATAGCCTTCTGTCCCACCGACAGCGTTGCATCTTCGGGCGGCAACTTGATTGGTTCAAGCTCCGAAGCGGGGGCGTTGATTTTAAGCACCGCTATGTCTTTGTTGCGATCCCCACCGGCGAGCGTGGCAGTATAGGTTTTTTGGTTGTATAGGGTTACCGACCAAGAGCTTCCGCCTGCAATGATATGGAAGTTCGTCACGATATGCCCATCTTTATCCCAAATAAAACCAGTACCCGTTCCCGCCGGCACTTCTAGGGCGCTGGCAGTGCGCCAATCGCGTACAATTTGGCTCTGCGTTACGAAAACAGTGCCTGGCGCTGCTTGTTCAAAAATCTGAATGGTGTTCTTCTCATCTTCAATAAAGCGTCTACCATCTGCGGCCAGGGCGTCATCCGTATCGCTTTTTGTCGCTGAGGGCCTTTGCTCTTTCTCAAACTTTGCTTGCTCCACCTTATTAGCGCCATTATCGCTTACTTTCGCCTTTTCGGCGTTATCGTTTGGGCACCGGGACATGCCATTTTGCTCTTGCGCGGGCTTATCCACATGCGTCACACTGCGACAAGCGCTAAAAGTAAAAGCCAAAATCAACGCACAAAACGCTATAAAATATAGAGAAAATAGTGAGATTCTTCGATTTTTCATATCTTAACCCAAATCTTCGTCAAAAATGAGGCTACGAGTAATGCAAGAACAGTCAAAACGATGCTAAGCTAAAGTATAAAACGTCACGGGGGCTTCAAAAAAGCCAATAAAATCAAAACTCTACACAAAAAACGGCTTCTAAGGGCGATAGCCCATGAATCAGAACTTCCCTAGAGCCCCAATTCCTCAAGACTCCAGATCTCGGCCATCGCACTCGACACAATGACGAGGTATTTCCCCGATGCATCAAAGGCTAGGGTTCGTGTGATGCTTCCTTGCTTTTGAAGTATAAAACGCAAAACCTTGCCCTTATCGTCGAATAAAATGGCGAGATTTTCGCTGGCCAGCGCATACAAAGGCTTAGAAGGATGAGCGACCATCACCCGATGCGTTCCCCAAGCGGGGGGAATGCGGTGTGTTTTAGGCGATATGGAGCCTGCTCCTTCCAGAGCCTGTAAGCGGCGGAATAACGTTGAATGTGCGCTGCTCAGATCTTGGATGTCCTTAATTTCAGCCAGATCGTTGACAATCTGTTTTTGCGCGAAGTTTTGTGGATCCACGATATAGACATCGTCGTCCCTACGTAATAGAAGGCGACTATTGGCGTCCTGCATTCCCAAAACTTCGTAATCCTCTAATTTGTAGTAATAAAGCGCTATGGGTTCCTGCTTAAGATCCCCAACATACACAGTATTGACGTTGAGCGCATACAACAAGTCTCCCTTGAAGCTTAGATGGTGCAATATAGAATCGCCCGTTTCTTGAAAGGTTCGCAGCTTTTGTTCCTTGAGGTCGACAAGATATAAGCCGCCTTCCATGGTGCCCATGGCCATGTAACGCAAAGTGGGATCGATGGCGATCGATGTGACGCTTTCGAGCAAAATGGGATAATGAGCAATACGCGGGTCTTGCTGTTTTGCTATTCGATTCTTTAGCGCTTCTCCATCCTTAATAAAGTACTCGGGAAGCTCATACTGAAGATAGCGCTTCAAATAAAATTCCGCCTCCCCCATACGTTCACCCAAATACGACAACGTAGCGCGATGATAATCTAGCTCACCCGCGGGTTCAAAAAACGCGTCCGAAAAGAAGCGAAGCTTCGGATCGCGTAGAGCGCCTTCTATGTAGAGTTCCCGTGCTTCATCGATTTTGTTTTGGCGCATCAACGCGACGACTAAGCCAAATTGCGCATGGATATTTTTGGGATCGATGCTGAGTGCTTCGCGATATCGCATCTCCGCCCCCGCAAGATCGCCTTTAACCATGTAGATTTCCGCAAGATTACCCATCGAAATTGAGCGCCCCGCGTCGCTCTCGCCCTCGCGGCTACAACGCGAATAACTCGCAATAGCATCATCCCAGCGATGTAGCTTGTAGTACGATATTCCCTCGACATCGCAAAGACTAAACTCTTTATCGGCGTCTTTGTGTAATTTGCGAATTCTTTGCGCTAAATCTAAGCATTCGGCGTGACGCTCATTGCGCTGATATAAAAGCATACAGACTGCAATGACCTCGACATTCTTTGGTGCGCTCTTCATCGCCTTTTCGCAGTGGCTCAGCGCCGCCGCAAATTGCTTATCGGCAAAGGCTTTAAACGCCTTTTCCATCGACTCTTGCGCTAACTTCGGGACGCCGCCCTTCTTAGACTGCGCTTGGGCTGGCAGCACAAACGATAAGCCCCCCACTATCGCAAAAAGCAAAATCATTAGCCTAACTCGCATCGCTGCCCTCCTATAACGCTGTGCAATACTTCACAATATCAAGAGAAATCGAATGTTATATGGCTATGCATTCGCTCTGATGTGTAAAATATCGCCGTCTTGCGTAATATACGTTTTTCCTTTTAACTCAAACTTACCCGCTTCTTTGACACGGGCTTCACTGCCAAGCTCCAATAAATCGGTACTCGACATGCGCTCAGCGCGGATAAAACATTTGGCTAAATCCGTATGGATCTTGCCCGCTGACTCTTGGGCTGTCGCGCCATTCTTCACCGTCCAAGCGCGTACTTCGTCTTCACCTACGGTAAAGAATGAAATTAAATCTAGCATTTTATACGCCGCACGAATAAAGCGATCACGCGCCGTTGCCTTTATGCCTAAATCCTTTAAGAACTCCGTTTGATCCTCTTCGTCCATCAGCGCGATTTCGCCTTCAACCTTTGCTGAGAGCACAAAAATAGGCGCTTTAACGTCTGCTAAGTCCGCTTCGTACTTCGCAGCGCTCAATTCATCGGCCTCGGATTCGCTAACGTTTACAACCACGATCACGGGTTTTAGCGTCATCAGTTGGTAGCCGCGCAAAAGTTCCTCTTCCGCTTTCTCAAATTCTAGATCCTTAAGCCAAGTTCCCTCCTCTAGGGCGGCTTGCATACGCAAAAAGAGCGCTTTCTCTTGCTCACTTGAGCGATCCTTCTGCATCCGCTCGACTTTGCGCTCTACAATCTCCATATCGGCGAGTAGCAGATCCGACATCATGGAAGCGGCTTCGAGCGCTGGCTTTGCCTCCTCGTAGCCGTTGTCAAAACCGCGAACTACCACGGCCAAAACATCGGATTCGCGGATTTTAGCGACCACCTCTGCACTCAAGCGTTTGCCCGTTGCAGCCGATTGCGCCATCACATCGACGAACTGCACGGTGGCGTAAATGGTTTTTTTGGGGCTGTACATCGCAGAGAGCTTGTCGATCCGCTCATCGGGAACCTTCACCTCCCAAATATAGCTGCGCTGCGCTGCTGCTTGCTCTGGATCAATACCCGCTAGAGCACTGAAAATCGTAGTCTTGCCACTACCTTCGTAACCAATAATTCCAACTCTCACCGTTGCTCCTTTGACTATTTTGTTGCCAGCACGCCTGCGAGGGGGTAGGCAAAGACCCCCGCACAAAAGGCGCTGCGAATGCATAAAATGCGGTGGTTCGCCGAACAGGCGAAACAACGCATTTTATAATGCAGTCGCTGCTGCATTTTGTGCGGAGGCTTTGCCGAGGGGGAGACTTCCCCCCCAAAACAAAAATTTTAAAAAATAGGGATATTAATGGGGTAAATTGCAGCCTTAGGACTTCAATTTTCGCAAATATTGGATGGCGCTCATCGCCGCTTGCGCGCCGTTGTGCACCGCCTTGGCAATCTGGAGCATGCCACCGATGCAGTCGCCTGCGGCGTAGAGACCCTCGAGCGTCGTCTCCATCTTTTCGTTAACAACAATGCGGTTGTTGTCTATTTCGGCGCCAGCTTTTAAGGCGAGTTCGGCCGTTCCAGCCACGCCTTGGGCGATGAAAAGACCGTCGAGCGATTCGCTGCTACCGTCCTCAAAGTCGATGGACTCCAGCGACTTATCGCCTTTAATATTCACGATTTTACGGCGATCAAGCGCCAAATTTTCGGGTAAATTGGGCGGCGGTTCCTCACCCTGTGTGTAAAGTGTAACCTTTCCAGCCAAAGGCAAAAGCTCGCTCGCCTCGTGCACAGCGTAGTTCCCGCTACCCAAAACGCCAACGGTCTTGCCACGGTAAAAGTACGCATCACAAACCGCACAATAGCTCACCCCTCGCCCCTCGAGCTCAGCAATACCGCTGATTCGCGGGCGCCTGCGCTGCGAACCCGTCGCGAGAATAATCGCATCTGCGGGGAAGTTGCCAAGGGAACTGACCAACTCCATCTTTTCGCCAAAAGTGATGCCCATAGCCTCGGCTTGGACGAGCTTGGCACCTAAGTTTTCGGCTTGTTTCTTGCCTATTTCGAACAAATCGGGACCCGTAATGGGATCTGCAAAACCATAATAGTTCCCAACAAGTTCCGTTTTTCCCAACGCTCCAGCGTCTCTATAAACGATCGTTGTGTCGACGCCAGCGCGCGCCAAATATAGTGCTGCCGAAATACCTGCAGGCCCAGCGCCAATAATGACCGCTTGTTTTACCATATATTCACCCATAAACCGTGATAAACACGAAGTTGCTTGCGCATTATCGTATAAAATACGATGCGCAAAATCGAAAAAAAGGCGGGGCGCTCTTTTTCATCGCTCAAAGCTCCCCAACCTTGTCCTTGTGTGCGCAATCCTACGGCTTGTAGCTCGCCAAAAGATCGCAAAGAAAGTCATAAACCATGCCAATGGTCGCAAGTTCCGCGCGTTCAGTGGGGGAGTGTGGCGACAAAATAGTAGGCCCAAACGAAATCATGTCCATATCACGGAACTTCGCGCCGAGGTAGCCACACTCAAGGCCAGCGTGGATCACTTCGATTTTGGGCTCCTTGCCAAAGCGCGCTTCGTAGGCTGCGATGCTGCGTTTTAGCAACTCAGAATCCCAATTTGGTTGCCATGACGGATAGCCTTTATCGGAAACGGCTACGCCACCAGAAAGCCTAATACATGCCTCGGCTTGTGCGGTTAGGGCGTCAAGTCGTGAGGTGACGCTGGAGCGTTGGCTCGAAATGAGCTTCAGTTTTCCATCCTCGATCGCCGCGCGCGCTAAGTTCACCGACGTTTCGACGAGCTCGGGGCTAGCGCTGGACATATTGCTCACACCGTGTGGATAGGCGAGTAGCAAGTCAATGACGCGCTCGGAGGAGGAGCGATCGTATGCATCAGCGTCGTTGTCCTCGCTGTTGACGATAATATTGATATCGGGGTCGGTCTTCTCGAACTCGGCGCGGTAGATGTTTTTTTGCGCCGTGACAATTTTTTGTATACCACTGGCGGCGCTCTCGGGGCCTACCAAACTGATATGGGCATCACGCGGGATCGCATTATGTGCGCTTCCAGCGCTGAAATCCTGCAATAAAATTTCGGGATATTCGACAGAAATCGCACGAAGTAAGCGTGCGGCGAGTTTCATCGCATTAGCGCGCCCGAGGTGAATGTCCACCCCCGAGTGCCCGCCCGTTAAGCCCGTCACATCGATTTTGTAGCGCTTCCACGCCTTAGGAACGGCGCTAGAATACAGCATTAACGTCGCTTTCGTTCCGCGCCCACCAGCGCAGCCTATGGTAAACACGCCTTCGTCTTCGGAATCGAGGTTTAGGAGAATCCGCCCCTTTATGGCACTTGAACTCAGCGCCAAAGCCCCCGTCATCCCGGTCTCCTCGTCACTCGTAATGAGTAGCTCAAGGGCGGGGTGCGGCGCCTTCTCGTCGATGGCTACCGCCAAACTCAGCGCAACGCCCAAACCGTCATCGGCCCCAAGCGTCGTACCGTTGGCATAAATCCAGCCATCCTTCTCAATGATTTCAATCGGATCCTTCGTAAAATCGTGCGTCGATTCTGGCGTTTTCTCGCAGACCATATCCATGTGGCTCTGCAAAACGATGATCGGTGCATCCTCGTAGCCAGGGCTAGCGTCTACTTTTATAATGATATTGTTTGCAGAATCCTTTACGACTTCAAACCCGCGCTCCTTTGCCCAGTCGTACAAAAACTGCGCGATCTTTTCCTCTTCTTTCGATCGGCGCGGAACTTTCGAAATCTCGTGAAATATACGCATGACGCTTTGCGTCGCCTCGCTGTGCTGCATGATTAACCTCACATTTTAAGAGCAGCGCCTAGCAGTAAAGCTCCATTGTAAAAACGAAACTCGCCCTAAGTCTGCTCCGAGAAAGATAGCAATCGTAATGCTTTGCTACGTCAAAATTATCTTCGTGTGGGAGCATCAAATACGAAAAACCGTGCCGTAAACCTCTAGTTTTCCGTATTTTACACGTGGTTTAAAAATGATTCAATCAACAAGCTCCCCAGCAACCATCATTTATATATGAAATAACTGTGAACCGCGCCAACGCTAGCAAACGCTTACGCATGCTCCCTTGTCCAAATCCCAGCCAAGCGCACAATGACCTCGGCCGACTTCAACATATCCTCAACGCTCACCCACTCATATCGCGAATGGAAATTATGCTCACCTGCAAAAATATTGGGCGTCGGCAAACCATTGAGCGAGAGCTGCGAACCATCCGTCCCCCCGCGCACCGCCTCCTCGATAAGCTCAATCCCCGCCTCCTTAATAGCCAACTTCGCATTTTCGACAACATCTGGGAAGCGGTCCAAAACGGTGCGCATATTCCTATATTGTTGCTTATGCTCGTAGCTAAAACGCGAACCCGGTGCAGCATCAACGGTATCTTGGGCGAGTTTGAGCAAAAGCTCTTTTTTCTCGACCAAGCCGGCTTCATCAAAGTCGCGTAAAATAAACTGCACCGTCGACGAATCGACCGTCGCGCGCATATCGATAGGGTGCACAAAGCCCTCGCGTCCCGACGTCGTTTCGGGCGAAAGCCCATTTTTGGGAAGCCTCGAAACAAAATCCGCCGCGAGCTTAATCGCGCTAATCATCACGTCCTTGGCATGCCCAGGATGCGTGTTAAAGCCCTCAAAGCGCACGGTCATCGCGTCCGCGCTAAAGGTCTCCGTATCGAGCATGCCCCGTGTCGAACTATCAATAGTATAGGCGCAATACGCGTTAAACTTTTCGATATCAAAAAACTTAGTACCTGCGCCGATTTCCTCATCTGGTGTAAAGGCAATCCGCAGCGTCGTACGCGGCAGTTCTGGGTGCGCAATCAAATACTCAAGCGCCGTCATAATCGCCGCCACGCCCGACTTATTATCGGCTCCGAGCAAGGTATCGCCCGAGGCCGTAATGATCGTGTTCCCAATTTGATTCGCCAATTCTGGATTTGTGGCAAATTTTATCACTGTATCTGCCCTATTTGGCAGAACAATATCCGTTCCCTGATAGTTTTCATGCAGCAGCGGCTTCACACCCGCTCCCGACATTTCAGGCGAAGTATCGACGTGCGCAATCAGCCCAACCGCAGGCGTTTCCCTCGCCACATTACTCGGCAAAGTCGCCGTCACATAGCCATATTTATCAAGCTTCACCTCGCTCAGCCCCATCGCCTGCAGCTCATCGCGCAGCATCTCCAGCAGCACCCACTGCTTTTTCGTCGAAGGATACGTCGTACTCTCAGGATCCGACTGCGTGTCAATACCAACATAGCGCAAAAAACGCTCCAACAAATTCCCTCTCAACACTCCAATTTCCATATCCTTCCTTTGTGTTTTCGCCGCCCGAACTCCCACCCCGCGCCGCTGCAAAGTTTTAAGCAATTCTGTATAATTTTCAAGCAATCGAAGCTAAAAACTCAGCATTTTAGTAGCAAACCATGTCTAAAACACCGTTTTCGTCGCCGTATCTCGCTGCTTTTCACATTTTTTGTGGGGGGCATTGCCCCCCTACGCGCGGGCTTCCTCCTAAAATGCGATAACGAACGCAAAATATTGTGCGGTGTATTTGCTAATCGCGCATCCACCGCACAATATGCGTTCGTAACGCCTTTTAGTAGGCGATCCCGCGCTACCCCCCCCGTACCCTGCGCATTGCGTCCAAACTCTAAGGAATGCTCTGATTTTGTATGTAGATTATTGATTTTACTGACTTTATTTTAAACACTCGCCTGATTTTCGTTGTTTTATCAAGGGCAGCTTCGAAACCGCCCCTACTGTTTTTGCATTAATCAGAGCATCCTTAGGGAAGATTTTTTTCGTGTTTTTCGTGTTTCATCATTCTTTCCACCATCAACGCTTTATTTTTTTACCACGAAAAACACGGAAGGCACGAAACATCATAAAAACTTACAAAAAAAGCAAAAAATAAAGAAAAAGCGCTTGATATTTTACTCTAAACATGCTAAATATGCATTAGTAGAAATGTACCTAATTTCGGGCATTTTCGCCCGAATGCTTGTACAGAATTTTGTAAGGAGACAATAAAATGTCAGCGAAGAGTTCATCATTAGCGTCATCGAAGGTCGATTTTGGGAGCAAGAATAGTAATCCAAGGAATAAGTCGATCAGTAAAATCACCATCCACCACATGGCGGGCAACATGGGCGCTGTCTCTTGTGCCAATATGCACAAAAACGGCGGTGGTGCCAGCGCCAACTACTACATTGGTTCAGATGGTTCTATCTGTGCTGGTGTCGCTGAGAATCGCCGGGCATGGACGTCTAGCAGTGGTTCCAATGATCATGCAGCTTTAACCTTCGAGGTAGCAAACAATAGCGGAGCTCCAAACTGGACAGTTTCGGATGCTGCCTATCGGTCTACCATCGCGCTTTGTCGCGATATCTGTTCGCGTTATGGCATATCGCCATACTTTGACGGCAGTGCTTCAGCTAGCTTGACTGCTCACTATATGTTTGCCTCCACCGCCTGTCCTGGACCGTATCTCAAAAATAAGCTCAAGAGCGGAGAGGTGGCAAAGGATATCAAAAACGGCATATCTTCGGGTGGAACACCCAAACCACCAGCAACTCAAAACCCAGGCAATGCATCTTCTGGTGGCGCTTCACAAGCATATACCGTCCGAAGCGGTGATACCTTGGGTGGGATTGCAAGTCGCTTTAAAGTATCGGGTGGCTACCAAGCCTTGGCGAGGTATAATGGCATATCCAACCCCAACCGCATTAGTGTTGGACAAGTGATTAAGATACCTGGAAGCTCTAAGCCTGCAGCCCCAACAACCCCAACAACCGCGCCTGCAACTTATACGGTAAAGCCTGGCGATACCCTCGGCGCCATCGCTGGCAAATTCAAAGTAGCGGGTGGTTACCAAGCATTGGCGAGACATAACGGCATATCCAACCCCAACCGCATTAGTGTTGGACAAGTGATTAAAATACCCGGTGGTTCTAAACCTGCAGCCACAACAAACAAGCCTGCGACTTATACGGTAAAATCTGGCGATACCCTCGGCGCCATCGCTAGCAGATTCAAAGTGGCGGGTGGTTACCAAGCATTGGCGAGGTATAACGGCATATCCAACCCCAACCGCATTAGTGTTGGACAAGTGATTAAAATACCTGGTGGCTCTGGGTCGACACCAGCACCAAACCAAACGCAAGCGCCCAATAAACCCACAACACCCAGCACTCCCAATAGTGGGTCAGGATATCCTGCGATTGGATACCATAACATTCGTCCGATATACGATTACTTAATTAGGGAGTGCTTCCCTAATCAAGCGAACAAAAAGGCGATTGCCTGCGGTTTCTTGGGCAACATTTATACCGAGAGCCATTACCAGCCTGATGCAGAACAGGTTAAGGGCAGCCCAGATAGAGGCGGAAAGGGCATTGTACAGTGGGATGATAGGAAGTATAATCTCTACCAGCACTGTGGAGCTACTTACGAGCAAAAGAGCAAGTGGGCATCCCTTGATAAGCAGTTGACCTTCATTAAGAAGGAACTCTTTGGTAGCGAGAATAGAGCGTACAAACGCATGATTAATGATACTCGCTCCAACACGGCTCAAGGTGCTAAAGAAGCAGCACTCAGTATCGCAAGGAACTACGAAAGATGCGCAGTTCCGACCAATCCAGAGCGCCAAAACAAAGCGGTTGAGAATTTCAATAGTCTCTAAGAGCGACTATTAACTTGCTTAAACTATGCCAAAGAGCTTTCGGCATTCGCCCGAAAGCTCTTTAGCATTCGCGCGATACCATAAAGGGTGCAGCATTTGCTGCATCCTTTTATATTTCTGGACTCGCCAAACACGCTTATATTTCTTCGCTAAAAGCCAAATACGAAGTGGCATCATCGCCAAGATACGGCTCAAAATCGTGAATTCATTTTTACAAAACGTTACAGTTTTAATAAAAAAGAGACGTTTTGTAGAGAAGTAAAAGCAGAATTGCGAATAAAATATGGTAAATATAAAGCGTACCGGAAGTATATTCGAGTGGCACTTCAAAAGTGCTTTCTTTGGGAAGGTGGGTACGGGGGGAAACTCTCAGAAAACCCCTTAAAGTGTGAGCTTAGCGCCAAGTGCCTTGTCAGATCGCGCCAAAAAGACAATAATGCTAGCGGCTTTTGAAAAGGGGGGCGCTTGTTTAAATAGTCACAAAAGGAGCAAAGATGAAAGAATGTAAAGCTGTTGCACTTCAGTTTGGTATTAAACCCATGCAAGTCGACGATAACATGAAGATTATTCACGATAACATCGCCGCATGCGTAGAAGATACAAAGCCAGATCTTATCGTTTTGCCCGAATCCATCACGACTGGCTTTACGCCCATCGGTGGTCGAGAAGCACTTTACAAAGCCATCGACACTATTCCCGGAAAATTAACGAACGAAGTTGTCAAATGGGCTAAAAAGTACAACTGCTGCATCGTTTTTCCGACCTACGAACGCGCTCCCGAACAGGACGGGCGAGTGTATAATTCGGCCGCCATCATCGACGAAACTGGGCTCTTAGGCGTGTATCGCAAAACCCACCCCTTCACAGCGGAGCGCTTGGCCCTACCCGAGGAAGGCTCGGCAAACCCTGGCTGGACAACGCCTGGATCAAAACCGCTTTGTGTCGATACGCGCTTTGGAAAACTTGGCGTCGTCATCTGCTACGACGGTGATTTCCCCGAACTTGCCCGCGCAACTGCTATTATGGGAGCAGAAATTATCGCGCGCCCCTCGGCGCTTATGCGAACTTACGAGCACTGGGAGCTCACCAACCGCGCTCGCGCCTACGACAACCACGTGTATTGGGTTGCCTCTAACGCCGTTGGCCAAGACGCGGGTGGCGCCTACTTCTTTGGTGGCTCCATGATCTGTGATCCGACTGGTTTCACCATGACGCGTTGTCGCGCTAGCGACGAATATTGTTCCGCAATACTAAAGCCAGATGCACTAAAATTCGTTGCCCCTGGCTCTAACGTCAAACAAACCTTCGATCACATGCAAGATCGCAACTGTGCCTCTTACGAAAACTTATTCGCAAAGGCCAACAGCGCATTTGAACCCTCGGTTCGCGTACCCTATAAACGTTAAGGACGCTCTGATTAATTGGAGCTACCGCCCCAAGCCTCGTACAAGGGGTCGAAACGAGTAAAACTAAGTGTTTTACGAGTTGATGGCCCGCTTTCGCAGTGAGCATGTCCAAGCCAAGCTCGCTTGCGCTTGAGACATGCGAACAAGAAAGAAAAACCGTAAGTTTTTCATGAGACTAGATTTGCGCAATCGAACGCAAGCCTGCGTGAGTGCAGCGCAAATCGTAGTCGGAATTGAGGAACTGAGCGCTTGGATGCCGTTTTGTGTATAGAACATTGATTTTATTGACTTTAATTTAATACTCGCCTTGCTCTCCTTACTTTTGCTAGCTCGTTTTATGACTATTTTTGCAATAATCAGAGATCTCTTAACGATATATAATGATAAGGGGAACGATTTCTCCTTTTTGGGGCTAAATATTGTAAATGCGAAAGATTGGGGGGGGTAGCGCGGGATCGCCTGAAAAAGTCGCCTCGTGACGCATTTTATGCGGTGGTTGAGCGTCTAGTGGGATTTCGACAAGGAAGTCGAAATCGAACGCCGATAGGCGGCTCGTAGGGCTGCATGCCATGGATGGCATGCATTCAATACACCGCACAAAATAGAGCGCGAATTGTTGTATTTTACGAGGAAGCCCGCGCGTAGGGGCGGCGAAGCCCCCCTGCCAAAAAATCAAGGCTTTAAAGCAAAGTAATGTGCATTTAATGCATTTGCTGGAATAATAATTTTTGCTCATGTAATTACTTTGTTGGTGGGGAATTAGTGGTCTACGAATTCGGTCACAAGCCATCGCGAAAGGGAGTGCGTACAAATGCAAGGAATACTTGAGCAAGCAAGAGCAGAGGATTTCGACGTAGGCGAGTCGCTGCAAACGCCCGCGCTACTAGCCGAGCGCTACCGCTATATTTCGTGCATAGGCGAAGGGAGCATGGGCAAGACCTACCTCGCGTTTGACCAAAACAGTGGGCGGAAAGTCGCCGTTAAAGCGCTCAAAATACGTTCCATCGACGCATGGAAATCCTACGAGTTATTCGAGCGCGAATCGCGTGTTTTACGAAAGCTAGCAATCGAAGGCGTTCCCAAATTCCATGATTTTATCGAGGATCTCAAAGGCGATGACCCACAAAGCTACATCGTACAAGAGTACATCGACGCGCCATCGTTGCAAAAACTCATTGATGAAGCTAGGCAGTTTAGCGAAGCAGAGTGTGTCGGCATCGGCATAGAATTGCTAGGAATTCTGCGCGAACTCCACAGCCTTCACCCGCCCGTCATACACCGCGATATAAAGCCATCCAACATATTGCTGCGCGAGACAAACGATAGGCAGAAACCCTACGCGTGCTACCTCATCGATTTTGGCTCGGTGGCAAACCCACAGCTTAGAGGCGAGGGTTCGACGGTGGCGGGGACGTTCGGGTATATGCCGCCAGAGCAAATAGCGGGGGATTGCCAAAGATCTTCCGATCTTTACGCTTTTGGAGCGACGTTCTTGCATCTGTTAACGGGCGTTGCGCCTTATACGATGCCAAGCGAGGTGTTTAAGCTCCAATACGAAGCGTATTTAGCGCCTAAAACCAGTAAGGGGCTACGCAATTTACTCGCCGAGCTTCTCGAACCCGATGTGAAAAAACGTATAAGCGACACAGAAATTGCACTCGAATGGCTCAAAGCCATAGAAAAGAAAAAGCCCTTTGATTATGAAAAAATCGCGGAAAAAGAGAGCAAAGCTCTCGCACAGCCTAACGATGAACTGCAAAGTTTTTGGGAGCCGCTCTCATATAGGGCAAAGCTGGGTTTGTGCAAGAATCCCGACAAGAAGCAGCTATTTAAAATAGAGCTTCTCAATGCATCGAAATTTTCACTTATACTTCTCGCTCTCCTTGTTGCAAGATTAGGGATAGTCATACCCTTTGCGATTGCTATCTATATCATTATTATTTGTGCAGTGAGAGCCATGCAGAGACGTGCAAATGGCTATCTTCATAGTAAACGCGGCGTGCTCATGGCTAAGAACAAATTATGTCTTGCCAAAATAGCTGTTATTGAAAGAGAAGATGATAGAAGCGTTATTAAATATAACTATGTAGTGGATGCTAAAACCCATTTCGGATACAAACGCGTCTTGGGTGAATACAAACAAGGGGAGAAGTTCGTAGTCGCATACAATATAGAAAAGCCAGAGGAACACTGTGTCGTTTGGGCTTTGTCGGACTATACACTCGAATTTCGATCAAACTGAGACAAGAATACTTGTGGAAGCTCTGAATAATGCAAAAATAGTCAATGAGTGTAGGGGCAGGTTTCAAGCCTGCCCTAAAATTAATTGCTTACACATAAAAACGGCATCCAAGGGCGAAAGCCCCAATTAATCAGAGCTTCCTTAAATCAGCGATACACTGTGAACACAAAAATGAAAGACAAATTTGCGTCCAAGCAAAGAGAAGAACTCAGCGCGACTCATACTGAGCAAAATCTAGATTTATCGAAGATTTCGGCTGAAATTACGAAGAAATACGCGCTAGAGTCAGTGCTCGGACAGGGAGCGCAAGGTCGAGTTTACAAGGCTAGGCGCTTGTCCGATCAGAAGCCTGTAGCCATTAAACAGCTCAGCATCGATTCCATCAAAACGTGGAAAACCTACGATCTTTTCAGCGCGAAGCGAAAGTATTATCTTTCTTACAAGTTGAAGGCGTTGCAAAGTTTTACGAGGCGATAGAGGACCTAAACGTAAAAACACCTAGTTGCTATATTGTGCAAGAGTATATAGAAGCAGCGTCCTTGCAAGATTACATCGACGCGGGTAAACGCTTTTCAACGCGCGAAATTCTGAACATAGGCCTAGAACTCTTAAGAATACTCCAAACGCTACACTCGCATCTGCCACCTATTGTTCATCGCGATATCAAGTCCTCAAACATTTTGCTGCGTCCCAAAGAAGGCGCGGACTCGGGTTTTGACTGCTACCTTATCGATTTTGGCGCGGTCTCTAATCCCCAAATACAGCATGGTGACTCTACAATCGCGGGAACTTTTGGTTTTATGCCGCCAGAGCAGCTAACTGGCGCACCCGTCCCCGCCTCCGATACCTACGCACTGGCCGCTACGCTTTTTCAGCTCTTTTCGGGTATACACCCCGAAAAAGTTGAACAGGAGAGCTTTATATTAACGATAGAACCACATCTTGAACATTTACCCTATGAAATAGTTAGCCTTCTCAGCAAAATGCTACACCCCAATGTCAAGGAGCGTTTGTCAAACATTCTCGCCTTAATTAGCATCTTTAGTGTTTTGCTAAGTCCCAATAATATAGAAGCACAAAAAAACTTCGAGGAATATGCTTTAGTAGAACGCAATATGTCCCTACCAATAGCTCATACACTTGCCGAGGTTTATTACATCAACCAACCTGGCGCTAGCCAACTCTTTAAAATGCTCCCAGAAATTACGCCTAGAACGCCTACAGATGTGCAACAAAAATGGATAGAGAAGCGTTCACGTTTTACACATGGGATTGCTGTTACCCTAGCATTATCTGTAATATTCGTGATTATTGCATTCTTTTTTAGAGGCGGGGGGTTCCCGTACTTTAGCCTTGGAACGGCCATAGTATTAGGTATTTCAGCTGCTTTAGCCTGGGTAAACTATTTACATAAACAATCAAAAGTTTCGAAGCTAAAGTCTGCGCTTATTGTTGATGGTGTAAAAGCAAAAGGACGTATTAGTCATATTGAGTTTATACATGCGAATATTGGTCGGCCATACTATCATATTACTTATTCTTTTCAAATACATACTTTGACAATTACAGGGTCTATACAATGCACTGAAGCTCCAGAAATATCGTATAAGATTGGAGATTACGTCGATCTTTTATACCACCCCATAGATCCATCAATTAATATGATCTATCCATTCCCGCATTCTGTACTTGATAATGCAAACCCTTTTCAAAGGCTGCTGACTTCGCAAAAAACACGAGAACTTGTTAATAAGATGATAAAACGATTAATAAGATGATAAAACGAGGAGAGATTTAATAATATAATGCCGTAATACTTGTTGAGCTTATAGTATATATTATTTGCGGGGGGTTAACACCCCCCTTCGTCCAAGCCTCACGCGTCATTTTGCTAAAAGCTGCAAAATAATTTGCGCTGTTTCGCCTATTCGGCGAAGCAGCGCAAATTATGCATCTTTTGCAAACTGCCGCGCGGGGTCTTGGCCTACCCCCCGATTTATGCCATAAACACTGTGATGACAAAGCTAGACAAAGAAATTATCGAACAAGCTTCTGCAGTCAAAACAGAGCTTAGCCCTGAGCTTCAAACACCAGTTCTGCTCGCGGATCGCTACCGTTATGTCTCATGCATTGGCGAGGGGAGCGTGGGCAAGACCTATAAAGCGTTCGACCGCCAAAGCGGGAATGCCGTAGCCATTAAGTCGCTCAAAATTCGCTCGGTCGACAGCTGGAAGTCCTACGAGCTATTTGAGCGGGAGTCGAAAATTCTAAAAGCGCTCGATATCGAAGGCGTGCCCAAGTTTTACGCGTTCATTGAGGATATCCAAAGCGATGATCCGCAAAGCTATATCGTTCAGGAGTACATTGATGCACCATCGCTTCAGAAATTGCTCGACGAAGGAATGCGCTTTAGCGAAGAAGAATGTGTTGCGATAGCTATTGAAGTGCTAAGTATTTTAGAAAAACTTCACAACATGAACCCACCACTCATACATCGCGACATTAAGCCTTCAAATATCTTACTGGAGCGCCGAAACGATGGTGAAAAAGCTTTTAACTGCTACCTCATTGATTTCGGTTCCGTGGCAAACCCACAATTTAAAGGTGAAGGCTCTACGGTGGCGGGGACGTTCGGGTATATGCCGCCAGAGCAGATTTTTGGGGACTGCCAGAGCGCTTCGGATCTTCATGCCTTTGGCGCGACCTTGCTGCATCTTCTTAGCGGCGTTGCGCCTTACACTATGAGTTCGGAGGTTTTTAAGCTCCAATACGAAAGCCACCTTGCGCCAAATACAAGCCCTAGTGTGCGAGCATTATTAGCAGAACTCCTAGAACCTGAGCTATTGCACCGACTCAATGATACAAATATAGCGCTCGATTGGTTGAAAGCTATACAAGAAAAGCGCGAATTTCATTATAAAAAAAAGGCTAGAACGCTAAAGTCCGAAAAACAAAAACCGCTCAAAGTAGCTGCAACGGAGCTTCAACAGCTCGACAAAATTTGGTTGGCTATTAGTCTGAAAGAGAAGCAACAGCTTTGCGAATTTAAAGATAAAGTTCCCATGGAGCTATCTGAAGCATTAATAGGATTGGGCATACTAGCCGCTATAGCTATTCTTGTTTATATAGCTTTTGCTACACCGTATTTTATACACATGATGATCTTCACCATACTGGCTGTCCCCACAGCAATAGTCCTAACGCAGATGCCGAAGAATACGCGTTTCTCAGCTATGAGCGATCCATCGGTTCTTGAACACGATACGCAAGTCATAGCAGCTAAAGTTATCAGCTATGACGATAAGAATGTTAGCACCATGGTGAGATATTTTTATGTGGTTGAGGGAATAAGTTTTTATGGCGAGAAACAATTACGAAAAGCAGCTCGATTTAAAGATGACACGCTTATTGTAGCCTACAATATCGAAAGAGTTGACAAGCACTGCATTGTTTTTGGGAAATCGCCTTATGCTTAAATATAGTTTCAAGTAAGAGACACTCTGATCAATGCGAAAACAGTCATAAAAGGAGCTAGTGAAAGTGAAGAGAGCCAGGCGCGTCTTCAAAATAAAGTCGATAAAATCAATACTTTACACACAAAAACGGGTTCTAAGGGTGATAGCCCTTAGCGGGGCGTGGGGCACTCATCATTACGGAAATTTTTCATGCCCAAATTAACAACATTGTTGTTGTAAGAAGAGGCCTTTGCTCTGAAGCAAAACCTCACCATAAAAACCTTTGCGCGGCTAGAAATGGTGAATCTGATTTTACAAATCCGATACAGTTTTAAACAAAATGAGACATTTTGTAGAGAATCATAACTTGATAATGCTAATTAAATAAGCAGGTAGAAGATAGAATGACATTTTATTCGAAAAGAGCTTAAAAGAGTGCTTTCTTTTTTGGAGGGGGGGTGCGGGGGGAACCTTTTTTCTTTTGCAAAAAGAAAAAAGGTTCCCCCCGCGCAAACTCAAAAGAAATACGTAAGGGCGGCATGGCGCGAGCCTTGCTTTGGGAATGTATCAGATGGTAAATGTTTTGTATTTCGGGGGCTAGCAAAGGATGAAGAATGAAAAGAAAGATCGTATTTGTTTTGTTTGCGGCGGTTTTGGGCTGCTCAGCGGCACCACCACAGGAAAGCGCGATACAAAAAACTAATGATACGGAGGATCTCGCGTTGAGACTGGAGAAGATCGATAATAAGGCAGGCGACACAGTCGATGAGTGGTGGGGGGAACAAGTTGCAGATCCCTATCGTTGGCTTGAAGATGCGAGTGATCCCGACGTACAATCGTGGGTAGAAGCCCAGGATGCGCGCGCCCGTGGATATTTATCGAAGATTAAAACTCGCGATTACTTTGCTGATCTTCTTGAGCAACTCATGTACATTGAATCGATCGGCGCGCCTTATGCGAGAGCTGGTGCCTACTTTTACGCCAAGCGCGGTGCTCACGACGAGAAGGCAAAATATTTTCGCCAAAAGGACGGTGTTGAAACATTGATCCTCGATCCGCACGATCTCAGCGAGGATGGGAGCGTCTCTATTGGTGGCATCTCTCTTTCACCAAACGGGCGCTACCTCGCCTATAAACGAAACGTGAACAACGCGGACACGGCGAGTTTGCATATACGCGATCTGGAGACGGGCGAGGATTTGCAAGACGTTATCATGGGGGGGCGCTATGCCGACCCCGCGTGGCTTCCTGACTCTCAGGGCTTTTATTACACGGATTTTCCGACTGATGAAGCGATTGCTGTTGATTTGCGCCCAGGGCTAACGACGGTTCGTTTCCATGCGATCGGTAGCGATCCCGCCCAAGACCCGATCATAAAAGCTGCGCTTAATGACGCGACAAAATTTCACGGCGTCGATATTTCAGAGGACGGTCGTTGGTTAAGCTATACCATAAGAGACGGTTGGAATGGTTCTTTGGTCTTTATGAAGTACCGCGATGCCAGCGACGATACATGGATAGCGCTCCCCAACAAAAAAAATACGCACTATTATACGCAAATGCTTGGGGATGAACTTTTCGTCTTGACCAATGACTCTGCGCCCAAATATCGCTTGCTCAAACTTCGCCTTGATCCCGAAGCTAAGAGCTTCGCGGAGAAGGATTTCGCCCAAGTCATCGCTGAAGACTCCGACGCGGTTATCGACGATTACCTCGTAGTCAACAATAAGATTTTCGTTTTGACTATAGAAAACGTCTCCCACAGGCTTAAGCGCTACGATATGGACGGAAAGTTTTTGGGTGAAATTGCTCTACCCGACGAAGGTAGCATTGGTGTACTTCGCGCAAGGAGCACAGACAACGAGCTTTTTGTTTCATTCCAATCGCCTAAAATTGCGCCACAAATTCTTAAAATCGACGTTAATTCGGGAAGTTACGAAGTCTGGGCACAAACCCGTAGCCAAGTCCAAAGTGACGACATCATTAATGAGCAGAAGTGGGCAGTTTCTAAGGATGGAACTAAAATCCCGATGAGAATTTTGCGCAAAAAAAGCTTCAGTCTCGATGGCACCGCGCCTACTATCGTTTATGGATACGGTGGCTTTAACGTTTCTATCACCCCGAGCTATCGCCCTGCCGTCTTTGCGTGGTTAGAGCGAGGCGGTATCTACGTTTACGCCAACTTGCGAGGTGGCGGAGAATTCGGCGAAGCATGGCACCAAGCTGGTATGGGGAAAAACAAACAAAATGTTTTTGATGATTACTACGCCGTCGCCGAGTATTTGATCGCCGAAAATTACAGCGCATCCAAGCACATGGCCGCCTACGGAGGCTCAAACGGCGGCTTACTCGTTGGCGCGGCTCTCACTCAACGCCCCTCCCTCTTTGGCGCCATCGTTTGCGCCGTCCCGCTGCTCGATATGCTGCGCTATCATCTTTTTGGTAGCGGACGCACTTGGAGCTCCGAGTACTCCACCGCCGAAACCGACCCCGACAGCTTCAAAACCATTCGCGCCTACTCGCCGTACGCCAACGTCGTCCCCAACACCGCATACCCGCCCGTATTATTCCTTGGCGCCGACAGCGATGACCGCGTCGATCCTATGCACGCACGCAAAATGACCGCAGCCGTCCAAGATGCCACAGCCAGCTCAGCACCCGTCATTTTGCGCATCGAAAAAAATGCTGGCCACGGCGGCGCCGATATGACAAAGCATAAAATTGCGGAACTCGCCGATGTTTATGCATTTTGTGATGAAAATTTAAGATAATATGGTATAATATTTGGTGGGGGGCTTGATCGCCCCCCACAAAAATATAGTGCCAAGAACTAACGATTAGTAGCGGTAACTATCGCTCTTATAAGGCCCCTCGACGGCGACGCCGATGTACTCGGCTTGGGCTTCACTCAGCTTTGTGAGTTTTACGCCAAAGGCTTTGAGGTGCAGTCTCGCAACTTCTTCATCGAGGTGGCGAGGTAGTACGTGTACGGTGTTTGGCATCTTTGCGCCGTTCTGCTTGAGTTCGATTTGGGCGAGCACTTGGTTTGTGAAGGAGTTGGACATGACGAAGCTGGGGTGTCCAGTGGCGCAACCTAAGTTTACGAGGCGTCCTTCGGCCAAAACAATGATGGAGTGATGGGCGAATTTCCATTCATGAACTTGTGGTTTAATCTCGATGCGTTCGACCAAGCCTTGTCGCTGCATAGCCTCGAGTCCAGCCATATCAATTTCGTTATCGAAGTGTCCGATATTACAAACGATGGCATTATGCTTCATTTTAGACATGTGCTCAGCCGTAATGATATCGCGGTTTCCTGTGGCCGTGACGTAGAGGTCAAAGCCCTGTTCAATAGCGTCCTCGACCGTTATAACGTCTAGCCCCTGCATCGATGCTTGTAGGGCACAAATGGGATCGATCTCGCTAATGGCAACTTTAGCTTGTTGGGCGCGTAGCGATTGTACGGATCCTTTGCCCACATCGCCAAAGCCGCAAACCAAAGCGCGTTTGCCGCTAAGCATGAAGTCTGTAGCACGCATGATGGCATCTACCAGAGAATGGCGACAGCCATAGAGGTTGTCGAATTTACTCTTTGTGACTGAATCGTTAACGTTAATAGCAGGGAAGAGGAGTGTGCCTTCTTGAGCACGCTGGTAAAGCCGGAATACGCCAGTGGTAGTTTCTTCCGAGACGCCTTTAATATTTTTCACGAGTTCGTGCCAGAAACGTTGACCTTTAAGTCGCCTTACATCGTGAAGTAAAGCCAAAACGATGCGGAACTCCTCGCTTTGCGCCGTTTCTGGCGCAGGGATATCTCCCGAGTTTTCGTACTCATAGCCGAGGTGTAAGAGTAGGGTTGCGTCCCCGCCGTCGTCGACGATAAGGCTAGGGCCTTCAGCTTCACCAAAGAGTAGAGCTTGAAGTGTGCACCACCAGTATTCGGCTAAGCTCTCTCCTTTCCAGGCGTATACGGCTGCACCGTTGTATTGTGCCGAACCCTCAACGTAGTTGGGACCAGCGACAACAGCGGCTGCAGCGTGGTCTTGGGTAGAGAAGATATTACAGGAAGCCCAGCGTACATCAGCACCGAGTTCTGCGAGCGTTTCGATAAGCACCGCCGTTTGGATAGTCATATGCAGACTACCCATAATTTTTTCGCCCTTCAAGGGTTTAGTATCGCCATAAGTTTCTCGCAGTGCCCTTAGACCTGGCATTTCGTCTAACGCAAGTTCCATCTCCTTTCGCCCGTAGGCTATGGCAGCTTCATCTAACGAGCGAACTTTGTAGGGTAATGCTGCAAATAAACTTAAACCTGTATCTAAAAAATGATCCATCTTTTACCTCGATCTTGTTGATATTCATAACTTGAGTTGCCATATATCACGATATGTCGTTAAGGAAACTCTGATTTATGAGTGGGGCGCTGCCCCCCTCCCTTCAATCGCGACACGGATGTCAACGATTGGTCGCGGCTGAGGCCGCGCGCGAAGCGGCCACAGCCTAGACGGTTGTGGCACTAAAAGAAAACAAATTGCTTCAGCCTTTTCCTGTGCAAACCGTGTAATCTTTAGCTGAACTGATTATTTTATTCGATGATGCCGATGAGCGAACTTTCTCGTTTACGAAAATGCTGAGGTTTTGCTTCAGAGCAAAGCTCTCTTCTTGTAACAATGAGCTTGCTGCTTTGGTAGAAAAGATTTCCGTAATGGTGATTTCCCAGGGCAGCTGTCTGTCATTTTACTGGCATCCGTATTTCTCCTCCAAACCGAGCTCTTTCTCCTTAAATACGGGATTAAGCTTAAGAGCGCAGAAACTTTCTTTGCTCACGCCTTGGTTACGGGCAAAGATCTTCGACATGTCCGTAAGCTTGCTTACATTCCACTTCTCCAGCGGCTGGTTAAAGGCCTTGTTCCCATAAAACATCCTTGACATGTTACTAAGCTTACTCACATCCCACTTCTCCAGCGGCTGGTTAAAGGCCTTGTTCTCATAAAACATCTGCGACATATTAGTCACCTTGCCCACATTCCACTTCTCCAGCGGCTGGTTAAAGGCTGTGTTTTCTAAAAACATCCCCGACATCAAAGTAACTTCGCTCACGTCCCAAGCCTCAAGTGGCTGATTAAAGGCTGTATTTTCTGCAAACATCTGCGACATATCAGTAACCTTGCTTACATCCCACTTCTCTAGCGGTTGATTAAAGGCTGAGTTCTTTGCAAACATCTCCGACATATCGGTGACCTTACTTACATCCCAAGCCTCCAGCGGCTGATTAAAGGCTCTACTTCCATGAAACATCCCCGACATATTGCTAACGTTGCTCACATCCCACTTCTCCAGCGGCTGGTTGAAAGAAGAGATAGAGAAAAATTGGCTCAGATCATGCATCTTTGAGGCATCTGGGATATCGGGCGCGGCAAAATCAACATCTGTGCAAGCAAATGCTCTTGCTCCCAATCCCACGGGTCCCCACCATACAATCTTCTTAACTACGAACGGTTTGAGCTCCCAGCACGGAAGTGCATCCTCCAGCGTTTTGTGGCCAAAACCCTCGTAAACTCCGCGAATTTTCACCGTATACTCGCCACTTTCAGCATAAACATGCGTCATCTGCTCGCTGTCGTTGCAATCACTGATATGCTCAGCTCTTTGCCACTGCATCGCCGCATCCTCCCCCCTCGCGCCAATCCCAAATCACATCAAAATCACAAGCGCCCTCACAGGTATAGGGTAAAACCAATCGCTTAGCTTCGACCACAACATCATCGTCATCGTCGCCATCGTCGCCATCGTCGTCATCGTCGTCATCGGAGTCATATTTTTTACCAAAATCATTGATCTCCCAGACGCTGACAAACACCTTCGAAGCACAGCGCCCGTCGGGGCGGCAAAATTCCCCCTCAATCTGATCGTGAGCCTTGCATTCATTGTCCGCCTCGCAGCGCTTTGAACACTTATACCCAATCGCGGAATCGCAAAATCCGTCGCTACATTCCGCATCTCGACGGCAATCAGCACCCGAAGCTTTGAGAGCTTCGTTAGGCTTTTCAGCCTTCGCGCCGTCCACGCCGCCAGCTTTAATCTCTTCGTCGACGACATCCTCATCTTGCTTTAATATCGCCGACTCATGGCTGCCAGAGCCTTGTTGATCGCGCATATCGTTTTCGTTCGACGTACGCTTGCAAGATAAAACCCCAAAACTTATCAGCAAACATAAGCCATAAATAACGGTTTTCATACTTTCACCTCAGTAGAAATCTATCTGCGCTACCCAAAGCTTGGCAAATCCTACTCGCGTTGATACTTGCTGTCCAGCCATCAAATGCTAAAATCGCCGCAAACACTCGCACAGTGCTTTAGCCGATGGATAGATGGTGAGTAGCATCCATTGATTTTTACACGTTGAACAGCAAACGCGCGACTAGCAATTTGTCATGTGGGGAAAGCTCCTCTAGGGCAAGCGCAAAGCTCTATGTTGGCCAAAAACAGGACGGGGCGTCGCGGGGTGTCCCCGCGGAGATACCGTCTTGATTGTCAAGACAAAAACTAAAAAATAACGTTTGCAAGCGCCCTCGCCCGAC
>Ga0265293_10002382_pt1 | contig 38034 bp, 32 predicted proteins | sample Munlanlewell138R_FD_192505 | JGI IMG/M metagenome (GOLD analysis project Ga0265293, IMG submission 192505) | Leachate microbial communities from a municipal landfill in Southern Ontario, Canada - Leachate well 138R | ecosystem: Engineered > Solid waste > Landfill > Unclassified | place: Canada... | reverse complement strand
TATATCCGCCACTATTTTGTCTACATAGGCCTTTGGTGTTACTCCACTTTCCTTGGCTTTTTCTTGAATTTTTTGACCATGCTCATCGGATCCTGTTACAAAATATACATCATAGCCTTCCATTTTTTTATATTTTTTTATAACATCTGCCGCCACTGTTGTATAGGTATGGCCTATGTGCAGATTATCAGATGGATAATAGATGGGTGTTGTTAAATAAAATTTTTTCATTTATATTACCTCCTTTATTCAATTCACAATTCACAATTCACAATTGTTTGACCTACCAACAGTTTGCCTTGCAAACTGGGTTAGGTCATTTCCCTCAGTCTCGATACTCAAATTTGTTCACTCCCTTTGGTCGTGCAAATTTGGTTCTCGGTGCGTTTGACCTACCAACAGTTTGCCTTGCAAACTGGGTTAGGTCATTTCCCTCAGTCTCGATACTCAAATTTGCTCACTCCCTTTGGTCGTGCAAATTTGGTTCTCGTTGCGTTTGACCTACCAACAGTTTGCCTTGCAAACTGGGTTAGGTCATAAAAAAGCCTTCCATCTCTATATAGAGACGAAGGCTTAGTTCGCGGTACCACTCTAATTCATCTAAATCTCACGATTTAGATCTTACTAGGTTTATTAAACCTTGCAGTGTAACGGCTGCTTCCGTTACAGTCTAAAATATTCGACTGTAAAGTTCAGGGTCCATCTTCAGAAACGACTATCCACTGGTTTTCACCTAACCCAGCTCTCTAAAGAACAATCTAAATCCTACTCTTCCCTTCAATACTTTTAAGTTTAATTAATATGTTAGTATATCTTTCCTTATTTAGTATATGATTATACCTTAAGTTTAAATCTTAGTCAACTAAATATTTGTTAATAAAATGAATAAATTGCCATTTTTTTGTTTATCCTATAGTTATAGTATTTAATCACCAAAATACTGTTTTCAGAATATTATGTGTAATGTAGCAAAAATTTGACAAATCTTGTTTTATTGATTACAATACTAGAATAGTTAAATTATAGGAGGTATATTATGGAAAATCATAAAGTCGATAAGACTTGGAAGTTTCGAGTCTTGGCTGCCCTCGCTATAGCTGTAACTGTATCTTTAGGGTTTTACATGTACCAAGGTAATGAGGTTAATATTACCTTACAATTAGAAAATGAAGTTAGAGAAATAACTTCAAGTGCCAACACTGTGGATGAACTTCTTGCAAAAGAAAGTATTCCAATTGAAAAAGGAGCCTATATAAGTCTGGCTTTAGAAACAGAATTAGAAGACAATATGAATATAATCATAAAAAATCCTAAGCCATATACTATTTCTTTAGATGAGGTTGAAATTGATGTAAAATCAATTTATGACACAGTAGGAGAAATCCTAGATGATAATAGTATTGTATTAGGTGAAAAGGATTTTACTTATCCAAAATCAGAAGTACAAGTTTCTCCTGGCACAAAGATTAAATTGTTTAAAGTGGAGGAGGTGGTAGAGACCCTTGAAGAAGTCATTCCTTTTGACAATGTCGTAAATAAAAACAACAAGTTAGACATTGGAGTAACAAGGATTGTTCAGGAAGGCCAAAATGGTCTAAGGAAGGTCCATGTAAAAAAGGAGCTTATCAATGGGGAGCTACATTCCACTGAAATTGTAGGCGAGGAGATAGTTGCTGAACCTATTTCTCATGTCGTAGAAAAAGGTACTAAGGATATAATCGTTACATCTAGAGGTAATACTAGCTATAGAAAGGCTATAACTATGACAGCTACTGCATATGATTTATCATTTGAAAGTTGTGGTAAACACCCAGATGAACCAGGTTATGGTATTACAGCCTCCGGTACAAAGGCTAGACCTGGCGTAGTTGCTGTTGACCCTAAGGTAATACCATTAGGCACGAAGCTTTATATTCAAAGCCTTGATGGGACTAAAGATTATGGTTTTGCTGTAGCAGAAGATACTGGCGGTGCTATTAAAGGAAATAAAATTGATTTATTCTTTGAATCCGCCAAGGATGTTTATAGATTTGGAAGAAGAAAGGTAAAAGTATATATAATAAATGAGTAGACTCCTTGGGAGTCTACTCATTTATTTTTATTCTTCTATCCATTCACATCCTAAAACATTTTCTACAAAAATCCTTGATAGTTTAGGGTCAAATTGTGTGCCAGAATTCTTTATAAATTCCTTTACTATTTCTTCATTTGACAAAGCCTTCCTATAAGGTCTATCTGCTGCCATGGCATCATATGCATCTGCTATGGTTATGATTCTAGATATTAGGGGGATTTCTTCTCCCTTTAATCCCTTAGGGTAGCCTAAACCGTCATATCTTTCGTGATGATAAAGGACATATTCTGCTATTTGACTCATTTCATTTACTGTACTCAGTATTCTATATCCAATCTCAGGATGTTTTTTCATTTCCTCCCATTCTTCTTCTGTAAGATATCCTGGCTTGTCCAAAATCGCCTCATTAATAGCTATCTTTCCTATATCATGGAGGAGCCCAACGCTTTCCAATTCCCTTAATCTTTCCTCTGTCATATTAAGTGCTACACCTATATCTTGGCATATTAGAGATACTCTATTGGAATGTTGTTCTTCTCTTTGATTTTTCTCATACAAGGCTTTTATTATGGTTTCTATGGTTTTACTTCTCATGCTAGGCCCTTCAAGGAGCTTGTGGGCATACATGTTGTCCTCAGCTTTTTTAAATACCTGTGCCATGTCCATATCCATAGAGTATTTTGTCCCTACTCCAAAGGATATGGATAGTTCCATATTTAGGAGATTTTCATTTAAGCAGTTTTCTTCTATGCTCAATTTTTTCAATCTCTTTATTAGCCTTTCTGCTTCTTCCTCTGCGGTTTTAGGCAGGATAATGACGAATTCATCTCCACTGATCCTAGATATTATATCATCTGTTCTACAACCCTTTTTAATAATTTTTGCAATATTTTTAAGCAACTCATCCCCAGCTTTATGACCAAAGGAGTCATTTATCAGTTTTAGTCCATTCACATCTGCCATTACAATAGTAAGGGGCAGGTTTTCTTCTATATCTAATCTTTTCAGCTCTTCTTCAAAGAATCTTCTATTATATAGGCCTGTTAATTGATCGTTATATGACAGGGTTATAAGCTCTCTTTCCAATACCTTTTTATTTGTGTTGTTTCTCGTTATTGCCAAGGCTTGGTTTTTATTTAGCCTTACCATCCTAACCTCGTAGTTTTGAGGTCCTCTTGGCATTTGAAGCTCGTATTCATAGGATTCCATCACATTGTTATTGAGTACATTTTTTATCCTTTCATAGGTCATCTGTGCCATTTCAAAGGAAAATACTTCATCTATCTTTCTTCCTAAGAATTCCTCTTTGCTAATGAATAAATCTTCTTCGTCAGGTGCTTGGACATCTACAAATCTACCTTCTTTATCAAAAACAAATAATATATCTGGAATTGCTGCCATAATGGCATTGTTTTTTTCTAAGGCCTTTCTTAATCCTTCTTCTGATGCAATTATTTGATCATATTGATCTCTTAGTTCTTCTTCCATTGCAGATAGTTCACTGTAGGATGCTTCCAACTCTTCATTTTGTGCCATTATCTCTTCTGCATCCTGCTCTGTTTGTTCGAAAAACTCTTTAGTTTTGTTGAGTACCATATTTATTGAATTCCTAAGTTCAAGGAAGGGGTCTTTCTTATCTAAGGGTACTCTGTATCCTATGTTTTCTTCAATATTTATCTTTCTAATATCTTCATCTAGCTTACTTACAGGAAGCAAGAAGTTTTCTCTTTGTAAATAGGTGAAAGTACTAAAGATAAAAATTGCTATGATAAAGGTGGTAAAAAACATATTCCAAACATTCCACCTATTTCCCATAAATTCATCTATGGACATGAAGTTTCCTATAATCCAATCTGTTTCTTCTAAGGGTTCATAGGACAAGTAGCCTTTGACTCCATCTAGTTCTACCTGTATTTGACCAGATTTTGAGTTTGTTAATTCCTTATGTATATTGCTTCCTATGGAATCTATATTGACTATATCCTCCTCTGATTGAAAGCTATATTTAGGATGGGCTATTAAATTTCCTGCTCCGTCAATTAAAAAAGAATACCCTAATCCTTTAATGGTTGTGACTTCAACCATTTTTATTATTTCTTCTACACTAATGTCTGATCCTATTACTCCTAAAAATCTTCCCTCTCTGTCATATACTGGCTTTGATATGGCTACTACAGGCTTATTATCTATGGCATCTATATATACATCGGAAATTATGATCCCATCTTCTTCTATGGCCTTTATGTACCACTGTCTTTTTCTCAAATCGTAGGTACTTGGTGGAGTCCAATCATAGCTAATTATTAACTTATTGCTTGGGTCTCCAAAGTATATGGATTTAATAGATGGATTGTTTCCTATGAGGCCATTAAAAAATTCTACTACCTCATCATCTGTCCATTTATCAGTGGCTAAAAACTCCGATGCGGCCACAGTAAATTGACTATGATACTTTATATTGCTATTGATTTGATGACCTAGATGTTCTCTAGCCATATCAATGTTCAGTTCTTTATCTTTGTTGATTATTTTGCTTAGATGCGAATATTGAACTATGAGTCCTAAAGCCACTGTAAGGGTTAATAATATACCAAATATATAGAACTTTCTCTTCATGATTTTCATTTAATTCACCCCAATAAATTATAATGAACGGTAATTTATTTAAATATGGTATATTTATACCCAAATATTGTCTCTTGTCTACATAAAAACCCTTTTATTACCATCTCCTTTAATCTGTCTTCGAAGCTTTCCATGGTAAAGGTAATCCCTGTTTCTTTCTCTATTTCTGTAATAACATGGATTAAATCTGTATCATTTATGGGAAGTTTATTTGTTATAATGTTCATAAACTTTTCAATATCTTCTTTATCCTTGTTTTTTAGTTCATCAAAGGGATTTTCTGTATGGGGGCTGGAGCTAATGGCTGCCCTGATTCTTGCAAATATGGTTCTTCCCATGGATGCTGAGGAAATAAAAACATCTCCTGTCCTTAAATATGGAAGTCTTCTGGTTTCCTCCATTGTAAGGTCTGTTTCCTCCTTTATGGTTTGTATGTCTGATGCCCTAACTGTTCTAAATATGAATTTGGTATTTAGTTGGGCTGTAATGGTTTCATCTAATAGTGTGGGTCTTTGGGTTGCAAGGATTAAAAATGCACCGTATTTTCTTCCTTCTTGAGATATTTCCTTTAATATTGATTTTGATGGTGAGTCATATCCCTTTGGTGCAAAGTTATGGGCTTCATCTGTGACTACTATAAATGGCGGGAAGTATTCTGCTGTTGTTTTTTTATATAAAGCATCCTTGTATTCCCTTCTTTTGTGATAAAGATTGTTTAATAGATAGGTGCTAAATACTTGAAGTAGCCTGGTATTTCCCTGGATTACCATGAGCTTTCCCCTTTGAAGTCCTTCTTCTATTTCCCTAATATCCTTTGAAAATATTCCTTCATTTTCAAGTCTTTTAAGTCTCCACATTATCCCCTTTACAGAGTTGTAGGGGCAAGTTTTGTCATAGGCTAGGTAGAGTTCCTTTCTTCTAGCCCAAGCCTTTCTTTCTTCTTCAGTATCTGCATAATTAATTCGATTGTCTATTCTATCTAAAGAGCCTTCCTCCTGGGCATCTGTCAACATCTGTAATTTGTCATAAAAGCTGTGGAAGGAATCCTTTCTTTTAAACAATACATCTACCACATTGTTCATGGCATCCGTAAGGTTTGAGGCTGCATCTAATAGGTTTTTCAAGTCTTGAGAGCCTAAGTCTTGGAACTTTACTCCCACATGGAAACCTACTTGTAAGCATTTGAATTTTTCCTCAAAATCTATGGAATTTTCTTCTATATAGGGTGCTATTTGACTGAAATCCATTTCAAAGTGTGGATCTAGTACTATTGTAGGTATATTTTGTTTCATTAGTTCCTCTAGTAATACCCTAAGCCCGAAGGATTTTCCTGAGCCTGACCCACCAAATACTCCAATATGAGGGTAGTGGTGCATAGATTTTAAGTCTAGGATATAGGGGATTTCTCTTTGAGGACATAGTCCTCTTTCTTCAAAGGTATATAATAGATTTTTATATTCTTCATCCATACCTACTGCCATGTCATCTGTGTTTCTGATCACACCTAGGATTAGACCCTCTTCTTTTTTTGCTTTGATCATAAGATCCTTCACTTCATGAAATTCTGGAAGCCTGATATCAGACCCTGTTTGTACTGGATACAAAGCTTCGTTTAGAAGTCTTACCTTGGCTATGTATATGGTTTCTTCGTCAATATTGTATCCTAGGGTTTTTAAAGACTCTAATACAGAACTATCTACAAAATCTCCTGCTATATTTAGAGGTATGTATCTGTTAAAGGTTTTTGCTTCTACTACTTCTCCCATTAAGTCATTTTGATAGGGATCCTCTATTATCAAAAATTCATTTATTCTAAAGTTTCTAGTTTTAGAACCTATAAATACTTCCTGCTGAGTTGTGATACCTACTACCTTCATACTAACACCTCCATTTAGTGTCTTTTTGCTCTTTCTGATATAAAAAACCTTTCGTATATGCCTCTATCCATGTATCTTTCCATTAATCCCTTCATTATGGCATCAGATATTTGGACTTCCTTGTCTACTAAATCTAACCATAGGGGTACTCCCCTGCTATTTTCTGGCGTTAGCGTAAAGACAAGTCTACTCATTTCTTCTAGGTATTCCTTTTGGCTATCTATTATATCCATACCTATAACCGTAGGAGCCATGGATGAACGCATGAACACTGAGGAATATCCAGATTCTTTTTTCTTATTTACTTCATCATCTATGACAATCATCTCTCCATAATCAAGAATTCCAAAGAGGAGTTCCCTATCATAGACCTTTGTTTTTAGGTCAGAGTATGTTTTAGTAAGCTTGTCTCCTACAATAGAGGTCTTAATATCCTTTATAACTCCTACCAACAATATACCCTCTGCTTCACACTCTTGTCTCAATTTCATCCATAAATCATAGGAATATATATAATATCTAATTAATGAACCATCCATTAGAATGGCATAGGGCTTGGACTTTTTTATACTTTCTATGGCTACTTCTACCTCTATGTTGGCTAAAAGCTTGTTTCTTGTTTGTGTCTGCTTTTCTTCATCTTCTTCTAATATATTAATTTCTGTATCTGAAAACAAGGGAGTATAAATATTGGCCTTAAATATGGGTTCTTCCTTGATTAAGGTTGATTTTGCCAATCCTTGAAAGGCTTCTACAAAATGGGGATAGGCTCCTCCTATTTTGTTAGTGGATCCATCTACTCCAACGATGCCTCCCTTGGCTTCATATAAGGCTAAATGCTTGTTTGCAAGTTTTTCCATAGGCATAATAGGCCCTACATGGTCTTCTATGAATTTCCTTAGGAATTTTCTATCTAAAGAAAATATTCTTCCATATCTATCTTGCAATAGGCTGTTTAGCCCACTTATTTTTTCTTTTAAGTCATTGTGTATGGTATAGATAAAAATCAACCCCTGTCTTTCAAACTTTCCTTATATACAGCATTCTTCGGTATATTGTGTTCTTCCGATACCTTCTTGATTGCTTCTTTTTTTGTAAATCCATCATCTAGATATTTTTTTAGTAATAGTCCTATATCTATTTCTTCCCTATCTGCTTCTTCCTGATTTCCTTCTATTACTATGACAAATTCACCCTTTACTCCTGTTAATTGAAATTTTTCTAAGGCTTCCTTTGGGGTGCCTCGGAAGGTTTCTTCATATTTTTTTGTCAGTTCTCGGGATACGGCGATCTGTCTTTCACCTAAAATATGGACCATATCTTCCAATAAATTCATTAGTCTATGGGGTGCTTCATAGATAATTGTTGTTTTTTTGTAGTTTTTAATTTCTTCTAATTCTTTTATTCTATCTTTTTTCTTAGAGGATAGGAAGCCTTGGAAAGTAAATTTTTCCGTTGATAGACCTGAGATGACTAAGGCAGTAATAGAGGCTGTAGCACCTGGTAAGCAGATTACCTCTATACCTTCATCTATGGCTTGTCTAATAAGTACTTCTCCAGGATCTGATATGCCGGGCATTCCTGCATCTGACACTAGGGCAATACTTTGCCCTAAGTTCAATTTTTCTATTAGTTCTATACCCTTTTCTTTTATATTGTGGTCATGATAGGATGTTAAGGGTTTTTTAATATCATAATGGTTTAGTAGTTTGATGGTATGTCTTGTATCCTCTGCAGCAATAAGGTCTACTTCTCCTAATACTCTTATGGTTCTAAGGGTAATGTCTTCAAGATTTCCAATGGGAGTGGGGCATATGTATAAGATTCCTTTTTCCATTTATATTTCCTCTTTTCTTTAATACAGTTGTTCATTATATTACATTCCATATATTTTATATATCTCATCTGTATATGTACCTTCTTCATTATATACTATTAAGGGGTCGTAAAATTTTAAATCTGGTTTTCCATCCTTAGTGGCCTCTATTAAGATTAGGTTTGGCTTTTTACTTTGTTTTGGCTGAACAAATCGTATGTATTTAGGCTCTAAGTTATATTGTCTAAGATTATATATTATATCTACTAGACGATCAGGTCTATGTACCATATAAAATTTGCCTAAGGGTTTTAGCAAATAGCTTGAAACTCCGATTATATCCTCTAGGGTGCAGGCTATCTCATGGCGAGATAGGGAAAAGTTTTCTTCTTTGTTGATAATGGCTCCCCCTGCCTTCATATAGGGTGGATTTGTTGTGATGGTATCTACAGTGTTTTTTCCAAATTGATGGGGTAAATCCTTTAAATCCATATTAAGTATCTTTATCTTTTCTTTTAAATTATTTAATGCTATGGATCTTTCAGCCATATTGGCTACTTCCTCTTGTATTTCTATACCATAGATTATATCCACTTGATCCTTTCCATATAGCCTAAGGGGGATAATTCCTGTTCCTGTGCCTAAATCTACTACTACACCCTTTCCCTTGGCAAAGTAGGATAAAAATATGGCGTCTGTTCCATAGGAAAACCTATCTTTATTTTGTATGATTTTGTATTTGGTTCCTGGAATATAGTCTATTCGCTCATTTACTTTTAACATAAAACTCTCCTTAGATAATTGTTAAGTGGGACACAACTCCTGGGTCCCAACCTCTGTCCCAGTTAGCAAAAAAGACCCAAAAGGGTCTTTCTTATAAGTACTATTCTGGTTTAGGTGCATCTACTGGACAAACATTTGCACAAGCACCACAGTCAATACATTTATCAGGGTCTATAACATAGATATCTCCTGCAGATATAGCGTCAACTGGACATTCTGGTTGGCAAGCGCCACAAGCTATACAGTCATCATGAATTCTATATGCCATTTGCTACACCCCCTCGTTAGGTAATGTTTCTTACGATATCATTTTAACAGATTTCCACGAATATTAAAAGATATTTTAAATATATTTAATTTTTAGCCTAGTCTTCAAGGATTTCAATATCAATTATCTCTTCTGTTCCTTCTATTACTCCTATATAGGCTGGGTCTATTTCTCCCGTATCTTTAATTTCCTTTACTTGGAAGTAAAGTAGGTCGTCTGTATTGTCCTTTAATCTTACCTTTACCTTAACCTTTTCTAGGAGGGTATAGGTTTCAACCACTGTTCCCCTACCTTCAGGTGTAATGACTATTGCTCCTTGCAAAGGCATTTTCTTTAGGAGTTCCTCATATACATCATGCTCGTATTTTAAGCAACACATAAGTCTTCCACAAAGTCCAGATATTTTAGTGGGATTTAGGGACAAGCTTTGTTCTTTGGCCATTTTTATAGATACTGGCTCAAACTCTCCTAAAAATTGGCTACAGCACACTTTCTTGCCACAGGGACCTATGCCCCCTATCATTTTGGCCTCATCTCTTACTCCTATTTGCCTAAGCTCTATCCTAGTCTTAAATATGACTGCCAAGTCTTTGACCAATTCCCTAAAATCTACTCTTCCATCGGCAGTAAAATAGAATATTACCTTGTTATTGTCAAAGGTGTATTCCACATCTACTAACTTCATAGATAGTCCATGCTCATTTACTTTTTGTTGGCAAATAATCATGGCCTCACTTGCTTTTCTCTTGTTTTCTCTATGGGTTTCAAAGTCTTCATCTAAGGCTACCCTGAGAACACTTTTTAATGGAGCCACGATTTCTTGTTCTGTTACTTCCTTTGGACCTACTACTACATGTCCAAACTCTACTCCCCTGGCAGTTTCAACCACTACAAAATCATTGAAATTTACCTCTAAGTCACCAGGATCAAAATAATATATTTTACCTGCCTTTTTGAATCTTACCCCTACTACTTTAATCATTAAATTATTCCTCCTATATGTTGAGAAGCATTGTTTCTATGGATAAATTAAAATTAATATTCCTCTTAATATTCATCTTAGTGTTTTCTATCCTATATATTATATCATTAATTTTATTTAAATCTATAAAGGATTGTTTGGATAATGTTTCTACCTTATCCTTATTTATCAAAATATTGGTCTCACCCAGTTCTTTATAGATTAGCAAGTCTCTAAACCAATAAATCATTATATCTAAAATCTCCTCAATGTTTTCCTTGTTTTCATTAAAGAAATCCATAGAATTCAGGGCTTTAATCTTGTCCCCTTCCAGTAGACAGTCTATTATTTTTACTATTTCTTCCCGTTTTTTTAAAAATTCTTCTGAACTTGCAAGTTCTATAGACCTTTCTATGGAGCCCTTTGCAAAGCTTGAAATAAATCTAGCCCTATTTTTATCTAAGGAATAGTCTTTTACCAATAAGTCTATTATTTTGGAGCTTTCCAAAGGATAAAACTTTATTATTTGACATCTAGACAATATGGTTGGAAGCAGTTTGTTCATATGGGAAGTCACTAGAATAATGTTGATATACTCTGGAGGTTCTTCTAAGGTCTTTAACAATATATTTTGGCTATCTAGTCTTAATACATGAAAATCATGGATGACAAATACTTTCCTTTTGCTTTCTAAGGGTGCTGTAGCTATGCTATTAATCAGCTTATCTACTTCTTCTCTTTTTATATTTCCTTTTTCTGGAGATAAAATTCTAAAGTCTGGATGATTTCCACTATCAAATTTAATACAAGAGCTACACTCATTGCAGGGCTCAGCTTCTCCTTTTTTACATAGTAGAGTTTTAGAAAAGGCTAAGGCCAATTTTTTTTTGCCTAAGCCTTCTTCTCCTTCAAATAAGTAACTATGACTGATATTGCCATTATTTATTGATTTTTTTAGAGACTCTATTTGTTTTTCATGACCTAATATTTGTTTAAAATCCATTTGTCTCCCTCAAGTCTATATCTTCATATATTTATCTATATCCATTATAAATAGATTGGCTCCTCCAACAGTTACCTCTTTGTTTCCTGTTTTTACTTTTTTCGTATCGCATTGATTTCTTATGAGTTCTACTACATTGTCTACTTCCTTGTCTTCTACTCCAATGAAAAGAGTAGTGTTTCCTGATTTTAGAAAACCACCTGTTGAGGAAAGCTTTGTAGTCCTTATTTTGTTGTCCATTAATGCCTTTATAACTTTGTTTATAAACTCGTCTTGGATAATTGCAATAATAAGTTTCAAAACCCTCACTCCCTATATTTTAATATGTTTATCTACATTTAGTATAAATACTGTAGCTCCTCCAACTTTAACTTCCAGCGGAAATGGTATATAGGTGTCTCCAGGCATTGTTACTGTAAGGAGAGATGTGGTAAGCTCTCTAACTTTACAGTTTTCTTCAATTATTTTTAATATATCATCTACCTGTTCATCTTCTACACCTATTAAAAGAGTGGTGTTTCCTGATTTTAAAAATCCTCCCGTTGATGATAGTTTGGTAACCCTATAGTCATGCTCTGTTAAATCATCAATTAAAGATCCTGCATCTTGATCTTGGACTATACATATTATCAGTTTCATCTCTTTATTCCCCTTCCTTTCTTAGTAAGTTTTCTACTTCCCTAATACTTTGGTTAAATACTTCTTCTATAGATTTGCTAGCATCTATGACTTTAATATTTTTGGGATACATATTTAAAAGTTTCATATAGCCTTCATAAACAGTTTTATGAAAGTCTGCACCTGCCTTTTCCAGCCTATCCCCCCCTAATTTCCCTGTCTTTCTTTCTAAGGTCAGCTCTGGGTCTACATGAAAGAATAGTACTAAATCTGGCTCTACTCCCCTTATGGCAAAATCATTGATGGCCTTTACTTCTTCTATGCCTAAACCTCTGCCTACTCCTTGATATGCCAAACTTGATAAAAGGAATCTATCACAGACTACTATCTCTCCTCTTTCCAATGCAGGTAGTATCTTCTCGTGAACATGCTGCCCCCTGGCTGCAGCATAGAGTAGGGCCTCTGTTTCGATACTCATATTATTATTTTTCTCATCTAATATTATATGACGAATTTCTTCGCCTATTTCAGTACCACCTGGCTCTCTGGTCACAGTAAATTCTATGCCCTTAGTCTCTAGATAATTCCCTATTAACTTTAATGCAGTTGATTTACCTGAACCATCTGGCCCTTCTAATGTTATAAACAATCCTCTCAATAAAAAAACTTCCTTTCTATTCCACTACAACTAGTCTATCTTTATTATAACCCATTAGGCCTACTATTTCTATACCGCTTTCCATTAAGAAGATGATTTGTTCATATAGTTCTTGGGTGATTTCTTCTCCTGGGACTACTAAAGGTACTCCTGGTGGATATGGAATAATAGATGTGGCTGATATTTTTCCTATACTATATTTTAGTTCTCTTTGTTTTTTATTTCCATGGTAAGCTTCATATATTGACATTTTTACTTCTGGTATTGGCATCTTAATGCTTACTGGCGTTACTTCTTCATAGGGGGCTGTTCTTGCCAAGTCCTCTACTGCTGCTATAAATCTTTCATAGTCCTCTTCATCATTCATAAGGGATGTAAGGGCTAAGGCATAGTAATAGTCAGTCATCTCAAGCCTTATATTGTATTTTGAATATAGCTGTTTCTTTACTTTGGCTCCCTTCATACCATCTATTCTAAATAGTATTTTAGTATTGTCCTTAGCGAAAATAGTCTTATCATTTTCGTCTCCAGTAAATACGAATACTCTGTCTATTTTTTTAAGTCTTTCTATAGTTTCATTACATTTATCAATATTCCATTCCAATCTTTTCCTAGCCTCTTCTGTATCCATATAGGCAACAGCGATTTCATTTGATGCAGTAAATAAATAGGATGGAGAAGTAGTTGTATATAGTTGAAATCTATCTCTTAATTTATTTAAATCTATCCTATCTGACCCTACATGTATCATGGAAGTCTGGGTAAAGCTTGGTAAGGTCTTGTGGGTACTGTGGATTACTATATCTGCACCACAAGCTAAGGCTGGTTTAGGAAGCCTGTCAGAAAAAGTCATATGGGGCCCATGGGCCTCATCAACCATTAGTATTCTATTGTGTTTGTGAACTATATTGGCAATAGTTTCTAAGTCTGAGCATACTCCATAATAGTTTGGATATGTGATGACTACTGCTTTAATTTCTTCATCTTGTGATAGAATTTCATCTATGTCCTTTGGATCTATGCCTGTCATTACATGATATTCTTCATTATAATTAGGATACATGTATATTGGATTTAATCTATTTAATATCATGGCATTATATACAGCTTTATGACAATTTCTTTGAACCAGTATTTTGTCTCCTGGCTTAGTTATTGTGGCTAAGGCTATATATATGCTTCCAGTTGACCCATTTACTCCATAGTGGGTAGATTTAGAACCAAAGAGCTTAGATGCTAATTCTTGACTTTCCTGAATTATACCTCTTGGATCCAATAGATTGTCCATGCCTTCTGTCTCTGTTGTATCTATTTGGGGTATATATTGGCCCCAATTAATTAGTGTGTTTTTGCCTTTGTGTCCAGGCATATGAAAAAATACACTGTCTTCTTCCATTAGTTTTTTAAGTGCATCAAATACGGGAGTTTTCATCCCTTACATCATCCTCCTAAAAATAATTAAATTCTTACATATTATATATCACTTTTTAGAATATATAAACTATTAATTTTAAAAAACCCTGTATTAATTTACAGGGTTTAGTTGATGTTGTTCTGATATGTAATATCCTAGTAGTATTCTTACAAGTTTCATATATTTATCATAGTTTTCATCAAATACGGAGGTCATTATAATTTCATCTATACATTCCTTACAAATAGTTTGGCCAAGTAAGTTTATCCCTGATTTATCACTGCCACATATTCTACAATACATACGGAACACCCCTTACCATGATTTTACATCAAGATTATTGCCCTAATACTATATTTTATTCTGTAGTTTTTTTTTAGTGCTTGGCAAGGGGTAAATATTAATATTTAAAATTTACATTGTACTGGCATTTTTTGCATTTGCCATGTTCTATACCTACTATTTCTCCACTTAAATGTCTTTCTACTAATTTATTGTAGCATTTTGGGCAATAGCTGTTGCTATCAATACCCCAGGCATTGCCTATATACACATATTCTAGATGTCTTTTAGCTATGTTTCTAGCCTTGACTAAAGTTTCAATATTTGTTGGCATAATCTTCATCTTGTATGCAGGAAAATATCTACTGAGATGGAGAGGGATTGAAGGATTTATTTTTGCTATTTTTTCTGCTAGTTTTTCTACTTCTTCTAAGGAAGTGTTTTCTCCATCAATTAGCAAGGATGTTACTTCTACATGGGTAGATTTTGACCCTATTTCTATGGTCCTCATTACGGGCTCTAAGCTTCCCCTACATAGGGTTTTGTAAAAGAAGTCGTTTATAGACTTTAAATCTATGTTCATGGCATCTATATAGGGTAAAATCTCCCTTAAGGGCTCTTCGTTTATATATCCGTTGGTGACCAGAATATTTTTTAGTCCTACTTCTTTCATTTTTTTTGATATATCTAGTATGTATTCAAACCAGATACTTGGCTCATTATAGGTATAGGCTATGCCAATGGAGTCCTTTGCCTTTCCTAGGGAAATTATATCTTCATCTGATATTTCCATGAGCAAGGATTCTTTATGGACTATTTCCCAATTTTGACAAAATTCACAGGCAAGATTGCAGCCAAAGCTACCAACTGAAAATATGGTGGAACCAGGATGAAAATGGTATAGGGGCTTTTTTTCCATTGGGTCATAGGCATAGGATGTGACTTTTCCATAGTTTATGGCATAGAGGGTTCCATCTATATTTTTTCTTACTCTGCATTTTCCTACTTTTCCCTCTGATATCTTACAGTAATGGGGGCAGAGCAGGCAATATACTTGCTTTTCATCACCTTTTTTATAATACATGGCTTCTTTCATTATCACCACCACCTTTATTCAATTCACAATGCACAATTGACAATTGAAAACCTTAGATTCTTCACTATGTTCAGAATGACAGAGTGATTGTCACCCTGAGAGGATTGAAGGGTCTTTGTTTTAATCTTTCAATTCTCAATTATATCTCTTCACTTCAAATCTCTCCATGGTGTAGGGTTCATCTGGTCTTATATTGGCCTTACTTAGGGCTATGCTTACTTGTTCCTCTACAGTGTCTATTCCTTCTAGGTTTGGTAAGAGAAGGCCTCTCCTATATCCAAGGGATACTATGACTCCGTACTTTTCTACATCTAGTTCTTCCATAGATTTTATGGGTTCTGGTGCTGACAATACATCTACTGAGTATATTATATCATCTAATTCATATTCTTCTACTGGATCAAATCTAGGGTCTTCTGTACCTGCTGCTACGGCGTTTTTCATTATTTCTAGTCCGATGCTTGGCTCTGTTGGCTCTATGGTGCCGATACAACCTCGTAGCATGCCATCCTTGTTTAGTGTAACAAATACGCCCTTTTTCACATTCATCAATTCATCAGAAAAATCTAGTAAAGGATTCATAGGCCTTTTTTCTCTGATAAAATATTCTAAGCTTTCCCTAGCCAATTTAACATAGGGGCTTTCATTTTTTCTGATTTCATCCATCTTTCTTCTTTTCCTTTCCTCTATGATTTGTAGTAGGTCTGGTTCTTTAGGACTAAAAGTCCCATCTATATCTATTTTTGCTGTACAGTATCCAACTCCAAAGGGCCCTTCATAGGACAATACTTCTGGTTTTAGTTTATATTTATTTACTATCCCTGCCATTATCATCAATGACCTTAGTCCACATTCTCCTGCCCTTTCAGCCAGTTCCAAATCAAAGGATATAATGTCTTCCATACTCCCTGATTTAATAATGTTTACGATTGCTTCATCAAAGACCTTTCCATAGGGAGAGTAGCTGTATGGCCCTTCATTTGACAGTTTATGGGACAAATCTCCAGAGCTTATGATTACCACTTTTTCATCTAAATCCACTATAGACTTCTCTATGGCTCTACCAAATTTATATAGGTCCTTAGGAGATAAGAGGCCATAGGTAATGTGGATAAGTTTGTAATTTTTAGACTCTTTATCCACAAAATATAAGGGAACTAATGCACCGTGATCAAGTTTTGCCTCTACACCATATTCCCTAGCAAAGCTTTTATCTACTTCTGCCACCATTATTCCTTCATCTAAACTATTGTTGATAATATTCTTTACTAATTTTATATTGTTTTTAAATTCCAGTATTATATCTCCATGCCCAAACCCACCAAAGTCTCCCTTCAAAGTTTCTTCTATAGATATGGATACTGCATCTCTAAATAGGGGGCCATGGGGTGTGATTAGGATAATGGTAGATGGTGACTTGGTAGCTATATCTCTACTTAAGGCCCTAACCCCTTCTATAGTTTTGTTTGCTTTTTTTTCTTCTCCTTTTCCTATTTCTTCTAGAATAATAGGTGGATGTGGAAACAAATATGCTCCTAAAATTTTACCCATTTTATCAACACCTTTCATACCTATATAATACCCTAAAAACTATAAAAACCCATATAGAAATTCTATATGGGTTTGAGTGTTTACTATTCTTCTGATTCTGTTGTGTCTTCTGCTACTTCTGTTGTCTCTTCTTGTTCTTCCTCTAATTCTACTGTTTTAGATGGTTCTGATAGTGTACAAACCACATCTTCTAAATCCCTTAGTATGGTAATATCTTCATTTTTAGCTATGTCCAAATCTTTTACAAACATAGGTGTTGAAAAGTCCATATTCTCCACATCTATTTCTGCACCGTTTGGAATGTTTGAAGGCAAGCACTCTATTTCAATTTGATCTAATATTTGCATTAAGATTGAAGGCTGAAGCTTGATACTGTCCCTATTGACTAAACTAATAGGTACTGTCATCTTTACCTTTTCATTCATATTTAATTTTTGAAAGTCAACATGAAGGATTTCATTTTTCAAGGGATGTCTTTGTATTTCCTTTATGATAGCTGGTACAGTTGCCCCTTCCAGCTCTAATCCCAATAGAGATGAACTTCCTGCCAGTTTATACACTCTTGCAAACTCAGTTCTACTTACGGCTACATGAACTGTATCGCCGCCTCTCTCATATAAAACTCCAGGTATTAACTCTTTTTTCCTTACCTCTTTTATAGAATTTTTACCAACTAAATTTCTTTTTTCTATTTGCATTTTTATAGCTGTCATATAATATACCCCCTATCGCTTTTTTAAAATCCACTATAATAGTATATCATAGATTGAGTATTTATGCAAATCGGAAGCCATATACCCCCCATATTTTACAAAATCACCTGTAAGATAAGTAAAAGTATTACTCCTGGAACCCCTAAAAACCCTACTATTATTGCATTTAATGGATTGATTACTATACTTAGTCCAAAGTATTTTCCAATAAAATTAAATAATAATAATGTTATTCCACCTAGTATTCCATTTCCTATTAATTTGATGATTTTCTTAATTGGCCATACCAATATGAGACCTATAATATATAATAAAAATAATCCAATGATATAGTAGAAAATTGTACTTAATCCCATATCTATCCCTCCTCTTGTATAATATTATTATACTATAATTATAGGAGAGAAGAAGGAATTATTACATAATTTTCTTTAGTAGTTTTAATAGATACATATATTTTAGCTTAGAAGCTTCCAACTCATATATGGCAAAATCCACTAAATCAGGATCCGTTACTTCTTGAAAAAGCTTTTCCTTGGTCTTCCATTCTCCATGGGCAATCCTTATGTTTTCCAACATCTCACTTATTTCCTTGTCCTTTTCTTTTAACCTAAGCATAGAAACACCTCCTCGTCTTTATCCTTATCATTGACAAAAACTAGGAGGCATATACTTAAATTTTCCAAATAGATACTCTGTTCCTTCCATATCTTTTTGATAGATAGAGGGCAGTATCTGCATAGTTAAAGAATGTTTTTCTATCCATTTCCTTTGTTGGAATTACACTTGTAACACCAACACTTACAGTTTGGGTATCGGATATAGGCGAATAGGAATGGTCTAGGTCTAAGTTTTCTATGGTTTCTGATATGGCATACCCTATTTCTTCTCCTTTGATTATATCTGTATTGGGAAGCAGGATTTCAAACTCATCTCCTCCATATCTAGATACATATCCTCCATACTTAGTTACTTCATCCATCAATGCTTCTCCAATGGTTTTTAGTATCAAGTCACCTGCGCTGTGACCATAGTTATCATTGTATTCCTTAAAATAATCTAAGTCTATTAGGATTAAGCATATATGGAGCTTATCCCTAAGGGCCTTTTCCCACTCATATGAAAATACTTCATCAAATCTCCTTCGGTTAAGTACACCTGTAAGCTCATCTATTCCTGAAATATATCTTTCCTCTTCAAGTTCTTTATGAACCTTTTTCATATATTGATATAATGAAAAAGCAATTATTCCAATTCCTAAATTGACTAATGAGAATATGACTATTAGAAAAAGATATTTGCCCTTTATTTCCTTACACTTGACTGTTGTCATATCAACTCCTACTACACCTATATAATCACCTTCTATGGAGTATATGGGTGCATATGCATAGATGTATTCTCCCCACTTATCCTCTACAACTTTATAAGCAGGTGTTTTAGACTTTTCCACTTGGATAAACAGTTCATCTGCCTCATCATACCTTAATTCATCGTCATAATATTCTTTTTCCTTTGCATAGTCCAATCTGGCCTCAAAGCTTTCAGCTGCATCTAATAGATATACAATTTGCCCACAGTATTTTTTGTTTTCTTCATTTACTCTAGATATTATATAAATATATTTGTATTCTGAAATATCCATTACTTTTCTAGCAGTTTCTTCAAACTCTTGGTTGATTTTACTATTTAAAAGTTCTTCGAAGGTTAGAGATTTTAAATATAGTATGTCTTCATTTTTAAGCTTTAGTCTATTTGCAATATCTGTGGCCAAAACCATGGATCTGTTTCCTATCTCTTCTTCAACATAGAGATTAATCCTTTGATTGGAAAAAACTAATAACCCTATGTAAATAACAGACCATAGAACTATAAGAATTTTAAAATAGGCTTTCCGATTTTTATATTTTTTGTGACTAGGACTTGTTCCCATTGGAAGCCACCTCTTTCAAAAAGATATCCCAACATTTAACAATCATTATATCACAATTGGTGCTAAAGTCCTAGATAATTTTCTTATAAAGAGAATAGTTTTTTAGTGTTGATGAAAAAATACCATGGATAAGGCCATTATTATCATTCCTGCTATGGCTCCATATACTGAAAGGTGATGGTCCTCATACTTTTGTGATGCAGGTAGTAGTTCATCTAAGGAAACAAATATCATAATCCCTGCCACTATGGAAAATAATACTCCAAATACCATATCATTAAAAAATCTTGATAAAATTAAGTATCCCATAATTGCACCAAAGGGCTGACATAGGCCTACAAGTAAAGAATATAAAAAGGCTTTCTTTTTACTGCCTGTAGAATAATAAATAGGTACTGAAATTGCTATGCTAAGGGGAATGTTGTGAAGTACTACTGCTGCTGCTATGGGGACTGCCACAGTTATATCCTTTAGTCCTGCAGTGAATATGGCAAGACCCTCTGGTAAGTTGTGTATGGCTATGGCTATGGCAGACATAAGTCCTAGCTTAGATAAGTGACCTTCTTCATGATGATGGTGACCATGATGATGTTCATGGTCATGATGGTGGCCGTTGTCATGGTCATGTCCGTGATAATGTCCGCCAAATTTATGGACTAATTTTTCTACTATTGCAGTGATGAGCATTCCTCCAAAGAAAGCCCCCAATGCTATGAAGTTTCCATGCTCTCCCATTGCTTCTTCTATTAACTCCATGCCTTCTGGCAAAATTGCCATAAATGATACATATATCATTATCCCTGCTGAAAAACTTAAGGACAGGGCTAAAAACTTTTTATTTGTTTCTTTTACAAAAAATGAAAGCAAACTACCTAGCCCCATTGATAAACCTACTATGGTGGTAAGCCCTAATGATAATATGACTTCTCTTTCCATTGTTTATTCCTCCGTTATTTGTTTATAGATTTTTGTGATTTTGTTAAAATGCTGGCTATTAATGCTGTAATAGGAATGGTAAGTACTAGTCCAATACTACCTGAAAGAGATCTGATAGCTTCTGTAGCTATAACATCTAAATTCAAAACCTTTACTAATGATGTTTCATAGGCCATGAATAATAATAAAAGAGGTATTGAAGACCCCGTATAAGCAAGGATCAAGGTATTAGTCATTGTACCCATTATATCCTTACCTACATTCATTCCAGATATAAATAATTCTTTCCTTGTAAGATTATTGTTTGCATTGTGTATCTCATCTATGGCTGATGCTATGGACATTCCCACATCCATGACTGCTCCTAGGGCTCCTAAGATTATTCCTGCAAAGAGTAGATTTCGAAAGTTAAAGCTTATCTCTTGTGGAATATACATTAACATAGTTGCTTCTTCTGCACTAAGACCTGTTAGGTGTATTTTTAGACCCACATAATAGGATATGGCTCCAGCTATGATAACCCCTGCAGATGTTCCCAGTATGGCTGAAATGCTCTTGTAATTTATACCTGCCACTAAAAATATGGTAATAATAGTGACCCCAATGGAAATTAGTATGGAAATAGGCACAGGGTCTACTCCCTTTAAAATTTGAGGTAAAAGTATATAGAGTATGGCCAATATGGTTAAAACCAAGGATATGATTGCCTTTAGTCCCTTAGTCTTGCCTATGACAAGTATTAGTCCAATAAACAGTATGGAAAGATATAGGATATAATGGGCCCTTTGAAAATCTGCCACATATACTTCATATCCGTCCTCGTATTCTTCCAGCATAACTACTATTTTATCACCCTTTTTCACCAATATATCATATACCTGATTACTGGATAGGTGGTTTTCTATATCTAGGGTGTGTCCTTTATACTTTCCACTGGTAATTTTTATCTTTACTTTTTGCATCTTAAGATCATTATATAGTCCTTCAACCTCCACAGCCTCTTCTGCTTCTAAGACTATGGCTTTTTCCATAAGAGGTTCAGTATATTCTTCCTCTGCCAATGCCACATTAATATTAAAAAATAAGATCAGTACAACAAACCATAGGATTCTCTTCATCGTCCCCCTCCTAGACTTTCTTTTACAAAATATTATATCATAATGGGACTCCTTTAGTGCAAAAAAATATTGTCAAGGACTATATATCCTTGACAATATACTATAAACTATATTTTAAATACTTGGACTAAACTATTTAGTCCTTCTGCTACATTTGCTTGACTTTCAGCAGAAGCTGATATTTGCTCTAAGGCATCCATAGTTTCCTTCATTCCATTTAATATTTCATCGGATCTTAGGGAAGCCTGGTTTACATTGTCTGCAATGCTCATAATAGCAGAAGATATTTCTTCAGTAGATGTATTTAATTCTTCAGCCATATCAAGTGTTTCTTGAGACAATCCATCTACAAACATGGCATCTTTCTCATAATTTACTCCACTGGATACTAACAGGTCATAATCCTTAAACACTTTCTGGTTTATAAACTCTAATATATCCTTTGAGTTATCAGATAGGTTGTGGAAGGCCAGTCCCACATTGCCTACTACAGATTGGATGTTTGATACATATTCCTCTGATTGCTCCGCCAGCTTTCTTATCTCATCTGCAACTACAGCAAAACCTTTGCCATATTCTCCTGCCCTAGCTGCTTCTATGGATGCATTTAATGCTAAAAGGTTAGTTTGGGAAGCTATTGATGATATGGACTCTGCAATGATGAATATTTCCTTGACTACCTGTCCCTGTTCTATGGATTCCCTTATTATTCTTTCCTTTTCCTCCAGCATTTTTTCGGCACTTTCCTTGGATTCCTGACCTTGCTTCTTTATGGCTTCTGCCCTTTCTTTTATCTTGGTTGCCTCAAGGCTTCCAGTGGAGGAGCTTGATGTAAGCTTAGCAACCCTCATATTTATTTCCTGTATGGTAGCAGTCAGCTCTTCTATGGAAGCATTGACCCCTTGTATACCATCTAAAATATCTATGGTCTTATTTGACATTGTTTCATAGGAACTAGTTACTTCTTCTACTGTAGCTGAAAGCTCTTCAGATGATGCAGATACATTATCTGTTTCTTCTGATATTTTCATTATTGCTGATTTAACTTTGCTTTGTGCTTCCTTTAAAGCATAAATCAATTTACCTAGTTCGTCATTGCCTTCTAAACCTATTTCATAGGACAGATTTCCCTCTCCTAGGGCTTCTGCAAAGTCTACTCCCTTGTGTAGAGCCTTCCCGATATATGAAGCTATAAAAAGTCCTATCAATATGGAAAAGACAAATCCTGCCAATATGATGGAATAGGTAATAGTCAAAGTCCCCTTATAAGAATTATAGTTGTCAATATTAGACTTTTCTGCCATTTTTTGATTGAGACCTATGAGCTCATCAAGGTTTTCAAACATATTGTTTCTTATGCCAAGTGTGGAGTTAAAGGCAGAAATTGCACTTATCTCATTTCCTTCTTTAGCAAATTGGATCAAGTGATTTATCTCTGTTCTATAGGAATGGAGGTTAGTTAGAAAAATCTCCCATATTCCCTCTGCTTCTTGTGACAGCTCCCTATTTCCGTATTCTTGAATTAGTATATCATTTTCTTCTCGATATTTCCCAAGCTCCTCTGCTATAGAGTTTATTAAAATAATATCCTCTGCATTGACTATTTCTATGGTGCCTGCCTTAGCCTCTATAAGATTTTCCTTGATGGTATGCAGTTCATCTATGCTTTGAAGGTTGTAGGTGTACATCTTGTCTATTGTGCTTTGCATTTTTTTCATATTAAAAGTCCCCAATAGACCTATTATGACAAGGAGTATTGATATTGAAATAAAGGTTGTTAAGAATTTAACTTTCATGGACATATTTTTAATCATTTTCTAACCCTCCTAATTATACTCTTATATGTATAGGATACCCCATTTAGGTATTTACTTCAATGTTATTTTAGTCTTTTTTGTTATTTTTTTATCTTTTATTCATGTTGTAAACTATTCTCTTTTGTGATAATATATTAGGGAAATCATTGGGGCGGTTAACTCAGCTGGTAGAGTGTCATCTTGACGTGGTGAAAGTCGTAGGTTCGAGTCCTATACCGCCCATTATAATCAATGCACAATTTACAGTTCACAATTATTAGGGTCTATCTATTTGGTATTTTCCGACCGTAGGTTGCTTCCCTAATTGTGCATCGTGAATTGTGCATTGTTAATTTAATGAAAGGGGTGTTTATATTGGATATATTATTAGGTAAAGGTGGTCAAGTTGAGGTAGTTTTGGTGTTTAAAAATACTGAAAAACTTCATAAGGCCCAGGAATTATATGACTATTTAAAAGAAAGAGAACTGTTTAAAGGAGACTCAGGTGAAGTCTATAGCCATGTTTCTCATAATGGATCTAATGTAATATTATTGGGTCTAGGGGAGGAGGATAAGATTACCTTTGATGGTCTTAGAAAAACCTTCTATAAATTGGGAAAAGAAATGATGAAGTTAAAAGTAGAGTCTGCTGGAGTTACAGTACCAAGATTTAATGACCTTTGCTATGGCAAGACAAATATGGCAATTATTGAGGGACTACTTCAATCAGAATATGGTTTTGAAAAATATCTTTCTGAGAAGAAAATTAAAAATAAGGTTAAAGAGTTTTATCTAGATGTTTTAGAAGATAAAAAGAAAAGGGTTAGTGAAGTTTTAGAAGAAGCTAAAAGTCTAGTGTCAGGAATATTCTTGGCAAGGGATTTGGTCAATGAACCAGCAATGGTAATGACTCCAAAGGAGCTTTCAAATAGGGCTAAGGAAGAATTAGTAGGCCTTGGAGTTGAAGTAGAGGTTTTTGGTAGAGAAAAGATCGAAGAACTTGGCATGAAAGGATTTTTAGCTGTGGCTAAGGGCTCTGCCAATGAACCACAATTTATTGTAATGAAATGGAATGGAGATCCATCTTGTGATGAAAAGCTTGCCCTTGTAGGTAAGGGTCTTACCTATGATTCTGGGGGATATTGTTTGAAGCCAGCAGATAGTATGGTTACTATGCATGGTGATATGGCTGGTTCTGCTGCTGTAATCGGTGCTATGAAGTCCATAGCCAAGTCTAATTTAAAGAGTAATGTGGTTGGAATTGTGGCAGCCTGTGAAAATCTAATATCTGGCGAAGCTTATAAGACTGGAGATATTATTGGTTCTATGTCTGGAAAGACTATAGAAGTGTTGAATACAGATGCAGAAGGCAGACTTACTTTAGCTGATGCCCTATGGTATGCAGCAACTGTTGTAAAGGCAGAAAAAATAGTTGATATAGCCACCCTTACAGGAGCCTGTGTAGTGGCTTTAGGTGATGTAAATACAGGAGCCATAACTAATGATGAAGGCTTAATGAAAGCTGTGAAGGAAGCTTCCCTATTGGCAGGAGAGCCTGTATGGGAAATGCCTACTAATGAAGAGTACAAGGAGCTTATAAAGGGTACCTTTGGAGATTTGAAAAACACTGGTGGCAGAGGTGCAGGTACTATAACTGCTGGACTATTCTTAAAGGAGTTTGTAAACAACACTCCTTGGGTACATCTAGATATTGCTGGAACATCCTATCTTTCAGGTGAAAGAGGATATCTACCTAAGGGTGCCACAGGTGTTCCTGTAAAGACCTTATACCATTTAGTTAAGGAATCTATATTAAAAACTGATTGTGGATGCAGTCACTAGTTTAAAAAGCTAGGCCAATTTTGGCCTAGCTTTTTTTGGTGGGACACTACTCCTGTTTCTCTGTCCCTATTAGTCCTAGTCTTTTCATGACTTCTTTAAATTTGTCCATATCTATTGGTTTTGAAGCATAGGCTTCAGAGCCATATTCAAAGGCTTTTTTTACATATTCGCTATCGGATAGGGCTGTGGTCATTATGATTTTAACTGTTTCCTTTTCTGATATATGGTTTTGAATTTCTAGGTCTCTAATTGCTTTAAGTGTTTTGATACCATCTAGTTTAGGCATCATAATATCTAAACATATTAAGTCATAGGGTTTGTTTTCCTTTATTGCCAACATATATGCCTCTATGGCTTCTAATCCATCGACTACTAAGTCACATTCCCCATATTTGCTTAAAAACTTTTGAAGAAATTTTCTACTGGCTAAATCATCTTCTGCTATTAGAATTCTCATTTAGCACCTCTCCTTTTATGTTTTTTAAATTATTATTCTAGTGTTTTCTTTTTCACCTATTTTTTGGAAACTGATTTTGACAATAAAGTTGCTTCCTTGACCTATTTCAGACTCTACTTGGATTTCTCCATCCATAGCTTCAACTAATTGCTTTGTGATGGCTAAGCCTAAGCCTGTCCCCTGATGTCTTTTAGTAAAGCTATCTTCTAGCTGGATAAATCTTTGAAATAGTCTTTCTTCGTCTTTTTTAGATATTCCAGTACCAGTATCCTTAATACTAAAGGAAAGGGCTAGGGAATTCATAGTTTCTAATCCACTTATTTCTAGAGATACTTCTCCCTGTTCTGTAAACTTTATGGCGTTGCTAAGTAAGTTGTTGATTATTTGCGTCAATCTATGGGGGTCTCCCATAAGATAGGTATCTTGGTTTGTATTGTTTATTATTTTAAACTGGAGTTTCTTTTCTTTGGCACTTAATCTGTGGATTTTTTCCATATTATCTAGGATATCCTTAAGTTTAAAGGGTATTCTTTGAAGTTCTATTTTTCCTGCCTCTATTTTTGAAAAATCCAATATATCATTGACTATGTTTAAAAGGGTATTGGCACAGTTTTTTGCTGTCAAAAGATTGTCCTCTTGTTCTTCATTTAGCTCTGTTAGTCTTGTCAAGTCTAACATTCCAATTATTCCATTTATAGGAGTCCTGAGCTCATGACTCATATTAGCTAAAAATACAGTTTTTGCCTGATTAGCAGCCTCTGCCCTATCCTTTGCCTCTTTTAATTTATTTTCGTGTTCCACTTGTTCTGTTATGTCATCTATTGTTATAAGTATTTGTCTAGCATCATCGACTCTAAGGGGTACATAGCTTAGACTATACCATACTTCCCTATCATTTAATGGGGTAATAAATCTTCTTTTGATTATTTCATTGGATTTGGGGCTTTCATTTTTTAATGTATGGACGATGTTTTTTCTTATGTCACAGATACTACATTGATTTCCGAAACCACAGCCCTTTTCAAAACTATATATACATTTTAATCCTTCTCCAATAGGCTTTCCTATTAAATCCTGACGAGTAAAGCCAGAAGCCTTTAATAGTATGTCATTGCTCTCCAGTATGTTTAAACTTTCATCTATGATAAGGGCTCCTAGAGGAATATTGTTAAAGGCTAGTTTAAAATTATTTCGCTCTTTTAGTATTTCTTCCTCCATATTTCGTATTCTAGTAATATCCCTGAATACTACCACTACTCCATCAATTGTTTCTTCACAATCCTTACAAATGATTGGAGAAAAGCTGGCAGATATATAGTATTCTTTCCCATTTTTAGACACTAATTGAGAGCCTCGAGATAGTCCTCGTTTTGTTTTTGTCTCCAGGACTTCACATACAATACATCCTTTTATTTTGTCCTCTGTTTTATTAACTATATTAAATATTTCATCGAAATATCGGCCTATAGCTTCATCATGTTTCCAGCCAGTAAGCTCTTCTGCCACTTCGTTGATGAAGTCTATCTTTTTATTTTTGTCTACTGTGATGACTCCGTCTCCTATGCTTCCTAGTATCATTTCTAATCTTAAATTGGTGGAATTCATATTTTCACCTTCTCTTAGTTTATCTAGACATGGAGTACATGATTTTAGGTATTTCCTCTAGGGAAGCTTGCGCCTGTACTGCTCCCACATCATAGGCCACCTTTGGCATACCATATACTACGGAGGAAGTTTCATCTTGACCTATGGTTTTGGCTCCATTTCTTTTCATGGCCAATAGCCCTCTAGCCCCATCATAGCCCATTCCTGTTAATATGACTCCTAATGCCTTTTCTTTGCACTCCTTGGCAATTGAATCAAACATCACATCAACAGAGGGACAATGGCCACTGACTTTTTCTCCTGAAAATACTTCAACCTTATATTTTCCTCCTATGTTCTTAACTCTAATATGTTTGTCTCCTGGGGCTATGATTACTTTTCCTGGCTCTACATAGTCTCCATTTTCAGCTTCTTTTACATGGAAGTGACTTTGATTGTTTAGTCGATTGGCAAACATTTTAGAAAACCCAGGAGGTATATGCTGTACAATAATTATACCTGGCATATTTTGAGGAAGGTTTAATAGTATTTTGCTGATGGCTTCAGTGCCTCCAGTGGATGCTCCTATGGCTATTATTTTGGATTGGTCCGTTGTTCCGTAGCTGTTTATATCCTTATGATTTGTCTCTTCATGGGGAATAATTTTTGACTTTGATGCGATTTTAATCTTGTCTATTAAATCGAAAATAAATTCTTGAACTCCCCTTGGTGAGTTCATATCTGGCTTTACAACAAATTCTACAGCCCCTGACTCCATGGCATCAAAAACTGCATCATCCATTCCAGATACCATTATCACAGGAATTGGATGCTGAGGTAACAATCTTTTGATAAACTCTATACCATCCATCTTTGGCATATTGATGTCACATGTCATAACATCAGGTTCAAGCTGTATGATTTTGTCCCTTGCATCAAAGGGATCAAATGCTTTTCCTACCACTTCAATTTCAGGGTCTGATGATATTCCCTTAGCTAGTACTTCTCTAAATACTAGACTATCATCTACTACTAGTACTTTGATCTTTTTCTTCATAGCAGCACCTCTATCCCTTACTTTCTATATACTGCAGGCCTAATATATTTGAATTTAGACTTTTCTCTGTTGATTGCTTCAGAATGTCCTATGAATAAGTACCCTCCATATTCAAGAGAGTCATAGACCTTTTCAATAAGTCTTTCTTTGGTGGGATTATCAAAGTAAATCATTACATTTCTTAAAAAAATTACATGGAATTTCTTTTTGAATGGAAATATTTCATCCATTAAGTTGAACTTTCTAAATATGACTTCATTTTTTATTTTATCTTTAAAAACCATATGGTCTTTGTCAAATTTGTCCATATAAGTAAGTTTCCAATGGATAGGAAGGGGGGCTATACTCTCTAATGAGTATATGCCCCTTTCCCCAATATTTAAGACTTTTTCTGATATATCTGTTGCTAAAATCTTGGTATCCCAATGACTTTTCTCAGCTCCAAAGAATTCATCAACTATCATGGCCAATGTGTAGGGTTCTTCTCCTGTTGAGCAAGCTGCAGACCATATTCTTAGGTCTTTGTCTTTAACATTTTCTTTTAGATATGGAAGGGTAATGTCTCTAAAAAAGTCAAAATGAGCAACTTCTCTCATGAAATAAGTATGATTTGTAGTAATCCTATCTACTAGTTGCCTAGCCCTATCTCCACTGTTATCCTTTATAAGGTATTCATAATACTGGGAAAAACTGTTAAAATCCATGTCTTCTAGAACTTTGTGAAGTCTACCTATTATGAGGGCCTTCTTTTCATTTCCCAGGTTTATACCATAGTTGTCTCTAATATGATCTGTTAATATCTGAAGTTCCTTTGGTGTGATTTTTATCATTTAAACTTTCTCCATACTAATATTTGCCAAATTCATCGTCGCTAAGTTTTATTTTTTTCTTTTTCTTGCCTTCCTTGTTTGGCTCATTGTTCATTTCATCTAACATTTTCATCACTTCTGGATTGAAGTTGTCGATGTCTCTATACCCACCTTTATATGTTCTTTTTAGCTTAAATCTCTGTACCTGTTCTTGAAGCAAATCAGCTTGGCTAGAAAGCTCTTCACTGGCTGCTGCTGTTTCCTCTGATGTGGCAGAAGTGTTTTGAACCACATCTGCAATTTGGTTGATGCCTTGATTTATTTGTTCAATGGCTATAGCCTGTTCATTAGAGGCAAGGGCAATATTGTTTATTAAGTTGGCAGCTTCCGTTACTCCGTCTACTATCTTGTGTAGAGCCACTGCTGTTTCATTGGCTATTCTAGTTCCATCTTCAGCCTTTCTTATGGAGTCTTCTATCATGTCTGTAGTTTCTTTGGCTGCATTGGCAGATCTAGCTGCTAAATTTCTTACTTCTTCTGCTACGACTGCAAAGCCCTTGCCATGTTGTCCAGCTCTGGCAGCTTCTACTGCAGCGTTTAATGCCAATATATTGGTTTGGAAAGCTATCTCATCTATTACCTTTATGATTTTTGATATGTTGCTTGAGGATTCGTTGATTTCCTTCATAGCCACTAGCATCTGCTCCATATCTTCGTTGCCTCTTTCTGCATTTCTTTTTGCTTCCTCAGATATATTTTTTGCATTCATTGCATGTTCTGCATTTAATTGGGTTTGTGACGAAATTTCTTCAACAGATGCAGTTAACTCTTCTACAGAGCTAGCTTGCTCAGTGGAGCCTTGGGATAGATCCATACTAGAGTCTGAGACCTGCTTTGCTCCTGATGCTACCTGCTCTGATGCTGAGTTTATATTAGTCATTACTTCATTTACATTAGTTACCATGATGTCGAAGGCTTTTGCCAGCTTACCTATTTCATCTTTAGTGTCTATGTCTATTTCCACATCTAGACTTCCATTGGCTATTTCCCTAGATACACCTAACAGCTCATTTATTGGTTTCTTGATTATTCTACTGATGAAGAAACCTAGTAATATAGATAAGATTACTCCACCTAGTGCGATGGATACCATCATTGTAGTTGCTGTTGTAGCGGCTTTTCTATTTTCAGCTGCCGTATCCTCTGCAGCTGTTACCTTTATCTCCACAAGTCTTCTATACTCACTTTCTATAGCGGTTCTAACCTTTTCAGTGTTTTCACTCATTAAAATGTCATAAGCTTCCTTATCTCTGCCTAGTTTTGCAAGCCTTATAATATCCGCTAATATTTCTTCATACTTTTGTTTGTTTTCACTTAAATCAGCAACTAACTGCCTTCCTTCATCAGTTAGTAAGGTTTCCCCAAATATATTAAGGGCTTCATTGAATTCCTTGTTTCTTGTATTTATTCGTTCTTCTAGATCAGCAATTTTCGCCTGATCTTCTGTAAGTATTATGTCTCTAATATTCGATCTGACCCTTTGATAGGCTTCTACAAACTTAACTGTTTCTCCAAGGGGTTCAGTCATCATTACATACATTTTGTTATCTAATTCTGCAATATGATTGATATTATATATACCTACTACTCCTACTACTCCTGCTATTAATGCAACAATGATAAAGCTAAGAATCAATTTTGCGCCGATATTCATATTATAGAACCATTTCATCATTATTCCCCCTATTATTCTTCTTTGTTTTCTAGTTCTTTCATCATCAAATAATCTTCATCTTTTAGGAGCCTATTACAATCTAGCAAAAGGACTATGGATTTACCTACTTTTCCTATGGCATTTACATATTTGTTGCTGTTTCTTTGAATTTCTGGTGGTGGTACTACTTCTTCTTCAGGGATATTTAATACATCGGAGACGCTATCTACTATGAGTCCTACTGACATATCTCTTACTTCAATGACTATGACACAGGTTCTGTCACTATATTCCCTAATGGGTCTTTTAAATCTCATCCGCACATCCATTACTGGGATTATTTTGCCTCGTAGGTTTATGATGCCCCTAATGTATTCTGGTAGTTCTGGTACTTGGGTAATAGGCTGAATACCTATGATTTCCGTTACAATTCCAATGCCTATACCATAGGACTCTTCGTCTACTTTAAAGGTCAAATACTTGTCCTTTTGAGTATCCTCTTCAAACTCTTCCATGTCTTCCAACAATTCTTTTCCCATTCTCACCTCTCCTTTCTTTTACTCTCCATACTCTATACCATTTACATCTAATATCAAACTAATGCTACCATCTCCAAGGAGAGTACACCCTCCAATACCTTTAATGTTTTTAGTGTTTTTAATAAAATTTGGCAAAGCTTTTACTACTACAGGCTGTTGGCCTAACAGTTCATCTACTAAGATACAGGAGGATTTTTCGGTTTGATCTACCATTACTAATATCCCTTCCATAGGATTTTTGATATTTGTTTTCACATCATAAAACTCATGGAGCCTATAAATAGGGTAACAGTTACCTCTTAGCATTATCATTTCATTTCCATCTGGATCTGATATGAGCTGTTCTTTAACAGGTCTAAAGGATTCCCTTACATTCATTAGAGGTATGGTATATCTAGCTTCTCCTACCCTAACATTCATTCCATCTATAATAGCCAAGGTTAGAGGGATTTTTAAGGTTATGGTGGTACCCTTGTCTTCTATACTATCAACATGGATACTCCCTCCTATGGCCTCTAAGTTTTTTACAACCACATCCATGCCTACTCCCCTGCCAGAAAACTCTGTTACATTTTCCTTAGTTGAGAAACCTGGATGAAAGATAAGGTTGTAAACTTCCTTGTCAGTTAGTTCTTCAATAGGTTTGTTTATTAAGTTTTTCTCTAGGCCTTTTTCTATTAGCTTGTCCCTATTTAAGCCTTTTCCATCATCTTTTATGATAATCAAAACATCTGAGCCTGCATTTTTAGCTTCTAATATTATTTTCCCTGCTTTGTTCTTTCCTTTTGTTTCCCTAATATCTCCATCTTCTATGCCATGGTCCACAGCATTTCGTATTAGATGCATCAGAGGGTCTCCTATATGTTCTATAATATTTTTATCTACCTCTGTTTCCTCTCCGATTAATTGAAGTTCCACTTCTTTTCCTTGTTTTTTTGAAATATCACGAACAATTCTATGCATTTTCAAGAAGGTGGTTGACAGTGGTACCATTCTTATGGACATGACAATATCCTGAAGTTCATTGGTAATCTTCCTTAGCTGTCTAGCAGATTTGTGGAAGTTTTCCAATTCTAAATCCTTCAGGTCAGGGTTTTGAGTAACCATGGCCTCAGCAATAACCATTTCACCTACTAAGTCCATAAGCTGATCTAGTTTTGTAACGCTTACTGAAATCACATTTTGTGCCACATGGTTTGGAGTTGATTGCTTTTCTTCTGCTTTTTCATCTGTGGATTCCAGCTTTGGTATCTTTATTTCTTTCTCCAATATGATTTTTTCAGGTTTTCTAAATATTTCTTTTGCCTCTTTTTCTTCTATTTCTTTGAAGGTAAGGTTTTCTAGAAATATGGTTTTGTTTATAAGGTCTAAAATATCTTCCTTAGAGGATTTTGATTTTATATAAATGTCAAAGCCATTTTCCCTAATATATTCTGCCTTTTCATCTTCGATGATATCCTCCGGAAAGTTGATTAGTTCTTCACTAATATCCTTTAGGTTGTTAATCACTGTGTAGGCTCTGATGTTTTCCATTTCACAACCTTTTTGAAACTTGATATTTGCAAAAAAGTAGTTTACCTCTTCCGTTTCTTGTTTAACATCTGGGGCTATATAATATTGTTGCTTTTTATTTTTTTCTGGTCTAATTATCTCTTTTAGATTTGGAGTTCCTCCTTTAATAAATAGAAGAAATTCCTTTATTCTGTTGATTAGATAATCTGCATCTGCATCTGGTTCTGAACCATTTTTAATCTTTTCCAGCTCAACCTTAATAAAATCAATTCCTTCTAATACTAAATCACAAAGAGTTGAGTTGTCTATAGTCAATGGTTTTTGTTCTCTAATAAAGTAAAACAAATCCTCTATGGAATGTGCCAAATGTGCTATGGAGTTAAATAGCATCATGGATGAAGATCCTTTTATGGTATGCATAAGACGAAATATTTCATTGACACAGCCTTCATCATAGGAATTCTTCTTTTCTACTTCTAGCATCATGTTTTCCAGTTGTCCGATTAATTGGGTAGTTTCAAAAATATACATTTCCAGCATAGAAGTGTTTGAAAACATCTCTGACATAGAATCACCATCCCTTAGATAAATTGGCTAAATGTCTTTAACAATATCTCCTGCTTAAAGGGTTTGACTATAAAGGATCTGGCTCCACTAAGTATTGCATCCTTTACCATTTGTTCTTGTCCCATGGCAGACAACATGATTACTTTAGCATTGGGGTCTTTTTTTACTAACTCTCTAACAGCTTCTATGCCTGTCATAACAGGCATGGTAATATCCATAGTTACTATATCGGGCTTGTGCTCTAAATACTTTTCGATGGCCTCTTTACCATTTTCAGCCTCTGCCACCACTTGATAGTCAGTTCCCTGTAGCATGTTTTTAATACTAAGTCTCATAAATGCAGCATCGTCTACTACTAATACAGTTTTCATCTTATCACCCTTTTTCTTATAGTAAAAAAGTCCTAAATCACTTGTCTTAATTATAGCATATTCGCCATAATTTTACACTATTCGGAAAAAAATATATTTTCAACGAACTACTTCCATAAAAAATAACAGGCACTTTGAAAAGTACCTGTTATTTTTAATTTAAATAATATTGTTTTTTCTAGAAGTTTAAATCTTCCTTAAATGTTCTCAAATGGGTTTCTGATGCGTCTTGATTTCTGTAGTATTCATGACTTCTAGTACTTTCCTCCACATCTCCATTTGCCCAATGTTCCTTACCTACATCTGGGAAAGTTGACTCTACACCTTTTAATGGTCCTCTATTTAGCATTCTATTGATCATAGTTACTGCTTCTGATCTCTTTAGCTTTGCCTGTGGTTTAAATGTACCGTCAGTATAACCAGTAATCACATTGTTTCTATATAGTTCCTGGATATAGTTTAGTGCCCAGTGTCCTTCTATGTCCTTGAAAGCCTGGCGTACTTTTGCACCATCTGTTAGTTCTAAGAATCTTCCTATGACTGCCGCCAACTCTGCTCTTGTGATTGGTTGGTCTGGTCTGAAATTTCCATCATTATAGCCTTCAAACAGTCCCCTTCCAGTGGCTGCCTCTACTCCTCTTGCATACCAACTACCTATCTTCACATCTTTGTAAATTTCTTGGTTTTTAACTAAATCTTCTAGTCTTAGTATACGAGCAAATATGACTGCAATTTCTGCCCTAGTAATACTCTTATCTGGTTTGAATTCCCCATCTGGATAGCCTTGAATATATCTACTATGTTCACCATTTCCAAATCTATTGGAAAATACTGTGACTTTGATTGTTGATGGCTCTCCAATTGGCTTCCCATCTGATATTAGTTTTACATTTAAGATTATGGCTTCTTCACTGGATGATATTTGTGGCAGCTTGATTATTGGTTTTTTCGTGCCAGTGTCTCCATCTTTTAAGTCCCCTAGTTTCCATACTATAGTATCTCCTACAATAGTGCCTCCATTCGTATCTATGACCATTGCTCCCTTTGGTATGGTGACTACAAGCTCTACATCCGTTGAATTTCCTTTTCTGTTAATATAGTCAATGTCTAGCTCTAATTCTGTTTCTTCTAAATATGACCTTCTGTTGCTAAACAAACTTACTGCAACCTCCGTTGGAGTATTATCTGGTTTTGGCTCTTCCGGTTTTGGTGGTGTTGGTACTGGCTTAGGGGGTACATACCCTCCTCCCCCGCTGGATGGGATTGGTGTCATCTCGAAGTCATGTTTTACTATATCGAATTCTACAGAAATAATTGGACTTTTATATGTCTCGTATCCTGATTTTGTACCAACAATATAGTAATCAGCTTCTGAAAATACCATCCAGGCGTAGTTACCGTGATCATTTACTGATGGATGAGCATTGAATACTAAGTTTGAAGTACTCCACTGTGGATTGTCATTGTCACTCGGTGCAAAGCCAGTATATTTTGGCAATGGTACTGAAGTTTTTGGTTTATAGCCTTTCGCTGCATTTCTTGGAGTATCAGCAAAGAATAGCTCTACATGGACACCACCTAGTACACTACCTGTTCTTGAATCTGTTATAGTACCATAGGGGTCTATTAACTCTTCATTAATGTTTATTTCTCCATCATCATCAAGTGTAACTGTTAGTTTACCCATTAAAATTTCCTTACCATCTACTTCTGTTGTCATTACAAATTCATAGGGCTGACCTTTGACTAGGTCTTCAACAATAAACACTCCTGTACTTTGATCTACTGTTGTTTTTTCGGTAGTGGAACCATTAATGTTAATTTCCTTAATCTTTATTGGTAGTTCCCCCACTCCTTTACCAGCTATCTTTTCTACACCATCTTTGTCTGTGGTGATAATTATGCCTGTATAGGTCTTTGTTGCCGGGAATTCTTCATCCTTTTTGGCTGCTGAAACCTCTTCTGCATAGGCTTTTTGATTAAAACTTACATCTATGGTTTCTTCTTTAACTGTACCTTTGTTTATTGTCATTGACTTTATTATTTCAACATCATATTCTACATTGCCTTTTGGTATAGCTATTTTATATATTCCATCTGGTCCTGTGATAGCCTCGGAATAGAATGTTGTTCCATCAACAAATGTTTTTGAAACCACTACCTTAGATCCTTCCACTGGCTTAATAATTGGATTTCCATTACTGTCAATGCCCACTTTCTCAGTAACCACTCCTTTTATTGATGCAGGCTCAAAGGTAATATAGATACTATCTTGTCCATGTAGTCCTTTTTCTATATCGTTCACTGTAGCTGTTACTGGAATGATTTGAGATACTATGCCCTCAATCTTTTCAGATTGGTAAAGCATATATGCTTCGCCCTTTTCATTTGTAATACCTTTAATATTAGATGATTTAATATCATCCTTATCTGGTTTTTTAGGATCATTTGGTTCACCTAAAAGTTTCCCTATTGGCGCATCAAACACTACTTCTACACCTTCCACAGGGGTTCCCTCTTCATCTAATACTTTAGTAGTTAAAACTGTTAGAGATTTCCCATCACCAACTATTGTAGATGGATTGGCCCTTAACTCTATGATAAATCCAATTAATTCTGCATCTATTGTTGCCACATTTTTATTTGGCTCTGGTGCTGAAAATATTTGCTTTGAATATTCGCTATATTTATCATGCTTTACTTCAAGGATATATCTGTTTATTGGCACATCCTGGAAATGATACTTTCCATCAGCTCCTACTATAACAGCATATCCCTTGCCATCCTTGTCCTTAACAGGCTTGCCACTTAAGTCTAGTACAGTCACTACTGCGCCTTCTACTGGTTGGTTGTCTTTTTTATCTCTTATGGTCCCTTCTAGGTGTACTTCAGATTTTACTGTAAAGTAGTTATTATATCCAAGCTCTGTAGAGTTAGTAGTTAAAGTACTATCATTTTCTATTTCTAGACCATTTTTATATGCCTTGTACTCTATAAAATATCTTCCAGCTTCTAAATTTTCTAATACATAGGAAGTATTTTCCCATAATTTAAACTTGCTTTTTGTATCTTTGCCATTGAAGATTTCTAGTTCAAGCTGTTTTACCATACTTCCCTTATTTCCACTTCCATCAATCTTCCATATTTCTGCCCTTACTGCTGTAATATCTATTGTTGAAATGGCTGATACTTTCAATGGAGATCCTAGATAATATGTTGTTTCCTGCCAATTGGCTCTATATTTGTCCTTTTCCCATTTAGACCATAGGGTATTGGATACCCATCCATCCAGTTCTTCTCCTACTATCTTTATTATGTCTTGTGCATTATGGCTGGTAGTGCTGTTTTCTCCCTTGGCAGTTAGAGTAATAATATGCTTCTCATCATTGACATTTTTACTTTCTGTTTCTGGGACCTTTACTATTATTTTTATATCTGCACTTTGTCCTGGTGATAGAGGTATTTTTGTACCGTTTGTTACTTTATTGCCATTTACATATATTTCATATGGTAAATCAGCATCTACAGTGATTGCATACTCATCATAGCTACCACCATTGTTAGTCAAGATATGTTGTAATTCTACTGTTTCACCTGCTTGCGCTTCTTTATTATGAGTATTTGCTATGGCATGGCCTCTAGTTGTATTTAATGTGATTTCTTCTTTGGTACCTGTATATCTAGTGGTATTGTCCTCATGCTCTGTAGAGAAGTATTCCACTAATTCAAGCTCCACATTTGGAGTTATACCTATTGGTCTGTTATCATCAGCTTTTACTTTGAAAGATGGGGTTTTTTCTTCATCTAAATTTAAATCATAAACCCAGGTTATGGTATTTGAATTTTTGTCATATACCCCTTCTCCATAGCTTTCTGGTACTGGTACCGTGCCATCTGGCAGCTTTGCCACAATTTTTGTTTTATGTGCTTTGCTAGTACCGTTATTTCTAATTTTGCCTGTGAAAAAAATTTCTTCTCCAGGATTTTCTAAGGAGGTTTTGTCTGAGGTAAAACTATCTAAGCTTATATTTGGTCTTTTACCATCTATGGTGATCGTTTT
>Ga0265293_10002381_pt1 | contig 38036 bp, 33 predicted proteins | sample Munlanlewell138R_FD_192505 | JGI IMG/M metagenome (GOLD analysis project Ga0265293, IMG submission 192505) | Leachate microbial communities from a municipal landfill in Southern Ontario, Canada - Leachate well 138R | ecosystem: Engineered > Solid waste > Landfill > Unclassified | place: Canada... | reverse complement strand
CGGGCGGCCTGGCGAGGTATTGGCATCTCGATACCACGGATGAAGACAACGTGCAGAAGGTCTTTGCAGAGGTTGTCGGTGAGTTTGGATCGATCGATATCCTGATCAACAATGCCGGCATCGCCGGCGTGGATAAACCGACTCATGAGATATCCAAGCAAGAGTGGGAGACACTCATGAGCATCAATGTCACCGGTGTGTTTCTTTGTACCAAACATGTCATCCCCTACATGCAAAAGATATCCGCAGGAAGCATTATCAATATGTCCTCCATCTATGGCCTGGTAGGTGCCGCGGACCTGCCTCCCTATCATGCCTCCAAGGGTGCCGTTCGCTTGATGAGCAAGAATGATGCGTTGATGTATGCGAAAGACAATATCCGGGTCAATTCCATACACCCGGGTTTTATCAGGACGCCGCTCGTCGAGGCGCTTGCGGAAGAATCCCCGGGAGGTGCTGCGGCATTCATGAGCCAGCTTGATAGTCTCCACCCCATCGGCCATACCGGAGAACCCGACGATGTTGCCTATGGCGTGCTGTACCTGGCATCCGATGAATCTAAATTCGTGACCGGCGCCGAGTTGGTTATCGATGGCGGCTATACCGCCCGATAGAGAGCATGACAGGTGGTGTGTCGAACAGGAGCAACGGAAGGCGGACGGGAACGATTTGTACGAATACAGGGTGTCGTGCCATTCGGATCAGACTCGATCGCCCCTCTCCGTTTGACCCAACCACAGCATAGTGGTTTGACAGCCCCGGGATTGCCGTCTATTAGATAGGCTGAGTCGCGTCAGATCAGAAAATCCCGCTGGTTCCCGAATTCCCACAGTCGGAGGCTGTTATGAAAACCGATCCCCCCAAGCTCCCCGATTGGGATGCCCTGCGTGGCAAACTGCAGGACAGCGGTGCCGCCCCCGAGGTGCTGGACCGCTACGATGAAATCGTCTCGCGGCGTTCGTTTTTCGGCCTGGTGGGCCGCGGCGGCGTGGCGGCGGCCCTGCTCGGCACCGGTGCCGGCGGCTATGCGGCCTTGAGCGGCCTGTTCGGGCGCGGCCTGATCCCGGAGGCCTGGGCCGAGGAGGCCGAGCAGTCCGTCAGCATCCCTGGCAAGCCGGGCATGATCGTGCACAGCTCCCGACCGGTGAACGGCGAGTTCGCACCCCACGAACTGGCCGATCGGGTCACCCCTACGGCGCGCATGTTCGTGCGTAACAACGGTACGGTGCCGGCGCGCGCCGAGGCCCGCGATCCGCAGGGCTGGAAACTGACCATCGACGGCGAGGTGAACCGGCCGCTGGAGATCAGCTTGGATCAATTGCGGCAGATGCCCGCCACCACGGTGCATGCCTGCATCGAGTGCGGCGGCAACGGCCGCGTCCTGTTCAATCCGCAACCGCGTGGCAACCCCTGGGCTCGGGGCGCCATCAGCTGCTCCGAATGGAAGGGCGTGCGCCTCGCCGATCTGCTGCGCGAAGCGGGCCTCAAGGACAGCGCGGTCTATACCGGCCATTATGGCGAAGACCTGCACCTGGGAGGCAAGGACGAACCGCCCATCTCGCGGGGTATCCCCATCGACAAGGCCATGGAGGAGCACACCATCGTGGCCTATGAAGTAAACGGCGAGGAACTGCCCGGCCTCAACGGGTACCCCGTACGCCTGGTGGTACCCGGCTGGGTCGGGAGCTGTTCGCACAAGTGGCTCACCCGGATCTGGGTGCGCGACCAGGTGCATGACGGCCCCAAGATGGGCGGCTATTCCTACCGGGTCCCGGCCTATCCCGTGCGTCCCGGCGACGTGCCACCCGAATCGGATATGGTCATCGCCACCTCCTGGGTGATCAAGTCCATGATCACCTCGCCTGCCGAGGATTTCCGTGTGAAGGCTGGGGATAAGGTGAAGGTACGCGGCCACGCCTGGGCCGGCGAAGACAAGGTCAAGGACGTGATGATCTCCACCGATTTCGGCATTCACTGGGAGAAGGCCAAGCTGACCAAGTCTTCGCAAAAGTACGCCTGGAATGCCTTCGAAGCGGAGGTCAGCTTCCCCGGTCGTGGCTACTACGAGATCTGGGCGCGGGCCTTCGACGATCAGGGCAGCAGCCAGCCCATCATCCAGCCCTGGAACCCGCGCGGCTATCTCGGCAACGTGGTGCATCGCGTGTCGGGCATGGTCAGCGCCTGACCGTGCGCCGGACCGGAATCACGTTGCTACTGTCACTGCTCGTCTGCGCCCCGGTCGGGGCGGCGTCGGACGCGGACCCTCAGCCCGGCAAACAGCTGTTTGAAACCCAGTGTGGCAGCTGCCACGGCCTGGAGTTGCCGAAATCGCAGCGCCTGGACCGTTTCAACTGGAAGTGGGTAATCGACGACATGGTCAACGAGTTCGGCGCCACCTGGATCACCGAGGAGCAGCAGGAGCAGATCCTCGAGTACCTGGTGGAGGCCTACGGGCCCGACCGGCCGCGCTGAACGCTGGCTGGACGGTTGCGCACGGCGGGCCGCTGCGAACCGTCGCCGCTGGTGGCACAACAGCCACCTGACGCTGAATCGGGTGATGCCAATTACCTGCTTCTACCGGCGCGGCGTGCCGCGACTCTCATGACCCCCACTTCTCGAACCGCCCGGTGCGGACCCACGCACCGGGCGGTGTGGTATGGGCGTCCCGACTCGGCCTACAGCTGCTTCACTTCCTGAATCAGCTTGCCCGCCACTTCCTGGCCGTCGCCGTAGAGCATGCGCGTGTGGTCGAGGAAGAACAGGGCGTTCTCGATGCCGGAGAAGCCGGTGCCGCGGCCGCGTTTGATCACGATGACGTTCTTGGCCTTGTCGGCATCGAGGATCGGCATGCCGTAGATCGGGCTGTGGGGATCGGTACGTGCCACCGGGTTGACCACGTCGTTGGCGCCGATGATGAGTGCGACATCGGCGGTCGGGAATTCGGCGTTGATCTCCTCGAGGTCGTAGATCTTGTCGTAGGGCACACCGGCCTCGGCCAGCAACACGTTCATGTGACCGGGCATGCGGCCGGCGACGGGGTGGATGGCGAACTTCACCGTCACACCCTTCTCTTCGAGCTGCTTGCAGAATTCCCAGACCTTGTGTTGCGCCTGGGCGACCGCCATGCCGTAGCCGGGCACGATGATGACCTTGCTGGCGTAGGCCATCATCACCGCCGCGTCACTGGCATCGATCTCCTTCATGACGCCGCCGGCGTCGTGCGCCGCCTCTTCGCCACCACTGGCGCCGAAGCCGGAGAACAGCACGTTGCTGATCGGCCGGTTCATGGCCTTGGCCATCAACTGGGTGAGCAGCGTGCCGGCCGAGCCCACCACCGTGCCGGCGATGATCATGGCGGCATTGCCGAGCACGAAGCCCTCGAAGGCCACCGCCAGGCCGGTCAGGGCGTTGTACAGCGAAATCACCACCGGCATGTCGGCACCACCGATCGGCAGGGTCATCATGATGCCGAAGGCGAGTGCCAAAACGAAGAATGCCAGTAGCGGGAAGCCGCCCGTGGAGCTGCCGAAGATGAGGATGAGCCCGAAGACGAGGGTCGCGATGAACACCACCAGGTTGAGCTTCTGCTGACCGGGGAAGAGAAACGATTTCTTCATCAGGCCCTGCAGCTTGGCGAAGGCGATCATGGAGCCGGAGAAGGCCACCGAGCCGATCAGCCCACCGCCCACGGCGAGGACCAGGAAGCTCTGGCTGTGAAACTCGCCCTTGAGCAGCTCCACGACCGCGATTGCCGCCGCGGCACCGCCACCCATGCCGTTGTAGGTGGCGATCATCTGCGGCATGTCGGTCATGGCGACCTTCTTGCCGGTGTACCAGGCGGCGCCGCCGCCGATCAGGATGGCGAGGATGATCAGGCCGTAGTTGTGCATGCCCGGGTAGAAGAAGGTGGCAAGGGTCGCCACCAGCATGCCGGCACCGGCCCAGACGATGCCGTCACGCGCCGTCTTCGGCGAGCTCATGCGCTTGAGGCCGAGGATGAACAGCACGGCCGCGGCGAAATAACTCAACTCAATCATTTCGCGGGCTCCTTACTGCTCTTGAACATTTCGAGCATGCGCTCGGTGACGACGTAGCCGCCGACGGCGTTGCCGGCCGCGAGCATGACGCCGATGAAGCCGATGAGGTGTTCCGCTTCGGTGTCGGCATGGCCCAGGGCGACCATGGCGCCGACCAGCACGATGCCATGCACGAAGTTCGAGCCCGACATCAGTGGGGTGTGCAGGATGACCGGCACACGTGCGATCACCTCGTAGCCGGTGAACGCGGCCAGCATGAAGATGTAGAGTGCCGTGAAGCCTTCGATCATGAGGATTCTCCTTCCACCAGCGCGCGGGTCGCTGCGTGCCTGATTTCGCCGGCGTGAGTCAGCGCGCTGTCGCGGATGACCTCGTCGTCCCAGTCCAGCTCGAGTTTGCCATCCTTGATCATCGGGCTGAGGAAATTGAGCAGGTTCTTGGCGTACATCTCGCTGGCATGCACCGGCAGCATGCTGGACACGTTGAGCGGCCCATAGATGATCACGCCATTGTGTTCGATCTGTTCGCCGGGCCGGGTCAGCTCGCAGTTGCCACCGCCCTCGGCGGCCAGGTCGATGATCACCGCGCCGGGCTTCATCTGCTCGACCACGGCGGCCGGGATGATCCGCGGCGATGGGCGGCCGGGGATGGCGGCGGTGGTGATGACGGCATCGGCCGCGGCGACGTGCTTGGCGAGGATCTCGGCCTGCTTGGTCTTCTCCTCGTCGGTCAGCTCACGCGCATAGCCGCCGGTGCCTTCGGCGGCCACGCCGGTATCGACGAACTTGGCGCCCAGCGACTGTACCTGCTCCTTGGTGGCGGCGCGCACGTCGTAGCCCTCGACCATGGCGCCGAGGCGCCGGGCGGTGGCGATGGCCTGCAGGCCGGCGACCCCGGCACCGATCACCAGCACCTTGGACGGGCGGATGGTGCCGGCGGCGGTGGTCAGCATGGGGAAGAAGCGTCCGCTGCGGTCAGCGGCCATCAGCACGGCCTTGTAACCCGCGACCGCAGCCTGCGAGGACAGCGCATCCATGCCCTGGGCGCGCGAGATGCGTGGGATCAGTTCCATGGCAAAACTGGTGATTTTGCGGTCGCGCAGCCGGGCGACCAGGTCGGCATTCTTGTGCGCCTGCATGAAGCTGATCACCACCGCGCCTTCCTTGAGGGCGTCGGCCTCTTCCAGGGTCGGTGGCTGCACCTTGAACAGCACGTCCGCCTGACCGAGCAGGGTCTTGCGGTCGGTAACGGCCTCGGCGCTGGCGTAGGCGCTGTCGGGTTGGTAGGCACTCAGGCCGGCACCGGACTCGAGCAGGATCTTGCAGCCCAGCTTGGTGAAGCGCTCGGCGACGCTGGGGTCCAGGGCAACGCGGCGTTCGTCCGCGGTGGTTTCCTTCGGTACGGCCACAACAATTGGCATGCTCAGGTTCTCCGCATCCGGTCGGGATGGCTGTGCTCAAAGTGGGCACCGGCGCGGTATGTATAGGCGCCCCATGGTGGCGGATCCTACCGCGAATCGCGCCGGTAACGGCCGTCATCAGTAGCCGAAAAAGGGGACATGATACCGGAATCCCAGCGCCGATTGAATACGCGGCGGGGTTGCCGGGTGCGCGCCGCCGTCCATCCCGGGGTTGAAAGCCACTGCTCCAGTGAAGTTTACTTTTAACGCTATTTCTGACATAAATGCGGGGATTCGGGGAGCTTGTACTGTGTTCAGTCTGACGCATCAGATTCTGCGCACGGACGCCGCCGGTATGCCGCTGGAGTGGGTCAACTACCGGGACGCCGTACGCCTCTATTACCTGGGGCAGGTGGCCTACGCCTGCGGCAGCACCTTGGTACGGGTGCGCGGTGGCATCAATGCGCGTACCGGGTTGCGCAGTCAGATCGATCTCAATTCCATCATCGCGACCCACGGCAGCAATCACGCCCTGAGGCAGGCACGCGACAGTTATATCCCACCACTCAACAACGCCGCCCTGTTCAAGCGTGATGCCGGCCTGTGTCTCTATTGCGGTACGCATTTCCGTGACAGCGAGTTGTCGCGCGACCATGTGACGCCACTCAGCCAGGACGGTGCGGACACCTGGAACAACGTGGTCACCGCCTGCAAGCGCTGCAACAACCACAAGGCCGGTCGCCGCCCCGAGCAGGCGCAGATGGAGCTGCTGGCCGTCCCGTTCACACCGACCCACGCCGAGTACATCTATCTGCAGGGCAAGCGCGTCCTCGCCGACCAGATGGAATTCCTGCGCGCCCACTTCCCGCGCCACAGCCCACTGCACCTGCGCCTGGCGGCCGGGGCCTGAACGGTTCTTTTTCTGTGAACCGCCAAGACGCGGAGGCCGCCAAGAACACTCGATTGAACCGCCAAGACGCCAAGAACGCCAAGAAAAACTGGTTGAACCGCCAAGACGCCAAGGCCGCCAAGATTTTTCATGAATAATGATTTTCTTGGCGTCTTGGCGTCTTGGCGGTTCCCAAAATCTTTCTTGGCGACCTCCACGTCTTGGCGGTTCCCAAAATTCCTTGTGGCTTTGCGGTTCAAGGTTCGTGGTACCAGCAGACTGCATGAATATCTGGCACGACATCGGGGAACACATCCGTAGCGCGACCGGCATAGCTGTGCGCGGCGCGCGCGAATCCGTCGGTGGTGGCTGCATCAACCAGGCGGTGCGGCTGCCGGGCGTGGGGCGCGATTTCTTCGTCAAACTCAACGACGCGGCGCAGGCCGACATGTTCGCGGCCGAGGCCGAGGGGCTGCGCGAGATCGCCGCGACGCGCACCGTGCGCGTGCCCGCGCCGGTGTGCTGGGGTGTCGCTGGAGACAAGACCTATCTGGTGCTGGAGCACCTGGCGCTTGGGCGTGGCGGTAATGGTGCGCTGCTCGGCACGCAACTGGCGGCGATGCACCGGGTCACGCGCGCGGAGTTCGGCTGGCAGCGCGACAATACCATCGGCTCGACGCCGCAGATCAATACGCCCACCGCCGACTGGGTCGGCTTCTGGCGCGAGCGCCGGCTGGGCTATCAACTGGAACTGGCAGCCAGTAATGGTTGGGGCGGGGAGTTGCAGCGTCTGGGAGAGCGGCTGCTGCTGGGGCTCGACGGGCTGTTCGATGACCACCGCCCGCGGCCCTCATTGCTGCACGGCGATCTCTGGGGCGGCAATCACGGCTATCTCGCCGACGGGCAGCCGGTGATCTTCGATCCGGCGGTGTCGTTCGGTGACCGGGAGGCCGATCTGGCCATGACGGAGCTGTTCGGCGGGTTCGGCGACGCATTCCAGACGGCCTACCGCGAGGCATGGCCGCTGGAGACGGGTTATCCACTGCGCAGGACGCTGTACAACCTGTACCACGTCCTCAATCATTTGAACCTGTTCGGCGGGGGCTATCACGACCAGGCAGTCGGGATGCTGCGCTGGCTGCTGGCCGAACTGGGCGGGTGAGAGAACCCGCCGCCCGCCGGACTGCTGCCGGGAGATCGATCAGCGTGCGTGGTAGGGGCGGCTCAGCTCGTGGACTGCGTCGATCATGGCCGCCGCATGCGCCGGTTCGATCTGCGGATGGATACCGTGGCCGAGATTGAATACGTGGCCGGGACCGGCACCGTAGCCGGCAAGCACCCGTTCGACCTCGGTGCGGATGTGTTCCGGCCGCGCATAGAGCACCGCCGGGTCGAGATTGCCCTGCAGGGCGACGCGGTCGCCGACGCGCGCACGCGCCTGGCCGATGTCGGTGGTCCAGTCGAGGCCGAGGGCGTCGGCACCGGAGTCGGCCATCGCCTCCAGCCACTGTCCGCCACCCTTGGTGAACAGGACGATGGGTATGACCTGCCCCTCATGTTCGCGGTTCAGGCCGGCGATGATCCGGGTCATGTAGTCCAGCGAGAAGACCTGATACTCGCGCGGTCCCAGGGCGCCGCCCCAGGTATCGAACAGCATGACCGCCTGGACGCCGGCCGCGATCTGGGCGTTGAGGTAGGCGGTTACCGCCGCCGCCAGCGTTTCCAGCAAGCGATGCAGCAATTCGGGCCGGTCGTAGAGCATGGCCTTGAGGATGGCAAAATGCTTGCTCGAGCCGCCCTCGACCATATAGGTCGCCAGTGTCCATGGGCTGCCGGAAAAGCCGATCAGGGGTACGCGACCGTGCAGTTCGTGACGGATCAGGCGCACGGCGTCCATCACATACCGCAGCTCGCCTTCCGGGTCGGGCACACCGAGTGCGCGCACGTCCGCCTCGGTGCGTACCGGTTTACGGAAGCGCGGGCCCTCTCCTTCCTCGAAGTACACACCCAGCCCCATCGCATCCGGTACGGTCAGGATGTCGGAGAACAGGATGGCGGCATCCAGCGGGAAGCGCTCCAGCGGCTGCAACGTCACCTCGCAGGCCAGCTCGGGTGCCTGGCACAGACTCATGAAATCGCCGGCCTTCTCGCGTGTGGCGCGGTATTCGGGCAGATAACGTCCGGCCTGGCGCATCATCCACACCGGCGTGACATCCACGGGCTGGCGCATCAGGGCGCGCAGGAAACGATCGTTCTTCAGTTGGGTCATAAGCGAAATTTCACCACAAAGGACACGAAGGACACAAAGAGTTCAAAAATGACAAAGTAGCCCGAGGTATGGCGCGGGTTGCATCGTCAGGACTCACGCGATCGGACCAACGCGGTCTCCAATCGAATGGTAGCCAGGCAAGACTGCAGCAGCGAACATGATTTCTCCCTTTGTGTCCTTCGTGTCCTTTGTGGTTCAAAACAGTTACCGCGGCAGATCGGAACTGCCCATCAGGTACTCGTCGACGGCGCGCGCGCATTGGCGGCCCTCGCGGATCGCCCAGACGATCAGCGACTGGCCGCGCCGCATGTCGCCGGCGGCAAAGACCTTGTCCAGTGAGGTGTTGTAGGCATTCGCACCATCGGTCGCGCCTTGCACGTTGCCGCGGCCATCCAGCGTCACGCCGAGTTCTTCGAGCATGCCCGCGTGCACGGGATGTACGAAGCCCATGGCCAATAGTACCAGATCGGCCTGCAGTTCGAACCCCGAGCCGGGAACCTCGGTCATTTTCCAGGCGCCGCCGCTATCCCTGGTCCATTCCACCTTGGCGCATTTGATCGCGCGGGCCTGGCCGTTCTCGCCGACAATCTCTTTGGTCGTCAGCGACCACATGCGCTCGCAGCCTTCCTGATGCGAGGACGAGGTGCGCAGCTTGTGCGGCCAGTCGGGCCAGGTCAGGGCCTTGTCTTCCTTTTCCGGTGGCTTGAGCAGGATCTCCAACTGGGTGACCGAGGCGGCGCCCTGGCGGTTGGAGGTGCCGATGCAGTCGGAACCGGTATCACCGCCGCCGATTACCACGACCTGTTTGCCGGTGGCCAGGATGGACTGCGTCGCGGGGACGTCGTCGCCGGCGACACGCCGGTTCTGCTGCGGCAGAAATTCCATGGCGAAGTGCACGCCCCGCAGCGCGCGGCCGGGGATCGGCAGGTCGCGCGGGTGTTCGGAGCCGCCGGCCAACACCACGGCGTCGAAATCCTTGAGCAACTGCTGCGCCGGCAGCGTCACGCCGACGTGGACGCCGGTCTCGAAGCGTACGCCTTCGGCGACGAGTTGCTGCAGGCGCCGGTCGATGAGGTGTTTTTCCAACTTGAAGTCGGGGATGCCGTAGCGCAGCAGGCCACCGATGCGGTCAGACTTCTCGAACACCGTGACCGCATGGCCGGCGCGCGCCAGCTGCTGCGCACAGGCGAGCCCCGCCGGTCCCGAACCGACGACGGCGACGGTCTTGCCGGTCGGGTGTGTGGGCGGCTGCGGTAGGAGCCAGCCGTTCTCCCAGGCCTTGTCGACGATGGCACACTCGATGGACTTGATGGTCACCGGGTTGTCGTCGATGTTCAGCGTGCAGGCCGCCTCGCAGGGGGCGGGGCAGATGCGGCCGGTGAACTCGGGGAAGTTGTTGGTCGAATGCAGCACCTCGCTGGCACGCTGCCAATCGCCTCGGTACACCAGATCGTTCCAGTCCGGGATGATGTTGTTGACCGGGCAGCCCTGGTGGCAGAACGGGATGCCGCAGTCCATGCAACGCGCACCCTGCCGGCTGAGTTCTTCGTCGCTGAGCGGGAGGGTGAATTCGCGGTAGTGCCGGAGGCGTTGCTCGACGGGGGCATACGTGCGCTCGTGGCGGGCGTACTCCAGAAAGCCAGTGGGTTTGCCCATAGGATCTACCTGCCTCCCACGACGGCGGCCCGCCCCGTGGATTCCTGTGCCTGTTTCGTCTGCTCCAGCGTGCGCCGATAGTCCGTGGGCATGACCTTGACGAACAGCGGCAGGTATCTCGCCCAGTTGTCCAGGATCACGCGCGCCCGATCGCTGTCGGTGTAGTGAAGGTGACTGCTGATCATCGAGCGCAGCCGCTGCGCATCGAAGCGTGTCATGTCGCTCCTGACGTCCACCTGGCCGTGGGTCTCCAGATCGCCACCCTGGTGTTCGCTGCGTTCCAGCGCGGCGTCCTCTTCCGGCACGGGTTCGAGTTCGACCATGGCGAGATTGCAGCGCTGCTCAAAGTCGCCGGCCTCGTCGAGCACGTAGGCCACACCACCGCTCATGCCGGCGGCAAAGTTGCGTCCCGTGTCGCCCAGCACCACGACGACACCGCCGGTCATGTATTCGCAGCCATGGTCACCCACGCCTTCGACCACGGCCGAGGCACCGGAGTTGCGCACAGCGAAGCGCTCACCCGCGACGCCGCGCAGGAAGCATTCGCCCGTGATCGCGCCGTAGAGCACAGTGTTGCCGGCGATGATGTTCTCCTCGGGCACAATGGGGCAGTCGGGTGGCGGATAGACGACGATGCGGCCGCCCGACAGGCCTTTGCCTACATAATCGTTGGCCTCGCCCTCCAGTTCCAGCGTCACGCCGTGTGCCAGCCAGGCACCGAAGCTCTGCCCGGCGATGCCTTTCAGCTGCACATGAATGCAGTCGGCGGGCAGCCCGGTGTGACCGTAGCGCTCAGCGACGCGTCCGGAAAGCATCGCACCCACCGAACGGTTGACGTTCTTGACGGCCGTCTCGATGCGCACCGGCTCGCCGCGTTCCAGCGCCGGTCCGGCCTGTGCGATGAGGGTGTTGTCGAGTGCCCGTTCCAGACCGTGATCCTGGGTCTCGCAGTGGCGCACGGCCACGCCCGGTGCAGGCGTCGGCATATGCAGAATACGCGACAGGTCCAGGCCGGCGGCCTTCCAGTGATGGAGGGCGCGGCGCGTGTCGAGCCGGTCGGCGCGGCCGGTCATCTCGGCGACGGTGCGGAAACCAAGCTGCGCCATGAGCCGGCGGACTTCCTCGGCGACGAAGAAGAAATAATTCACCACATGCTCGGGCTTGCCGGTGAAGCGCTTGCGCAGCACCGGGTCCTGGGTGGCGACGCCGACCGGACAGGTGTTCAGGTGGCACTTGCGCATCATGATGCAGCCCTCGACGATCAGCGGCGCAGTGGCGAAGCCGAACTCGTCGGCGCCCAGCAGCGCGCCAATGACCACATCGCGGCCGGTGCGCAGGCCACCATCGACTTGCACGGCAATACGCCCGCGCAGCCGGTTGAGCACCAGCGTCTGGTGGGTTTCGGCCAGCCCGATCTCCCAGGGGCTGCCGGCGTGTTTGATGGACGTCAGCGGCGAAGCGCCGGTGCCGCCGTCATGACCGGCGATGGTCACGTGGTCGGCGTGCGCCTTGGAGACGCCCGCGGCGACGGTGCCGACGCCGACCTCGGATACCAGCTTCACGCTGATGCGTGCCCTGGGGTTCACATTCTTCAAGTCGTGGATCAGTTGCGCGAGATCCTCGATCGAATAGATGTCGTGATGCGGCGGCGGTGAGATCAGGCCGACCCCCGGGGTCGAGTGGCGTACCGTGGCGATCCACTGATCCACCTTGTGACCGGGCAACTGGCCACCCTCGCCGGGCTTGGCGCCCTGTGCCATCTTGATCTGGATGTCGTCCGCATTGACCAGGTATTCGGTGGTCACGCCGAAGCGTCCCGATGCCACCTGCTTGATGGCCGAGCGCATGGAGTCGCCATTTTTCAGCGGCTTGAAGCGTGAACGGTCCTCGCCACCCTCACCGGTATTGGACTTGCCACCGATGCGGTTCATGGCGATCGCCAGCGTCGTGTGTGCCTCCCAGGAGATCGACCCGAAGGACATGGCACCGCTGGCGAAGCGCTTGACGATCTCCTTGGCCGGCTCCACCTCATCCAGCGGGATGGGTTGGTCGGCGAACTTGAAGTCGAACAGGCCGCGCAGACTCAGCAGGCGTTCGTTGTGCGCATCGATGAGCTGCGAGAATTCGGCGAAGGTCTTCGGATCGTTGGCGCGCGTGGCGTGCTGCAGCTTGCTGACGGTCTCCGGCGTCCAGGCGTGATCGTCGCCGCGCAGCCGGAAGGCGTAGTCGCCGCCGGCATCGAGTGCGTTGCGGTAGATTGGCGCATCACCGTAGGCATCGCGGTGCCAACGCAGCGCCTCCGCGGCGATCTCGGCCAGACCCGCACCCTCCACCACGCTGGCGGTACCGGTGAAATACCGGTCGACGAACTCGGTCTTGAGCCCGACGGCATCGAAGATCTGTGCACCGCAGTAGGACTGGTAGGTCGAAATGCCCATCTTGGACATGACCTTGAGGAGGCCCTTGCCAACCGCCTTGATGTAGCGCTTGTGGGCCTCGGCTGCGTCCACGTCCTCAGGGTAATCGGCCTGCATCGAGCCGATCGTCTCGAAGGCCAGGTACGGATTGATCGCCTCGGCGCCGTAGCCGGCCAGGCAGGCGAAGTGGTGTACCTCGCGCGCCGCACCGGTCTCCACCACCAGGCCGCACTTGGTGCGCAGACCGGTATGCACCAGGTGGTGATGCACGGCGCTGGTCGCGAGCAGGGCGGGGATCGCGACCTGCTCGCGGCTCATTTCGCGGTCGGAGAGGATGATGATGTTGTGGCCCGTGCGGATCGCCGCCTCGGCCGCATCGCACAAGCGTGTCAGTGCGAGCTCCATACCGGCGGCACCCTGATCGCTCGGATAGCACATCGAGACCGTGTGGGTGCGGAACGCCCCCTGGGTACTGCCCGCGATCGTACGGATGCGCTCGAGGTCCTGGTTGGTCAGGATCGGTTGATGCACTTCGAGGCGCATGTGCATGCCGGCGTTATCGACGTTCAGCAGGTTGGGGCGCGGCCCGATCAGCGACACCAGCGACATCACCAGTTCCTCGCGGATCGGATCGATCGGCGGGTTGGTGACCTGGGCGAAATTCTGCTTGAAATAGTTGAACAGTGGCTTGGGCCGGTTCGACAGCACGGCCAGGGGGTTGTCCGCCCCCATGGAGCCGACCGCCTCCTGGCCGGCAACGATCATGGGCTGCAGCAGGATCTTGATGTCCTCCTGGGTGAAGCCGAACGCCTGCTGACGATCGAGCAGGGTGGCGGGGTCGCCGCCGTTGCCCTGGGCGGCGGCCGGCAGGTTCTTCAGGTAGATCTGCGTCCGGTCCAGCCACTGCTGGTAGGGGTGGGCCGCGGCCAGCTGTGTCTTGAGCTCGGCATCGTCGATGATGCGGCCCTGTTCCAGGTCGATCAGGAACATCTTGCCGGGCTGCAGGCGCCATTTCTTGATGATCTTGTGGTCGGGGATGTCGAGCACCCCCATCTCGGAGGCCATCACCACCAAGTCATCGTCGGTGATCAGATAACGCGCCGGGCGCAGGCCGTTGCGGTCGAGCGTCGCACCGATCTGGCGGCCGTCGGTGAAGGCCACCGCGGCCGGGCCGTCCCAGGGCTCCATCAGGGCGGCGTGGTATTCGTAGAAGGCGCGGCGCTGCTCGTCCATGAGGGGGTTGCCGGCCCAGGCCTCGGGGATGAGCATCATCATGGCGTGCGCCAGTGAATAGCCACCGCTGACGAGCAGTTCCAGCGCGTTGTCGAAGCAGGCCGAGTCGCTCTGTCCCTCGGGGATCAGCGGCCAGAGCGTGTCCAGAGCGGCGCCCAGCTGTGTCGAGGCCAACGTGCCGCGGCGTGCACGCATCCAGTTGACGTTGCCGCGCAGGGTGTTGATCTCGCCGTTGTGGGCGATCATGCGGAAGGGTTGGGCGAGGTCCCAGGACGGAAAGGTATTGGTCGAGAACCGCTGATGTACCAGCGCGAGCGCCGTGTCGACACGTGCGTCACGCAGGTCGAGGTAGTAGCTGCCGACCTGGCTCGCCAGCAGCATACCCTTGTAGACGAGGGTACGGCTGGACAGGGACGGGATATAGAAGTGCTGTGCCCCTTCCCAGCCCGCCGCGCGGATGGCGTTCTCCGCGCGCTTGCGGATCACGTAGAGTTTGCGTTCGAAAGCGTCCTGATCGGCGGTGTCCGGACCGCGGGCGATGAACAGCTGGCGCACCTGCGGTTCGACCGCCTTGACGGAGGCGCCGAGCCCGGTATTGTCCACTGGGACATCGCGCCAGCCGATCAGTGTCTGGCCCTCGCTCGCGACGGTCTGCTCCAGCAGCGCCTGACATTGGCTACGGACCGCGTCCGTCTGCGGCAGGAAGATCATACCGACGCCGTACTGCCCGGGCGCGGGCAGTTGCAGGCCGAGCGCAGCGCACGCCGCGCGCAAGAAGGCGTCGGGGATCTGCAACAGGATGCCCGCACCATCGCCGGCCAGTGGGTCGGCACCCACAGCACCGCGGTGCGTCAGATTCTCCAGGATCTGCAGACCCTGGCGTACGATGGTGTGGCTTTTGTGCCCCTTGATATGGGCGACAAACCCGACGCCGCAGGCATCGTGTTCGTTGGCGGGATCGTAGAGCCCCTGTCTGGGCGGAAAGCCGACATGGCCCATCGTGGTACCTCGCGCGTGCGTTCCCTATTCCGGAAATTACGCGGCGCGCCACCGCGCGCGTCCCATCGGGCATGAATAGGCTGTGCCCCACGGGGGCGCGAGTATAGCGCCGCATAATCGGCGGTTCAATTCTAGAGATGCTGCGGTGCCTGCCTGCTGCCGGCACGGGACGCGCGACGGTTCAGTGGGCCACGGTGGTTACACTGTGGTCATGGTTTTTTCAGATCGGCGTGCACGGATGCGAAGCTGCGTGGCCAGGGTTTCGCCTTGCGTACCGCCATCGGCAGACCACCGATGGCGGCGCGGGCGGCGTCGAGCGAGGCATAGTCACCCTGCACGAGCACGTACCAGTCTCCACCCTTATATTCGGTACGGAAGTAGGCCACCGGCGGCGGTAGCGCCTGCTGTGCGGCATAGTTCTGCAACGCGGTTTCGGTGCGTACCCCGAGCAGCTGCAGGGTGAAACGTGTCCCCGGACGAGCGCTCAGCCATTCCTCGCGGAGCAGTTCGGTTGGCGCGGATGTCGCGGCCGTGGCGGACAGTGTGGGCGCCACCGATCTCACCGGGGCGTCGGCAGGGGTCTCCGGGGCCGATGGCACCGCTGCGGCGGCTGGCTGTTCGGACGGCCGTTCGGTGGTGGCCGGCACGGGGATGGGTCCAGCGGTCGTTTCGGCCGGTGGCGGCGGCGTCGCCGGAGTGGCCGGGGTGGGTATTGGCGGATCCGAGGGTGATGCGGCCTCCGGGGGTAATACGGCCTCCGGGGGCGGGGCGAGTTCCGGTCCCGGCACGGGCTGCGGTTCCGTGGCTGGTGACGGTGGAGTGACGGTGCCCGCGTCGGGCTGTTGAGTGGGTTCTGCGGGCGGGGTCGGTAGCACGTCGGCCTCTGCAGTGACGTCATCATCCGGCGGCGGGCCGGGGTCGATCGGTGGCAGTGCCTCCGGGGGGAGACGCAAAGCGAGTGCGGGTTCGGTGGTCGTGGTCGACGGGGCGTTCTCACGACCGGCATTCATCAGCAGATAGGCAGCGCCCGCCAGGGCCAGGACACCCAGGCCGGCCACGCCCCAGACTGGCCTGCCCGGCGACGGCCGGCGGGGGGCGGCGCTACCGGTCCGGTTGCGGGTGGCGATGCGCTCGGCATGCCCTATCAGGGCCTCGTGGGCCAACACGTTCAGCCGGCCAGGGCGGCCGTCGGCGGCCTTGTGCATGGCACGGATCTCGGTGAGGCTGAAGGGGCAGTCGCCCGAATGACCGGCGACCGCCAGGCGGTACATGAGATAGGCGGCTGACTGCTGTTCATCGAGGCGCGGGATGTCCAGCCGATGCAGCAGCGGCTGCTGGGGGCTATGCAGGCCGATGTCGGTCAACCGCTGTTCGAGTGTGTCGTCGCCGAACAGGACGATGCGGATGGTCTTGAGTGTCTCGCCCGGTGATCCGCCCAGGGTCAGCAAGGCACGCAGCACGGCCTCGGGCAGACGTTGCGCGTCGTCGACGACCGCGACCGCGAGCTGACCACCCTGCTGGAGTCCCTGGCCATGCCGCAACAGATTGGCCTTGATGCGATCCGCATCCGGATCGAGCGGCAGACCGAAGCATTCCGCCAGGCCACCGAACAGCTCCGTCGCCAGCGTGATCCGCGCACCTTCCAGCCGGCAGAGGCGCCAGCCGTTACCGCCACGCCGCAGGAACTGCTGCAGCAGTGTGGTCTTGCCCGCTCCCTCGGGACCGATGACGCCGATGAGCATGTCACCGAAACGGCTGAGGTGCTGTAACAGATCGAGCCGTTGCAGCAGCATCGGATCGGCATAGAAGAACTGGTCGTCCGGCTGATCCAGAAAGGGTGCCCGTTCCAGCCTCAGCGTGGCCAGATAGTCGGGCGGTCGTTGCGTCGATGTGTTCTGCGAACTCAAGGTTGTTCCAATCCCTGAATAAAGACGACGCGGTAGCCACGCTTGAGCTGTTCGTCGCGTGCCTTGAGCAGGGCATTCTCGGCCTGCTCACGTCCGGGGAAGTGCTGACGCACCACCCGCCCGCTCGAGCCCTGGTAGCCCCACTCCCGCACCAGGGTCCAGCCTTCCAGCAGGTCTTCCTGCAGGTGCAGATGATAGTACCGGGGAGCGGCATCGCCGCCAACCGACGTTTGCATGTAGATGCGCATGGCTATTCAGATACACGAGGCCAGGCGCAAGATGCAGGCGCAAGGGCCCGCTCCGCTGTCACAACGTCCGGCGCCGCGATGCTCGTATTTCGGTAGGGTGACGCGCCTGTCGACTCTTGCATCTCGGCCTTCTGACCTTCAGGTCAGCTCCTTGGGATTGTAGACCCGCTCGTGTTCAGTGATGGCATAGCGGTCGGTCATGCCGGCGACGTAGTCGGCCACGGCGCGCGCGCGCCCGGCCTCGCCGTCGGCGGCCTCGAGGCGCTGGCAATGGTTGCGCGCCTCGTCCGGCAGCAGCCCCGTATCTTCCATAAAGGCCTCGAACAGTGCAGTGACCACGCGCCCGGCCTTGGTCGTCATGCGGTGCACGCGGTAGTGCTTGTAGAGGCGGTTGCGCAGGAAGCGTTTGAGTTCGAGATTGCGTTCCCGCATGGCCTCGCTATAGCTGATCAGTGCTTCTGGATGTCGCCGGACCGCCTCGATATCGGTTGGACCCGCCTGTTGCAGGCGGGTCAGGCTGGTCTCGACGAGATCGACGACCTGAGTGTTGATCATACGCCGGACGATCTCGTGTACGGTACGGCGCTGGGACAGCTGCGGATAGCGGTGGCGGACCTCCTCATACTGGTCCCGGAACAGGCTGATCTCCACCAGTTCATCCATCTCGATGAGGCGTGCACGCAAACCGTCGTCGACGTCGTGGCTGTTGTAGGCGATCTCGTCGGCGAGGTTGGTCAGTTGTGCCTCGATGCTGGGCTGCCGCCGCTCGATGAAGCGCACACCGACGTCGCCCAGGGTGCGTGCCACCGCAACGGAACAATGCTTGAGTATCCCCTCGCGTGCCTCGAAGGTGAGATTGAGCCCGTTGAAATCGGCGTAGCGTTCCTCCAGTTCATCGACCACGCGTAGCGACTGCAGATTATGTTCAAAGCCCCCGTAGAGCTGCATGCAGGCGTTCAGGGCGTCCTGGCCGGCATGCCCGAACGGCGTGTGGCCGAGATCGTGAGCCAGTGCGATGGCCTCGGTGAGATCCTCGTTCACGCGCAGGGCACGGGCGATGGAACGCGCGATCTGCGCAACTTCGATGGAGTGGGTCAGCCGGGTACGGAACAGATCACCTTCATGATTCACGAAGACCTGGGTCTTGTACTCCAGTCGCCGGAACGCGGCAGAATGGATGATCCGGTCGCGGTCGCGCTGGAATTCACTGCGGTAGGCGGGCCCCGGCTCGGCATGCCGCCGGCCGTGCGAGTGCGCATCGGTCGCTGCGTAGGGTGCGAGTCCCTGGCCGCTGTCTGCCACACTCCGGCTCATTGTCTGTTGCGCTCCAGTGAGATGGGAAAAATTCGTCAGGACCTTGATGGCACGTACTTAAACCTTTCCTGGCCACGGAATCCACGGAACAACACGGAAAGAATTCACGATGTAAACTGCGGATCATCTCCCACGGTTTGGTCTCCGGGCTTTATACAGTGAGCCTTTTTCCGTGTCATTCCGTGTGCTTCCGTGGCAATTTCCCGAGACATCGGCTTACGTACGTATCATTCCTGTCAGGGTCCAGGTTTCTCCGGTCATGGGGTGGTCACGCGCAGGCGTGTGCGTGGGCCGCATCCAGCGTCGACCGCAGCTGCCGTGGGTCGAAGTCATCGCTGACCAGCGCCTTGCCGATACCCTGCAGCAGCACCAGGCGCAGACCACCATCCAGCACCTTCTTGTCCACCGCCATGAACTCCAGAAAGCGTTCGCTGTTCATTTCCGGAGGGATGACGACGGGGAGGCGGGCGCGCTCCAGCAGACGCTGGATGCGATCCACATCTGGCGCGTCGAGCCAGCCCTGCCGGGCGGACAGCTGTGCCGCCAGCAACATGCCGGTCCCCACTGCCTCGCCGTGCAGCCAGGTACCATACCCCATGCCGGTCTCGATGGCATGGCCGAAGGTGTGCCCCAGATTCAGCAGGGCGCGCTGACCGCTTTCGCGCTCGTCAGCGGCCACGACCTCCGCCTTGCTGCGGCAGGAGCGTTCGATGGCATGGGCGAGGGCCTCCGGATCGCGTGCCAGCAGACGATCCATGTTCACCTCCAGCCAGGCGAAGAACTCCGGCTCGCGTATCAGCCCGTACTTGATGACCTCTGCCAGTCCCGCCGACAGCTCGCGGTCGGGCAGTGTGTCCAGTGTAGTGGTATCGATTATGACGGCATTGGGCTGGTGGAAGGCGCCGATCATATTCTTGCCGAGGCGGTGATTGACACCGGTCTTGCCACCGACCGAGGAATCGACCTGTGCCAGGAGCGTGGTCGGGACCTGGATGAAATCTACGCCGCGTTGGTAGCTCGCCGCCGCGAAGCCGCAGATGTCTCCGACAACGCCGCCGCCCAGCGCGATCAGGGTACAGTGCCGGTTGAAGCGGTTCTTCAGCAGAGCATCGTAAACGAGATTCAGGGTTTCCAGGGTCTTGTAGGCCTCACCATCGGGCAGGCTGATCGAGCGCAGCACGAAATCCTGCAGGGCGTGCTCCAATCGTGCCAGATAGAGTGGGGCCACGCGGGTATTGCTGACCACCAGCACCTGTCGACCGTGGATGTGGGGTACGAACAGTCGTGGATCGGACAGCAGGTCGCTGCCGATATGGATCGGATAGCTGCGTTCGCCGAGATCAAGTTGAAGGGTGCGCATGGACATTCCTGTCACGGCCGGAAACGGGTACGTCAAAGGCATGAGGATAGAGTAATCGCCCCGCCAGGCAAAGTCCGACAGGCTCCTAGCGACGCGGTGTGCGACCGTGCTTTGAACGATGAGGTTTTATCCGTCGCATGATGTGGTTGACGACGTCCCGCGCGGTGCGTCCATCCGTGGGGATGACGATGTCGGCGATTTCCCGGTAGAGGGGGTCGCGCACTGCCAGCAGTTCTTCCAACCTGCGTTTCGGGTCGTCCGTCTGCAGCAAGGGCCGGTTACGGTCTTTGCCGGTCCGTGCCAACGTCTGCGCCGCTGAGGTCTCGAGGTAGATCACGGTACCGCGCGCGGCCAGGTGGCAACGGTTCGCAGCATCGAGGATGGCGCCGCCGCCCGTTGCCAGCACGATGTTCTGTAGCTGACTCAGTTCATCGATGACACCACACTCCCGGCTACGGAATCCGGCCTCACCTTCGAGTTCGAAGATCAGTGGGATACCGACACCGGTACGCCGTTCGACTTCCCGATCACTGTCGATGAAGTCGCGCTTCAGCAGCCGTGCGAGGTGGCGGCCGATGGTGGTCTTTCCGGACCCCATGGGGCCCACCAGAAATAAATTGCCCGGCATGTTGGTCATGCCGGGCAGATATGCCAGAAAGCCTGGCCGCTGACAAGCGTCGCGATAGCCTTAGAAGGCGGCGAGATTCTCCTTCAGAATACGCGGTGTCACGAAGATCAGCAGCTCCGACTTCTTGTTGACGCTGCGATTATTGCGGAAGGCGACCCCGACACCCGGCAGATCGCCGAAGAATGGGATCTTGGCGACCTCGTTACTCTTCTCGTGGATGTAGATGCCACCCAGCACCGCAGTATCGCCGTTGTCCACCAGCACCTGGGTCTCCACGGAGCGCGTATCGATGGCTGGTATGCCCTCGGGCCCGAAGCGCTCACCCACCGTATCCTGGGTCACGCGCAGGTCCATGACCACGCGGTCATCGGGTGTGATCTGCGGGATGACCGTCAGGGAGAGAGTGGCCTCCTTGAAGCTGACGGTCGCCGCGCCGCTGGAAGAGGCCTCGCGATAGGGGATCTGCACACCGTCACGGATGACCGCTTCCTTCTGGTTGGCGGTGATCACGCGGGGGCTCGAGACCACCTCGCCACGGCCCTCGGCCTGCATGGCGGACAGCTCCAGGCGCAGCAGATCGCGACCGGCACGGCCAATGATGAAGTTGATGGCCGAGGTGGCGTTGGGTGCGCGCAGATCGGCGAACAGGGCGTCGACCGGCGGATCGGAGTCGTTGGGATTCGCGATTGTGGTCGGGAAGAAGTTTGGATTATAGGCCAGGTCGCCCGGCATACCGCCGCCGACCCCCGTATTGGTGGTGTTGGAGCTGTCCATGCGACCCCCGCCCCAACGCACGCCCAGTTCCTTGGCGAAGTCGTCGCTGGCGATCACGATACGTGACTCGATCAACACCTGCCGGACCGGGATGTCCAGGGTGGTGACGAGCTTGCGGATGTCGGCCAGCTTCTCGGCCGTATCGCGGATCAGCAGTGTGTTGGTGCGCTGATCAATGGTCACCGTGCCGCGCTCGGACAACATCGATGTGCCTTCCTCGCCCTTCAACAGTTCCGCCAGGTCGGCGGCCTTGGCGTAGTTGACCTGGATATATTCGGAATACAACGGTGCCAGTTCCTCGATCTGCTTCTGGGATTCCAGTTCGAGTTTCTCCCGCGCGGCGATCTCCTCGCTGGGGGCGACCAGAATCACGTCGTTGCTCTTGCGCATCGCCAGGCCCTTGGTCCTCAGCACGATATCCAGGGCCTGATCCCAGGGGACGTTTTGCAGGCGCAGCGTCAGGTTGCCGGTGACGGTGTCACTGACCACGATGTTGGTGCCGGTGAAATCGGCGATCAACTGCAGCACCGAGCGGACCTCGATATCCTGAAAATTGAGGGACAGGCGTTCCCCTGTGAAGCCCAGCTTCTCGCGGCGACGTGCCTCCTGTTCTTCTTTCGTGGTGGGTTTGATCTCTACCGTGAACAGATTATCAGTCTGGTAGGCCACATGGTCATAGTCGCCGGAAGGGGCGATCACCATGCGGACATTCTTGCCCTTGACGAAGGTATCGACGGTCTTCACCGGCGTGGCGAAGTCGGAGACGTCCAGGCGACGGTGAAGGTTTTCAGGCAGTTCGGCACCGAAGAAATCGAGCACCACCTGCCCCGCTTCCTGGCGCATGTCGACCGGCATGTTGGGGCTGGCCAGGGTGATGATCACACGGCCTTCGCCCTGGTCGCCACGGCGGAAATCGACATTCTGGAGGGCGTTGCCGGACATGGCAGCTTGCGGTGCAGTCGCGGTGGTACCGGCACTCGGCATTGCGGACGCCGCGGCCGCGGTACTGGCGCTGTCTTGCAGGGTCACGACGATCATGTTGCCCTCGACGCGCGTATCGTAGGGGGCCATCTGCACCAGATTGATAACCACGCGCGTACGTCCCTGCGCCTCGATCGCCGTCAGGCTCTTGGCCAGGCCGACGCCGATCGGCTGCGGGGCCTTGCCGAGTGCATTGTGCGTATCCGGCAGATCGAGGGCGATACGTGCGGGATTGTCGATCGTGAAGCTCAGCGGCTTCTCCGGCGGCTGCTCCATTTTCAGGATGACCTGAACCTTGTTCCCCGGCAGGGAGCCGACATCGATGGCCTCCAGCGTATTGGCGGCGAATGCCGTTGGGATACCCAGGGCGAGCCCTCCGATCACGCCGAACAGCCAGCGCTTTGCGACGCTGCCCGGCGAGCTGGAGCTGTGAATTGACTTCTTGGTACCGATACTCATCATGACAGTGCTCCCCCCCATGGGATCATTCGCTGAGCGCAAGCGAGGCCGGGCGTTCCATCCAGCCACCGAGGCCATCCGGTACGATTTCCGTAAGTGCGATTTCATATTCGGTTATTTCCTTGATTTTGCCGTGATTCTGCCCGGCGTAATTGCCCGGCTGGACACGGTGGATGGTGCCGTCGCTGGTCAGGAGCAGCCCCCAGGACTGGCCTTGCTGTTCCAGCGTACCGACCATCCGCAGGGTGTCGAGCGGAAAATCCTCCAGCGCTTCACGTGGCCGATTGGCATCCGGATGAATGCTGCTGCCGTTCCCGGTAAGTACTCGCTCCGCCTGGCTGGGCGTGCCTGGACTGAACGGGCTACGCAGGTCGTTGGCCTGATACAGGAACGTCTCGTACGGCTTGAACTCCGGCAGCGGTTCGATTTTGGCCTGCTGTCGGCTGCGCACGTCGTTCACGAAACTGCGCAGATCATCTGTGTTGCTGCTGCTGCATCCCGCCAGGCCGAGGCTCAGTATCAGCCAGCAGGTTACGGGCACGATGGGTGTACGCCGAGTCATCATTTGGCGGCCTCCTCGCCTTCATCCAGATAGCGGTAGGTCTTTGCGGTCAGCTCCATGGACAGTTCATCGCTCACGGCGTCTTTGGCCGCCGGCTGGATGGTGATGTCATGAACGGTGACGATGCGTGGCAATGCAGCGACACCGCTGACGAAGGTGCCAAACTCATGATAGGTACCACGGACCTTGATGCTGATGGGCAGTTCTGCGTAGAACTCGCGTGGTATCTCACCCTGGGGCTTGAAGAGATCAAACTCCAGCCCGCTCGCGAGACCGGTCTGGGAGACATCCACCAGCAGGTCGGCGACTTCGGTCTTGTTGGGCAGCTGGCGCAGCATGGCACCGAATGACTGGCGCATCTCTTCCAGCTGCTCTTCATAGGCCTCAAGATTCGCTGCCTTGCGTGCCTTGGTCTCGAGCTCCGCCTTGAGTTCGTTCTCCTTGCTTTGCGCTTGATCGAACCGCAGCTGCTGATCTTTGATATCGAACCAATATCCCAGGCCGAGTACAGCGGCCGCAATCAGAATGATCACGAAGGTGCGTGCCGCCACCGGCCAGTCGGTGATGTTGCTGAAATCAAGGTCATTGAGATTTAATTCTGAGAGATTCACGGCGTACCCCCGGTTCCGGCTTCCTGGCCGGCCGTTGCCTTCTGGCTTGCGAGCAGGGTGAATTCGGCAATACGTCGCCGCTCCTCATTCTTCGTCTCGATGACGTTGAGTTTCGGGTCGGTCAGCCACGCTGCGCCATCGATATTGCGCATATAAGCGGAAACCCGTGCATTCGACTGTGCCGCACCTTGCATGGTCAGTTCCGGGCCCTTCTGGGTAAAGGTCTTGAGGTGCACGCCATCAGGCAAGGTCCGTACCAACTCATCCATCAGATGGACGCTGATTGGGCGATTGCTCTGCAGTTCCTGAATGACGTTCATGCGCGCGAGCAGTCTCGCCTTCGTCGACTCGAGATCCTTGATCTTGACGATGCGGGCATCGAGCGCCTTGATTTCACTTGTCAGGAACTGATTGCGATCATTCTGACCGCTGATCATACTTTCTATCTGGATATGGGTGAATACGACCGCGAGCACAGCCAGAATCGCGCCCGCGGCTGCCATACCGCCGAACTCGCGCTGCCTGCGTTTGCGCTCCCATTCGCGCCAGGGAAGTAGATTAATGCGCGCCATGTCAGTCGAAGCTCCTCAGTGCAAGGCCGCAGGCGATCATCAGTGCCGGGGCGTCGTTGCTCAGCGTCTGAGGTTTGACGCGTGAGGCCAAGGACATGCTGGCGAAGGGGTTGGCGATGATCGTCTCGATGCCGATGGTTTCGTGGATCAGCGCATCGACTCCGGGGATCGAGGCGCTGCCTCCCGCCAGGATGATCTGGTCGATGCTGCTGTACTGACTGGATGAGAAGAAAAACTGCAGTGAACGACTGACCTGCTGTGCCATGGCCTCTTTGAAAGGCTCCAGCACTTCGGGGAGGTAGTTGTCCGGTAGGCCGCCCTGACGTTTGGCCATCCCCGCTTCCTCGTAAGAGAGCCCGTAGCGGTGCATGATCTCTTCGGTGAGCTGCTTGCCCCCGAAGACCTGGTCGCGGGTATAAATGATCTTCATGTCGTGCAGTACGTTGAGCGTGGTCATGGTTGCGCCCACGTCGACGACGGCTATGGTGCGCTCGATACCCTGATCGGGTAGCTGGTCGGCCAGCAGGACGAAGGCATTTTCCAGCGCATAGGCTTCGATATCGACCACTTTGGCCGCCAGGCCACCGGCCTCCACCGCGGCCACACGCATCTCGACGTTCTCGCTGCGGGACGCGGCGAGCAGCACGTCTACCGTGTCCGGGTTCTTTTCCGATGGACCGAGCACTTCGAAGTCGGTGTTGACCTCATCGAGAGGATAGGGAATGTATTGATCGGCCTCGAGTTCGATCTGTGCCTCCAGCTCGGAGTCAGACAGGCTGGTGGGCATGGAGATGATTTTGGTGATGACCGATGAACCGGCTACGGCGACTGCCGCGTCTTTTGCGCGCGTGCCGGAGCGTTTCACGGCGCGGCGGATAGCCTCGCCGACGGCCTCGGCATCAGTCACGCTCTTTTCCACCACCGAATTCGGCGGGAGCGGTTCGACGGCGTAGCTTTCGACTCGGTAACGACCTCCGGAGCGGCTCAATTCCAGCAGCTTTATGGCGGTGGAGCTGATGTCGAGTCCGAGGCGTGGGGGGGTGGTCCTTTTCAGCAGTTGCGCAAGCTGCACGGTGGATTCCTTTAATTTAATCTTAGGGTTGCGCCGCAAAAATCCCTTTCAGCATTAGATGACAAGGGCAACTGTTTGTCAATCAATGCCTCTGAGCCTGGAAGGGTCTCGAACAAAGGTATCGGGAGATTTATTATTTCCTTTATAGTCTAATACCTGACTTCGATCACAACCTGACAGCCCCTCGCCTGATGAAACTCCTGCGGCTAGTATTGACCGCCCTGTTCGGGGTCATGACCGCGGCGCTTGTCCTGGTTGCCGCTGCCTATCTCTACGTTGCCCCTCAGCTGCCCTCCATCGAGGCCTTGCGGGATGTCCAGCTGCAAGTCCCGCTGCGGGTCTACAGCCGCGAAGGACTGTTGTTGGCGGAGTTTGGTGAGAAGCGCCGCACCCCTGTATCGATCGATGGCGTGCCTGACTTGATGGTGAAGGCGTTTCTGGCCGCCGAGGATGATCGCTTCTTCACGCATCCGGGTGTCGACTACCACGGTTTGCTGCGCGCGGCGGTGGAGCTCGTCCGTACGGGCGAGAAGCGCCAGGGCGGCAGTACCATCACCATGCAGGTCGCGCGCAATTTCTTTCTGAGCAGCGATAAGACCTATCTGCGCAAGCTCACAGAGATTTTCCTTGCACTCAAGATCGAGCGTGAGCTCAGCAAGGCCCAGATCCTCGAACTGTATCTCAACAAAATCTACCTGGGGCAACGCGCCTACGGCATCGGTGCCGCCGCCCATGTCTATTACGGCAAGTCGCTTGATGAGCTCACGGTGGCGCAGATTGCCATGATTGCGGGGTTGCCGAAGGCACCTTCACGCTACAATCCGGTGGCCGATCCGGCTCGGGCAGCGATCCGGCGCAATTACGTGCTGGGGCGCATGCGGGATCTGGGGTTCATCGATGCAGCGTTGTACGAGACCGCGATTGCTGAGATCGACGTCGCTGAAGTACATGCGACGGCTACCGCGGTCGAGGCTTCTTACGTCGCCGAAATGGTACGTGCCGACCTGGTACGACGTTATGGGGAGGATGTTTACGCACAAGGTCTGCACGTCTATACGACGATTGATGGCCGCCAGCAGACCGCGGCCAACGTGGCCCTGCGCCGGGGTCTGCTGGACTACGATCAGCGGCATGGTTACCGCGGGCCGGAGCGCCGGATACCCTTGCCGCCACACGCCGACCATGCCATGCAAGTGGCCTTGCTGAATGAGGAGAAGGCCCTGGGTGGCTTGTTACCGGCACTGGTGGTTCAGGTGGCGGACAGGTCTTGTGATGTCGTCTTGCGGGATGGCCGCGAAATTCAGATCGCCTGGGAAGGTCTGTCCTGGGCGCGGCGTTACCAGACACCGAATTCACGCGCTGGCGCCCCAACCAAGGCCGCCGATGTCGTGGCGGTGGGTGATCTGGTCCGGATTGTACCGGTCGAGGGCGGCTGGCAGCTTGCGCAGCTGCCAGCGGTCGAGGGTGCGTTGGTCGCGCTGGATCCGGAGAACGGTGCCATCCGGGCACTCAGTGGCGGCTTTGATTTTCAGCGCAGCAAGTTCAACCGCGTGGTGCAGGCAAACCGCCAGCCCGGTTCGAGCTTCAAGCCATTCGTCTATTCGGCCGCACTCGAGAAGGGATTCACGGCAGCCAGTGTGCTGAACGATGCGCCGGTGGTCTTCGATGATCCGTCGCTGGAACAGGCCTGGCGGCCGGAGAACTACAGCGGGCGGTTCTACGGTCCCACACGGCTGCGTGAGGCGCTGGTACATTCACGCAACCTGGTCTCCATCCGTCTGTTGCAGGCCATCGGTATAGCCTATGCCCGCGACTATGTGCGCCGGTTTGGGTTTCGGGCGGAATCCATCCCGGGCAATCTTTCTCTGGCGCTCGGTAGCGGCACGCTGACGCCATTGGAGATCACCCGGGCGTTCGCGGTCTTTGCCAATGGCGGTTATCTCGTCGAGCCTTACTTCATCGAGCGCGTGGTGGATATCAATGGACAGGTACTGTTCGAAGCTCAGCCCCGGCGGGTCTGCCCCGAATGTCGCGAAACGGTGCCGCTGCCGGTATCCACGCCGGTACCCGTCGCCGCTACCACCGTGCCACCACCGCTGGCCGAGGCGGTCGTGACACCTCAGAATGCGTGGTTGATGAGCTCAATGCTGCAGGACGTGGTGCGTCGCGGCACGGCTACGCGCGCACGTGCGCTGGGACGTGACGATATCGCCGGCAAGACCGGCACGACCAACGACCAGCGCGATGCCTGGTTTTGTGGCTTCCATCCCACCCTGGTGGCGAGTGTATGGGTCGGCTTCGATGAGGTGGCACCGCTGGGCGCGGGTGAGACCGGTGGTCGGGCGGCACTGCCGATATGGGTGGACTACATGGGTGCTGCGCTCGAGGGCGTGCCAAGGACTTGGCCGGATACCCCCGAGGGTCTGGTCACGGTCAGGATTGATCCCGACAGCGGCCTCCTGGCGAGCAGTAATCAAACGGATGCCGTGTTCGAGACCTTCCGCGAAAACGAAGTGCCGCAGCAGAGCAGTGTGGGGGGTGGTGCCGCCGGTGTGTCCGGTGGCGGTGCCGGGGTGCCGGAACACTTGTTCTGAGACGGGCGGTAACGTGTGAGGCAGGGGTATGGGGGTTCGTCAGAGCAGTCGGGATCGCCAGATGCGGCAGCGGATCGCTCAGGAGGCGGCACGCCTGATCGTCAACGAGGGGATCCGTGATTACCTGCTGGCGAAGCGCAAGGCCGCAGCGAGACTGGGCGCCCCCGATACCCAGAACCTGCCGCGCAATACCGAGGTCGAGGCGGAACTCGCCGCCTACCAACATCTTTTCCAGGAGCAGGACCAGCCACGGCGACTGCGCGAATTGCGCGAGGCGGCGGTCGCCGCCATGGGTTTTTTCTCGCGCTTCGAGCCGCGTCTGACCGGCTCGGTACTGACCGGCACGGCGGGTGCGCACTCGGATGTCAACTTGCACATCTTCGCCGACTCCCCGGAAGAGGTCACGTTGTTCCTGCTGGAGGCGCAGGTTCCGTTCGAGGAGGGTCAGCGGCGATTACGGGTGAACAAAGATGAACTCGCGCTGTATCCGCTGGTGCGCTTCCTGGCGGGAGGTGTGCAGGTCGAGGCGCTGATCTTTCCTCTCAATGGGCTGCGACAGGCGCCGCGCAGCCCGCTCGACGGCCGGCCGATGGCGCGGGCGAATCTGCGCCATGTCGAGGAGTTGCTGGCGCAACCGGAGGCCGGCCCGGTCGACCCCTGAATCAGCATTGCTCAGCGCCGGTGCACCTGCGCACCGACTCCGTGGCGGCCGACGCTCAGATCCTCGACTGCGGATAATGCGCGGGGTAGGGCGTGCGTGCCACACCCGAGTCGACCGCCGCCTGGGCGATCGCCGGTGGCACGAATTCCAGCAGACGCGGATCCAGCGGCTTGGGGATGATGTAATCGGGGCCGAACTCCAGGCTGTCCAGTCCGTATGCCTTCAGCACGTCCGGATGAACGGGTTCGCGCGCGAGCAGTCGCAGTGCATGGACCGCTGCGATCTGCATGGCCTGATTGATCGTGCGGGCATGCACATCCAGCGCGCCGCGGAAGATGAATGGAAAGCCGAGTACATTGTTGACTTGGTTCGGGTAGTCGCTGCGGCCGGTGGCCATGAGCAGGTCGCTGCGCTCGGCGAGTGCGATTTCCGGGCTGATTTCCGGATCAGGGTTGGAGAGCGCGAACACGATCGGTTTCGGTGCCATGCTCAACAACATGTCGACCGTCATGATGTCCGGTCCCGAGACACCGATGAACACGTCGGCGTCGCGTAGCGCATCAGCCATGGTGACGCAACTGGTATCGATCGCGAATTCACGTTTGTACTGGTTGAGGTCGTCGCGGCCGCTGTGGATCACACCCTTGCGGTCGATCAGCAGGAGGTTGCCCGGCGTCGCGCCCAGCGCCAGCAACAGGCGCATCGAGGCGAGGCCGGCCGCGCCGGCACCGGCACAGGCGATGCGTGCGTCCGCCAGTGTCTTGCCCTGCAACTCGAGTGCATTCAGTAACCCCGCGGCGATGATGATGGCGGTGCCGTGCTGATCATCGTGAAACACGGGGATGTCGAGCATCTCCGTGAGCCGGCGCTCGATCTCGAAGCAATGCGGTGCGGCGATGTCTTCCAGGTTGATCCCCCCGAAGGTGGGTGCGATGGCGACGACGGTCTCGATGAAATCCTCGGGGTCCTGCGCATTGACCTCGATGTCGAAGACGTCGATACCGGCGAAGCGTTTGAACAGCACGCCCTTGCCCTCCATCACCGGCTTGCCGGCCAGGGCGCCGACGTTGCCCAGACCCAGGACCGCCGTGCCGTCGGTGATCACGCCGACGAGATTGCCCTTGGCGGTATATTTGTAGGCGTTGGCCGGGTCCTCCACGATGGCGCGCACCGGCTCGGCGACCCCGGGTGTGTAGGCCAGTCCCAGATCCTGCTGAGTCTCGCAGGGTTTGGTGACCTCGATGCCGATCTTGCCGGGACGCGGCAGGGCATGGTAGTCGAGGGCGGCTTGCTTGCGGTCAAGTGGCATGGCTGGGTCCGTGCGGATGAACGGGGCGCGTGAGCTGCGCGGCGGCCAATCATATCAGGAATGGCGGGATTCTCAGCGCACGATCTTGATGGATTCGCCCGGCTGCGGTTCACCGTCTGGGTAATAATCGTTCAGCAGCCGCAACTGCGCCTCGGGATGGTCGGATATAGCCGATTCACGCGCCAGGGTCGCGAAGCGCGTGTCCCGTCCGGCCCGGATGATGTGAACGCGCTGCGCTGTCGCCAGGGCACGTTCCTGATCCGTCAGGCGGTGAAAGCTGCGCGCGGTCTGCAGGATCTGGGCATCGTACTTGTAGGGCATGCCGCGGGCCTTGGACAGCCCTGCAAAGATCAATGCCTTGTCGCCGCGGTAGAGGACGACGTAGCGCACCGGCAGCTGTCCGAACGAGGTCTTCTGCTCGGCGATGCCGGTATATCCCTGCATGCCGTCGAGTTCGATGGCCTCGCCGTTGCGGAGGTCGGTGAGCTTGAGCTGCTCGCGCATGAACACCTGTGGTGTCATTCGCTTGTTCAGATCCCGCATGCTGAACTGCATCATCCCATCTGCCTCGGGCGACTGGGCGAGCAGCCGGTCCGGGAAGTTTTCGATCCGCCAGCCGCGGGGGAATTCCAGGGCAAAATCGAGATCGCGATGATAGAACCGGTTGCCGCGGCGGATCCCTTCACGCTCGCTGTCCCCGAAGGTCACGCCTTCGAGCTGGGTGAGGAACTCCGCCCGGTTGATGACACCGCCGCCGGGCACGACGAGCTTGCTTGCGGCCCCCACCACCTCCTGCAGGCGCTGGTCGTTGGCGGGGTGGGTGGAGAACAGGCCGTGATAGATGCGCGGCTCGCGCCCTTCCTCCTTGGCGCGCTGGATCTCGAAGTTCTCCTGATTCTTCAGGACGTGGATCACCTGCAGCATGGCCTGGGGGTCGTAGCCGCTGCGCGCCAGGTATTCTGCGCCGAGGCGGTCCGCCTCCAGCTCGTGTTCGCGGCCGTAGCCACGCACGATGGCGGTGCCGGCGATGTTGGTCAGGTCACCGGCACCCTGGACGCCGGAGGCGCCGGCCAGGATCGCGCCGAGCAGACCCGTGGCGGTGGCGGTACTCTGCTGACGTACCGTGTGGCGCGCAGTCACATGGCCGATCTCATGGCCCAGGACCGCGGCCAGCTCGGCCTCGGAGTTGAGGTAGGCGAGCAGTCCGCGCGTGATATAGATGTAGCCCCCGGGCAGCGCGAAGGCATTCACGTCCTGGCTGTCGAGCACTGTGAATCGATAGATCAGGTCGGGGCGGTGGCTGTTGGCGGCCAGTTTCTCGCCGACGCGCTGCACGTAGGCGTTGAGCTGGGCATTGTCGTAGACCCCCATCTCCTGCAGGATCCGGGGGTGCATCTGCCGGCCCAGGGCGATCTCCTGCTCCTCGGTCATGAGCACGAAATCGCTGCCGCCGGTCACGGGATTCGTGGCGCAGCCCGCCAACCCGGCGGCCAGCACGACGGTCAGTAGCAGGTTGAACAGGGCGGCGCGTTGCGACATGGTGCCAGTTTAGCGCCTGCTGCCCTCGGGAGGGAGGGGGCGGGGCAGAATGGTCAGTGCCGCGGGGTGGCGCAGACGCATGCGCGACTGTCCCTTGCGGGCATACACCCAGCCCTGCAACTCGACCTCGGCGCCGACCAGGCCGTCGAGGTCCACACCCGTGAACTCCGGGATGTCCTGCTGCTCGATGCGCGCGGCGAAGTTGCCGACCAGGTTGATCCACAGCGCGGAGACACTGCGGTTCACGCGGCTGACGCGGCCGCGCACCAGCCGGAATCCCTGATCACGCAGCGTGAGATCCTGGGCCGGGACCGGCGCGTAGTCCGGTAACGCCCAGATGCCGCGCCGGGCGGCCCGTGCACGGGCCGCGGCGGCGGCGTAGCAATCGGTCTGCCACGTATTGGGTGGCACCACCAGATGGGTGCCGCTGCCGGTCTCCAGCAACTGCTCCGTCAGATTGCGCCCATCGGTGAAAAAGATATGGGCGAGCAGGCGGCCATAACGATCTTCCCGCTCGCGGTCGAAGCGCAGGCTGACCTGCCGCTGGTGGGTGAATATCAACTGCCGTAGCCGGTTGCGTGCCTCAAGGGCGCCCGGCTCGTGGGCGCCGCCCGCGGTGCCGAGTTCGGGCGTATCGACGCCGATGATACGGACATGGCGACGGTCGCCGAGGACCAGGGTGTCGCCGTCGATGACGGCCCCGACCTGCACGCGTTCGTCGATGCGGTCGGGCGGACAATCGGCCCGGGCCGCCTGGAGGCCGAGGGCGAGCACGATGCCGGTCAGCCAGCGGCAGCCCCAAACGCAAACGGGGGCGGGTCGTCGCCGACCCACCCCCGCTGTCACCCCTGCGCCCGCCAGGGGTATGGAAGCTACTTCTTTATACCGTACTTCTGACGGAACCGCTCCATGCGGCCGCCGGTATCGAGGATCTTCTGCTTGCCGGTGAAGAACGGGTGACACTGGGAACAGACCTCGATGCTCAGGTCGCGGCCGGCCGTGGAACGTGTCTTGAAGCTGGAGCCACAGCTGCACGTGACCGTCACTTCCTGGTAATTCGGGTGGATGTCCGCCTTCATGGTGCAATCCTCGATAACTCGTCCGGCCGCGGTTTCGGCGCGGGCGTGAAAGGCCGGCGATAATACGGGATCGGCGGCCCGCCGACAAGTCCTCGCGGCACGCCCGCCCGGTCAACGGATGCGGTGCAGCGGCAGGACGGCCGCCCGGGGGCGTTGCGGGGCTGTCTGATTGCCCTCCACCAGTACCTCCAGCAAGCCGCCCGGGCCGGTGATGCGCTCCCACATCAAGCGGTTGATGCGGATGCAGGCGGCCATCGGTGTCGCCGAGGTCCGACGTACCTGGTCCAGCTTCCATTGGAGGCGGCGCAGCCGCATCTGCATGCGGGGCGGGGCCCGGTGGATGGCCTCTTCTATGGCCTCGGTGCGGCGGGTCTCGAAGTCGGCGGGGCTGTTGCGGGCCAGTTCGGACCAGGAATCGAAGTCGAAGGCGTGGTGAGCGGACTCAGACATGGCGATGATCTCCGTCGCTGCCGGCCGCCGACAGGTCGCGGCCTGTAAATTGTTGTTGTAGTCGCCCTGAACTCTAGCACAGCGTGCATGCGAGAGTCATACATCTGGCGCCTGAATCCCGGCACATGCCGGAAAATCGGCCCCATCTTACTGATATCATGGGAATGTCATGATATTGACGATGCCTGCGGGCATCTCTGTGAACAGCCCCGTCGATGGATTGAGGGACGAGTACCAGGCGCCGGATTCGGGTAAAATGCGGCGGTCGGCAGCCCGGCCTCAACCTCTTCTCCGGGCCTTGTGCGTCCCCGGCCCACGGGGCGGCTGCCTTGTTTCCTCGATCCCAGGTACCTTCCCCGTATGTCGTCTCAGCCCAGAATCGGATTCATCAGCCTCGGCTGTCCCAAGGCCCTGGTGGATTCCGAGCGGATCCTCACCCGCCTGCGCGCCGAGGGGTATGGCATCGTGCCCAGCTATGCCGATGCGGATCTGGTGGTGGTCAACACCTGCGGCTTCATCGACAGTGCCGTGGAGGAATCCCTCGATGCCATCGGCGAGGCCATCGCCGAGAACGGCCGGGTCATCGTCACCGGCTGCCTGGGGGCGCGCGCCGACGAGGTGCTGGCCGCCCATCCACAGGTCCTGTCCGTCAGCGGTCCGCACGCCTACGAGCAGGTCATGGGCGCGGTGCACACCCACCTGCCACCACCCACAGACCCCTTCACGACCTTGCTGCCGCCGGGCGGCATCAAGCTCACACCGCGGCACTACGCCTATGTGAAGATCTCCGAGGGCTGCAATCACCGCTGTACCTTCTGCATCATCCCGTCCATGCGCGGCGACCTGGTATCGCGTCCGGCAGGCGCGGTCATGGAGGAGGCCGAGAGTCTGGTTCAGGCCGGCGTGAAGGAACTGCTGATCGTCTCGCAGGATACCAGCGCCTACGGCGCCGACGTCCGTTACGGCACCAGTTTCTGGAAAGGTCGCCCCATCAAGACGCGTCTGCGGGAGCTGGCGCAGGCACTGGGCGGGCTGGGGGTGTGGGTGCGGCTGCACTATATCTATCCCTACCCGAACGTCGACGACCTCATCCCGCTGATGGCGGATGGCCTGATCCTGCCGTATCTCGACATCCCGTTGCAGCATGCCGAGCCGCGCATCCTCAAGGCGATGAAGCGTCCGGCGGCGACCGAGGATACGCTGCGTCGTATCGAGCGCTGGCGCGCCGTCTGCCCGGACATCACCCTGCGCAGCACCTTCATCGTCGGGTTTCCCGGCGAGACTGCAGCCGAGTTCGAGACCTTGCTGCAGTTCCTGGATGCGGCACAGCTCGATCGCGTCGGTTGCTTCACCTATTCGCCGGTCGCGGGCGCGGCGGCCAATGCCTTGCCCGATGCCGTGCCGGAGGCGGTCAAGGAGGAGCGCTATACGCGCCTCATGGAGGTGCAGGCGCGCATCAGCGCTGCGCGCCTGCAGGTCAAGGTCGGCCGCACCCTCGCTGTGCTCATCGATGCGCTCGATGCCGAAGGCGCCGTCGGCCGCAGCGCGGCCGACGCGCCGGAGATTGACGGTCAGGTGTTCGTGGATACCCGGGACGTGCAGGTCGGTGACATCGTCGCGGTGACCGTCACCGCTGCGGACGAGCACGACCTGTTCGGGGTGCCTGCGTAGGCGCGGCTCTTTGGAGAACATTCATTTCAGCCACGGAAGCACACGGTAGAATACGGACAAGATCATCGGCTTCACACGGCGGCCCACGTCACCCGCCAGATGCTGAGGCAGCACTTCGTGACACGGTTTCATTTCAGTGTCTTCCGTGTGCTTCCGTGGCAAATGTGGTTTTCGGATTTATGGACAGCAGTGAACTTGAATGTTTTCGTAGGTTTCGCGGCTAAAAGTGTTGTCTGCGTTTTTTTGTGGCTTCTTTTTCCGCCGCCTACCGCGCCGCGACCGGCAGCGCCTCGGCAATGCGGTCCAGGCGGATTTCCAGTGTTTCTCTTGCAGCGGTCGTGGCAATGAGAAACTCCTCACCGCTGCGCGTCTGCAGATCACGCGGGAGGAGGGTTTCCAGATGCGTCATGCCCTGCGCGTCGCGCCAGCGGATGCGCAATCTCTGCCGGTGCATAATGGCGAGTTCATATTCGCTGTACAGGCCACAGTCGATGGGGACGTAGTCACTCATCATCGCGGCGTGCGGTCACGCGGATGAATCGACCGGCGTCGATCTCGGCATGCAGCTCGATGGGTCGGCAGCAGACGGTGCAGTCTTCGATGAAGTCATGATTACCAGCCGAGCAGTCCACGCTGACGCTGACAGCTTCACCGCAGTAGGGGCAGTCGACGGTCGTGTGCTCAAGCAGGTTCATCGTCGGGCAGAAACTCCGCGAGTAAATCGTTCAGAAAGCGCCGTCCTTGTTCGCTGCAGCGCCAGGGTTCATCCGCCTCCAGCAGTCCGACGTCGCGGGCACGTTCCAGTTTCGACCGCACCTGTGCGAAACGCAGCCCCGTGTTATGTTCGAACGTTGCCGTTCCAAAGCCTGCGTTCAGGCGCAGGGCATTCATCAGGAACTCCAGTATCACCTCGTCCACATCCGGTTCGCTGCGGCCGCCGATGCGTGTATCGCTGTCGCTGGCCGTCAGATAGGCGCTCGGATTTTTCAGCTTCCAGCTGCGTCTGATCCGTTGATCGCCGGCATCGGTGATCTTCTGGTGGGCACCGGCCCCGATGCCGAGATAATCGCCATAGCGCCAGTAATTCAGGTTGTGGCGACATTCCCTGCCGGCACGCGCATAGGCCGAGATCTCGTATTGAGTATAGCCGTGCGTCGCCAGCTGCACCTGGCCCCGCCGCTGCATCTCCCAGAGGCTTTCGTCGTCGGGCAATTCCGGCGGGTGCCGATAAAAATAGGTGTTCGGTTCCAGCGTCAGCTGGTACCACGACAGATGCGCGGGCTCCAGGGCCATTGCGGTCGAAAGATCCTGCAAGGCCTGCGCGGGCGTCTGGCCGGGCAGGCCGAACATCAGGTCGAGGTTGAAGCCGGCGAAGCCGGCAGCGTGTGCCCCTTCGGCGGCGCGGATGGCCTCGCGGCGGCCATGGATCCGGCCGATCCTACCAAGCAGATTGTCGTCGAAGCTCTGCACGCCGATGGATAGCCGGTTGACGCCAGCAGCGTGGAATTCACCGAAACGCCCCTGTTCCACCGTACCCGGATTGGCCTCCAGCGTGATCTCCATGCCGGGTGCACAGTTCAGACGTGCACGGATGCCAGCGAGCAGCCGATCGATCGATGCCGGTGCGAACAGGCTGGGCGTGCCACCGCCGATGAAGACGCTGGAGACGCCGCGGCCCCACACGCCCGGCAGTTCCTGGTCGAGGTCGCGGAGCAGCGCGTCGATATAGGCGCGTTCCGGCAGATCACCGCGCTGCGGGTGTGAATTGAAGTCGCAATAGGGGCATTTGCGCACGCACCAGGGGATGTGCACATAGAGCGACAGCGGCGGCAGGGCAGTGAAGGTGAACATGGTCGGCCGACTCGTTCCGGGTGGCCGATTCTATCACCGGCCGTCGCGGCACGACTGCCGTTCGTGGCCTCAGTGATTGCGGGCCGTGAGCGCGGCGACCAACTGGCGCAGCGCCTGGCCACGATGACTGAGCGCATTCTTCACGGCGGGCTCGAGTTCGGCCGCCGAACAACCGTGGGTCGGCACGAAGAACACCGGGTCGTAGCCGAAGCCGTTGCTACCGCGCGGTACGCTGAGGATGCGGCCCTCCCAGGTACCCTGGCAGATCAGCGGGGTGGGGTCGTCGGCGTGGCGCAGGTACACCATGAGGCATTGGAAGCGCGCACTGCGCCCGGCCTCCGGTACGCCCTCCAGGGCGGTGAGCAGCTTCTCCAGGTTGGCCTGGTCGCTGGCGCCGCTGCCGGCATAGCGTGCCGAATAGATCCCAGGCGCGCCCGCGAGCGCGTCGACCTCGATACCGGAATCGTCGGCGATCGCCGGCAGGCCGGTGTGGCGGGCGGCGTTGCGCGCCTTCAGGATCGCGTTCTCCACGAAGCTCAGGCCGGTCTCCTCGGCATCCGGCACCCCGAACTGCGACTGCGGGACCACCTCGATATGATGGTCGGCGAGCAGTTCGTTGAACTCGCGGACCTTGCCGGGATTGCTGCTGGCGAGCACCACCGTGGACATGGATGACGCTCCCATCAGGCTGGGGAGGCGAGCGCCTGGCGCTGCGCCTCGATGAGCCGGAAGATCCCGCCCTGGGCGAGATCCAGCATATCCATGAGCTCGGCGCGTGAGAACGGATGCCCTTCCGCCGTGCCCTGCACTTCGATGAAGTCGCCGTGGTCGTTCATGACAACGTTCATGTCGGTCTCGGCATTGCAATCCTCGGTGTAGTCGAGATCGAGCACCGGCGTGCCCTGATAGATGCCCACCGATACCGACGCGACCTGCGCCTGCAGAGGGTTCGTGGTGATGGTGCGCTGGTCCAGCAGGTGCCGGATGGCATCGGCCAGCGCGACATAGCCACCGGTGATGCTGGCCGTGCGTGTGCCGCCATCGGCCTGGATGACGTCGCAGTCGATGGTGATGGAGCGCTCGCCGAGGGCCTTCAAATCGACCACGGCACGGAGCGAGCGACCGATGAGCCGCTGGATCTCCAGCGTGCGGCCGCCCTGTTTGCCGCGTGTCGCCTCGCGGTCCATGCGCGCGCCGGTGGAGCGCGGCAGCATGCCATATTCGGCGGTCACCCAGCCCCGGCCCTTGCCGCGCAGAAAGCCGGGCACGCGCTCCTCGACGCTGGCGGTGCACAAGACGCGGGTATCGCCGAATTCCACCAGTACCGAGCCTTCGGCGTGCTTGGTGTAACGACGGGTGAGGCGGACGGGGCGCAGCTCATTGGCCGCGCGTTGACTGGGACGCATGGGAATCTCGTGGTTAGCTTTGGAGGGGGGATTATAGGGGATTCGGGGGCGGGGGGCGGGGGTCGGGGGGCGGGGGTCGGGGGGCGGGA
>Ga0265293_10002380_pt1 | contig 38043 bp, 27 predicted proteins | sample Munlanlewell138R_FD_192505 | JGI IMG/M metagenome (GOLD analysis project Ga0265293, IMG submission 192505) | Leachate microbial communities from a municipal landfill in Southern Ontario, Canada - Leachate well 138R | ecosystem: Engineered > Solid waste > Landfill > Unclassified | place: Canada... | reverse complement strand
TTGCTCCTCGGTGCGCATGATCCTGTCGCGGTCGTCGAGCGTGAAAGGTACCTCCTGCACCTGGGCAAATGCGCCGGTGGTGAGACTTAGAAAAAACAATATTACTAACAGGTTTTTCATAGTGTTTTTATTAAAGAAGTCCGGCCAATTTAAGCAGCTCAGCAAAAGCGGGATCTTTTTTGGCTTGGGCGCGTGCCAACGATTCCAGTTGCATCACCCGGCCGTCAAGCTCGTGCGTTTTGTTCTGCACAGGAAATAATGCTGTTCGCCTGTCCCACATAATGTAACCAATCAAAAAAGTTATTAGCCCAAATAAAATTCCAAAGAGCCAGTAAAGTAAATCAAATTTCGATTCCACAGTTTCAAACCGCTGATCAACAGATTCAAACTTGGCATTCATCTCATTGCGCAATGATTTGATTTGCTCCTCGGTGCGCATGATCCTGTCGTGGTCGTCGAGCGTGAAAGGTACCTCCTGCACCTGGGCAAATGCTCCGGCAGTGAGGCTGATAAAAAACAATATGGCAAAAATATTTTTCATAGAGTTTTTATTGTTAAAGCAGTCCGGCTATCTTAAGCAGTTCAGCAAAAGCGGGATCTTTTTTTGCTTGGGCGCGCGCCAGCGATTCCAGTTGCATCATCCGGCCGTCAAGCTCGTGCGTTTTGTTCTGCACAGGAAATAATGCTGTTCGCCTGTCCCACATAATGTAACCAATCAAAAAAGTTATTAGCCCAAATAAAATTCCAAAGAGCCAGTAAAGTAAATCAAATTTCGATTCCATGGTTTCAAACCGCTGATCAACAGCATCAAACCGCTGATCAACAGCATCAAATCGTTGATCAACAGCATCAAACTTGGCATTCATCTCATTGCGGAGGGATTCGATTTTATCGTTTGTTGATTTGATTTGCTCCTCGGTACGCATGATCCTGTCGCGGTCGTCCAAAGTGAAAGGAACCTCCTGCACCTGGGCAAATGCGCCGGTGGTGAGACTGATAAAAAACAATATTACTAACAGGTTTTTCATATTCTTACTAAAAAACAAGAACAAAGATAAGAAAGTTTTATTTTCATAATATTTGTCATTGCTGACTTCTGCCACCCCTTTGTTCTTCCCACATCTGTCGGAAAGATTTTGGCGCAAATACCGGCAATGATCGCCGCGGTCCCCAGGCTTTTTTGATGGCCATGCGCATGGCCATATTTTTGAGCTTGCCGCTGCCAAAATCCATGCGCCATCGTTTCATCATCATTTTGGCGGCCACCGATTGCATCCTGTTTTCGCTACGGTCATTTAGGCCGAGCTTCACGGCTTCGAACCTATTGTAGAGCAAAAGCTCGTGCAGGTTGATATTTACAGGACAAACCTCAGTACATTTCCCACACAAAGAGGAGGCGTAACTCAGATGTTTGTACTGTTTAAAACCTAAAAGATGCGGCGAAATAACAGCGCCAATAGGTCCGGTATAGGTGGTGGCATAGGTGTAGCCGCCAATGTTGCGATAAACGGGGCAGGCATTAAGACAGGCGCCACATTTGATACACGCCAGGGAGCGCCGCAACTGGTTGTTGCGCAGCAGTTCGGTACGCCGGTTGTCGAGCAGCACCACGTACATTTCAGCAGGGCCGTCTATTTCGCCATTTTGCCGTGGGCCGGAAATTATGGAATTATAAACCGTAAGATTCTGTCCGGTGCCATGGGTTGCCAGCAGCGGCCAAAACAAATCGAGGTCGCGTAGTGAAGGAATGATGCGCTCGATACCTGCAATGACGATGTGCACTTTAGGAAAAGAAAACGACATCAGGCCGTTGCCTTCGTTTTCGGTAAGCGCCACCGAACCGGTGTCGGCAACAAGAAAATTGGCTCCCGTAATTCCTGCGCCCGCTTCTACAAATTGCTGCCGCAGCTTACGCGCCACAAAAGCGGTGATCTCTTCGGGCGTGCTGTTGGGATCTAAACCAAACTTCTCATGAAACAAAGCGGCGACATCTTCTTTGGATTTGTGCATCGCAGGGGTAACAATATGATAAGGCTTTTCGCCGGCCAACTGCACGATGTATTCGCCCAGATCGGTCTCCACCGCTTCGATGCCGGCATTTTGTAGATGCTCATTAAGCTCCAGCTCTTCACTGATCATCGATTTTGATTTTACTACCAGGTTCACCTGGTGCCGCTTAAGGATGCGGGTGATCTCCGTCAGAGCTTTGTTGGCGGTAGGCGCCCACAACACTTTGCCGCCATTGCGCTCAAAATTTATCTCAAACTCACTGAGATATTTATCCAGATTTTCGATGGAACGATGCTTGATCAAAGCCGCACGCTTACGGGCAAGCTCAAGATTTTTGAACTGTTTTTTACCATTCACCACCGCAGCATCATACCTGCCAATATTAAAGTTGATCTTGCGCCGGTGTTCTTTATCAAAGGAGATTTTTTCGGCCTGCTGATTAAATATTTTGTTCAGATCGTCCATCATCCGGGAGTTTTAAAGGTTGGGATTAATTTTGTTGATGCGCCTCAGATGTCGTCCTCCCTCGAAAGCTGTTTCGAGAAAAGCTACCGTCATGCGCACCGCCAGATCAAAATCGATAAAGCGGCCGGGAAGTGCCAGGATGTTGGCATTGTTGTGCTGCCGCGACAGAATGGTTTGCTCAATATCCCAACACAACGCCGACCGAACTTGCGGGTATTTGTTGGCAGTCATGTTGGCTCCCTGTCCGCTTCCGCAAATAACAATTCCTCTGGCAAACTCACCATTATTAACAGATGCAGCTACCGGGTGCACAAAGTCGGGATAATCGACGCTTGCTTCGGAAGTGGTTCCGTAATCGCGAAAGCGAAATCCTTTTGCGGAAAGTTCGGTGATGAGATGGGTTTTCAGCTTGTAGCCGGCATGATCGCTCCCAATAGGGATAACTTCTTGTTCTTGTGTCATTTATCTATTCGTTAATAAGTTATTATTTTTTGATTGTCGCAATCTGTCGAAAGATTACCATCGCTCAGCATACGGCTGCCAAACATAAATGTTTTTTGCCGCATGTTAAAGTATTCAAAATGAATTTTCAAAAATGATTATTCAGTTTGTAATCTGTTGGTGCCAAAAATTAAACCCGTTGATTAAAGCAAATTTCTGTTTTTCAACAGCGGTATCATTATCAATAGCTTGCAATTTATTAACAAAACATTGTCAACTATGTTGATCTATTGTCACCAACGAATAGCAACTTTTGCAGTTATCAACAATTAAGACAAAACTAAAGAGTTTATCACAAAAACAGTTTATTTATCAATAATTGTCAGGATAGATTTGAACAACACGGAGCATTACTTTTGGAAATAGTTATCAGTTAATAAATCTAAAAACCATTATCGAAATGTTGACAGAAAAAAACTGTTACAACATAATCAACTAATTAGCGCAAACCACATTGTTAATTAATTGTTGACAAGGTATTAACTACTGATAAACCAAATTTTGGAGGTACTTTTTATCCACGCTGTGAACAGGATAAATACATTAATCATTATCTTTTAAATAAATTAATAATATTATGATGATGCAAAAGAGCAGGATGAAATCGGATGAAAATAAAAATGCGATCATTGCCGAACAGATTGTAGCCATGAAAAAAGAAAAAAACGCGGTGCTGTTAGCGCATTATTATCAAATCCCGGAGATACAGGACATAGCCGATTACATTGGCGACAGCCTTGGACTTGCCCAGCAAGCCAGCCAGACAAAGGCCGACCTGATCGTTTTTGCCGGTGTGCATTTTATGGCCGAAACGGCAAAAATACTAAATCCAACCACCAAAGTAGTACTGCCCGATTTGGATGCGGGATGTTCGCTGGCCGACTCCTGTCCGCCACAGGATTTTGCGCGATTCAAGGAGCAACATCCCGGTCATGTTGTGGTTAGCTACATCAACTGTTCGGCAGCCATCAAAACCATGTCGGATGTAATTTGTACCTCGGGTAATGCCGTAAAAATTGTGGAGAGCTTTCCGCCCGATCAGAAGATCATCTTTGCGCCTGATAAAAATCTCGGGGCTTACATCAATCAGGTGACAGGTCGCGATATGGTGTTGTGGGACGGCACTTGCCAGGTGCACGACCTGCTTACCACCGAAGCTGTGATAAAGCTTAAAGCCGACCACCCCGACGCAAAACTTATCGCGCATCCCGAATGTAAAGCGGCGGTGCTGGCTCTGGCTGATTTTACCGGTTCTACTACCGCACTACTCAACTTCACTAAAAAAGATTCCGCAAAAAAATACATCGTTGCCACCGAAACAGGCATTTTACATCAGATGAAAAAGCAATCGCCCGACAAAGAATTTCTCATCGTACCTGCCGACAGCACCTGTTCGTGCAACGACTGCCCTTACATGAAATTGAACACGATGCCCAAAATACTTGCCTGTCTGCGCGACGAAACTCCCGAGATCATCCTCAGCGACGAAGTGATGAGTGCAGCACGCAAACCCATCGACAGGATGCTTGAGATAAGTCGTCAGGCCGGATTGATCTGATGGGTGTTTTATTTTTTTATTAAAAAAGAAATTGCTTTAGCTTTGCCAATCAATCAGCACGATAGTAATTCAAAAACATCTTATGATAAAAAAAGTATTGGTTGCCAATCGTGGCGAGATAGCCATTCGTGTGATGCGCTCGTGCCGTGAGATGGGGATACAATCGGTGGCGGTTTTTTCGGATGCCGATCGTACTTCCATGCATGTGCGCTATGCCGACAAAGCGTATCATATCGGCGCATCCCCTTCGAGTGAAAGTTACCTCAACATCGAAAAAATAATTGATGTAGCCAGGCGCTCCGGTGCCGATGCCATCCATCCAGGCTATGGTTTCCTTTCGGAAAATGCTGCTTTTGCCGATCGTTGTGCCGCCGAGGGCATCATCTTTATTGGCCCCGATGGCCACTCTATTTCGAGCATGGGCGACAAAATAATGGCCCGCAAGCGAATGATCGAAGCCGGCGTGCCGGTAGTTCCCGGAACTACAGAGCCTATCACCGACGAAAAAGAGGCCATCGAAGTGATTCATAAAATTGGCCTTCCGGTGATGATAAAGGCTTCGGCTGGCGGCGGCGGCAAAGGGATGCGGATGGTAAAAGATAAAAATGAAATAGCTGCTGCCATTCGCGGCGCCCGCTCCGAGGCCAAAACTGCCTTTGGCGATGATGCCGTTTACATCGAAAAATACATCGAATCGCCACATCACATCGAGTTTCAGATACTTGCCGACAAACACGGAAACGTCATTCATCTTTTCGAGAGAGAATGCTCGGTGCAACGCCGGCACCAGAAAGTGATCGAGGAAACACCTTCGCCGTTGATGACCGAAAAGCTGCGCAACGAAATGGGACAACATGCCGTAGCTGCTGCACGGGCTGCCAATTATCACGGTGCGGGCACCATCGAGTTCATCGTCGACGATAGTCATAACTATTATTTTCTGGAGATGAATACCCGCCTGCAGGTGGAGCACCCCATTACGGAGCGTGTGGTGGGCGTGGATTTGGTAAAGGAGCAGATAAAAATTGCGCAGGGTGAAGTGTTGCAACTGCGGCAGGAAGATTTGCGCCAGGACGGCCATGCCATCGAATGCCGTATCTACGCCGAAGACCCGACCAGAAATTTTATGCCATCGCCGGGCGTGGTCAAGCACATCAGCGAGCCATTGGGTTTGGGCGTCCGCCACGATGGTTACGTGTACGAAGGTTATGAAATACCGATACATTACGACCCGCTGATTTCCAAACTCATCGTATGGTCGTCAACCCGCCAAGAAGCTATCGAACGCATGAAAAGAGCTTTGTACGCCTACAAAATTACCGGCGTAAAAACATCCATTCCCTTCCTGGCGCGCATCATGGATGCCGAAGAATTTCGTGGCGGAAATTACAATACCCATTTCATTGAGAACAATATGGAGTTCCTTATGGACAACAAACCTTGTGGCGACATCTGTGAAGACATTGCCCTGATAGCGGCTTACATTCATTATAATAATAAACTCGACGCTGTGACGCCGCTCAAAAATGGCGCAACGCATACGCCGAATCCCTGGAAAGAATTTGGCAGGCGTAAAGAAAAAACAACTTTTTAAAACATCAAAACCTGGATTACCATGTCACTCGAAATAAAAATCAACGGACGTACTGCACGCGTGATGATGCACAAAAAGCAAGGCCATCTTTACGAAATTGAGGTAGACGACAAGGTGTATCATCTCGATGCTTTGATGGTGGAGCGCGGCGTGTACAGCATTTTGAACGATCATACTTCTTACAACGTCGAATTGATCGAAAAAAACGACCACCGGCATTTTAATGTCAACACGCTGTATCATTCGTATGATGTCGAAATTATAGATGCCGAAACCAAATACAAACGAAACCGCAGCAAAGAAGAGCTTGACGATATTCGCAATATTTCAAGTCCGATGCCCGGAAAGATTGTAAAAATTCCCGTCAAGGTGGGCGATCACGTCAAAGCCGGTGATACGGTGGTGATTGTTTCGGCTATGAAAATGGAAAGCGAATACAAAGTGCAAAAAGACCGCGTGGTGCGCAAGATAAATGTAAAAGAAGGCGACATCGTGGAGGGTAATCAGGTATTGATAGTTGTAGAATAGATTTAATAACAAAAAAAGTAGAAATCATGGCCTCGTTAGAAGATAAGATAAAACAGTTTGAAGAGAAAAATTCGTTGGCCGAGCAGGGTGGCGGAAGCGAACGCATTGCACGGCAACATGCCGCCGGCCGGAAGATTGCCCGCGAGCGTATCAAGGATTTGCTCGATCCGGGATCGTTTGTGGAGATGGACAAATTTATGACCCATCGGGCCACCGATTTTAATATGCAGGAAAATCTTATCCTGGGCGACGGTGTGGTGAGCGGCTATGGGAAAATTGATGGGCGGCTGGTGTACGTTTTTGCACAAGATTTTACGGTTTTTGGCGGAACACTCTCGCGTGCCAACGCCGATAAGATTGTTAAAATAATGAAGCTGGCCATGAAGATGGGCGCACCGGTGATTGGTCTCAACGATTCGGGTGGCGCACGCATTCAGGAGGGTGTAGAAAGTCTGGCAGGTTATGCTGATATTTTCCTGCTCAACACCAAAGCCTCGGGCGTAATCCCGCAAATCTCGGCTATCATGGGACCCTGTGCCGGCGGTGCTGTTTATTCGCCAGCCATCACCGATTTTATTTTTATGGTAAAAAATTCGAGCTACATGTTCGTCACCGGCCCCGACGTGATAAAAACTGTAACCCACGAAGAGGTAACCAAAGAGGAGCTTGGCGGCGCCATGACGCATAACTCACGCAGCGGCGTAGCCCATTTTACCGGCGACGACGACGAGCAAACTCTGCAGATGATTCGCGAGTTGATGGGATATTTGCCCGGCAACAATATGGAAGACCCTCCGCGTTATCCATCTACCGACGACATCAATCGCGAAGACAAGAAACTGGACAGTGTGGTGCCTGCCGATCCTAACAAACCCTACGACATGAATGAGATCATCACCTCGGTGGTGGATAATCACAATTTCTTTGAGGTGCAGCCCCATTATGCAAAAAATATAATAGTAGGTTTTGCCCGCTTCGATGGACGATCGGTAGGAATTGTGGCCAACCAGCCGCAGTTTTTGGCTGGCGTACTCGACATCAACTCTTCGCTGAAAGCCGCGCGTTTTGTGCGCTTTTGCGATGCATTCAATATTCCGTTGGTCACTTTCGTGGATGTCCCCGGATTTTTGCCCGGAACTACGCAGGAGTTTGGTGGCATTATCAAGCATGGCGCTAAGTTGCTCTATGCTTTTTCGGAGGCTACCGTTCCTAAAATTACCATCATTACACGCAAAGCCTATGGCGGCGCTTACGACGTGATGTCGAGCAAACATATTGGCGCCGACGTCAACCTGGCGTATCACACCGCCGAAATAGCTGTGATGGGACCCGAAGGCGCCGTGAATATTATCTATCGCGGCAAGCTCGACGAAGAACAGCGGCTGATGGCTGTCGAAGAATACAAGCAAACATTTGCCAGCCCTTATAAAGCCGCGGAGCTTGGCTACATCGACGAGATCATCTATCCACGTCATACCCGCAAAAGGATTATTCAGGCGCTCGAAATGACCCAAAACAAGAGCGAGCAAAATCCTCCAAAAAAGCATGGGAATATTCCATTGTAAAAAGATTCTGTGAATATTAATCCATCGCAGGCAAGCGTACTACGAAGGTGGTTCCTCGTGGAATGGCATCCTGATACGAAATGTCGCCGCCGCTGCCGGTGATGATGTTTTTCACAATGCCCAGCCCCAGCCCCATTCCTCCCGACTTGGTAGTAAAATAAGGCGAGAATATTTTCTTGGCCACCTCGGGTGTAATACCTGTGCCGCTGTCGGTTAGCGTTAGTTTGTGCATCACTCCCTGTCGCTGCAGCACGATTTCGATACGCCCGTCAGCCTCTTCGCCGATAGCCTGCACCGAGTTTTTCAATAAATTATTCAAGGCGCGCAGCAGTTGTTCTTTGTCAGCATAAACGGTGAATTTCTCACGGGCATCATAATTAAAATCAAAGACGATGTTTTGATAATTTTTAAAAAGGCTGATGGCACTTTGTATCACCTCCACCAGGTCGACGGGTTGTTTGTGTGCTATGGGCATCTTGGCAAAATCCGAAAACTCCGAAGCTATGGCCGAAAGGGTTTCTATCTGCTCTATCATGGTAGCCGTAAATTTGTTGAGCCGCGTCTCCCAGTCGGGTGCATTGTTATTCCAGGCATGCTGCAGGTACTGCACGCTAAGTTTCATAGGCGTGAGCGGATTTTTTATCTCATGCGCCACCTGCCTCGCCATCTCCCGCCAGGCCATCTCGCGCTCCGAACGCGCCAGCAGCTCAGCGCTTTGTGCCAGCTCAGCAATCATGCGGTTGTATTCCTGCACCAACTGTCCTATCTCATCGCGGCGTTTCCAGTCGATCATCTCATTTTGTCCGCCAAGCTTCACCTGCCGGATGCGCATCATGATCAGCTTGAGCGGACGAGAAATGTAATTGGAAATTACCAAAGCTATTAAAACTGAAATTGCGATAAGAATTACATAGATATTGATGTAAGCCACCAGGAAAGCGGATATCTCGCGGTTCAGATCGTTTTCTTTCGCAAAATAGGGGAGGTTAAGAAAAGCAATCACGTTGCCGCGATTGTTTACAAAAGGAATATACGCCGAGAGATAGTGCTGCTGCCCGATGTTTTCGCTGTGGATAAACAAGGAGCTTCCCTCTATCGTAAGCGCTTTAAAAGCAAAAGGATTCATCAGACGGCTAATGAGTTTCTCTTCGTAGATCTGTGGCCGGGAGGAGGCCAGAAGATGCCCGTGAGGATCAAAAATATTGATGTCGGTAAAGAAGACATTAGAAAATTTATTCAACTGCTCTCCCATCCTTTCTGTTGATTCTTCGGAGAATCTATCCAGATCAGAAAATTTGTGCTGCATCTCCACCAAAATAGAATGTGTCTTTTCGCTCAGCAGGTCTTTGTTTTTTTGGTCGTTTAAATTATTAATATAAAACAAAGTGAAAACACCGATTACCAAAAACGAAAACAATATTACCGCCGACATCGAGAGCTGCAAGCGAGTGCGGAAGCTGAGTTTTATTTTATGATGCGAAAAGGGAAAAATGAAAATCAGGAAGACCAGTGATGCAAACCCGCCGAAGAGCAGAAAAAAGTACGAAAATGGCGCCAGAATATCGGAAGCCGACTTTTGTTTGCGGCTGATAATCAAACTTTTATTATCAGAAATTTGATAATATAAATGGCTGTAATTGTTTTGATTAAAAAAGCAAAATGGCTTGTCATCCGGTTTATAGCTGGCGAGCCTGAAATTATAGAAATAGTTGCCTACGCGTTTGTACAGCTCACCATCCTGATATTTGGCATACGAATACTGCGACAGATCGGGCGAAGCACTGATTTCGGCATCAACGAGCAGGTCAGGAAATCCCAGGTCGCGGGCATTATATTTCGGAAACAATTCGATGTAAAGCGTTATTCCAGTATCGATGCTATCGTCGTAGGGTTGTAAAGAGATAGCTGCAATATAACCGTTTTCGCCAGGGCCATAATTTACAAACGCCAGTCCGGGAGCGTCGGTGGCGGTTCCGTCCATTTCTATTTTATCATCAAAATAGGTTTTGCAATCTACAGCTACATTTTCGGGCTGTATCATCAGAATGTCATCATCATCGCACAGCGTGATTTGACGCTCATATTTTTTCCAATATCCAGCAAAATATTTCTTTAAAAAATAAGCCTCAAAAGCCTGCTGATCAAAGGCCTTTGCTCCATAGTTGGTTAGCATGTTTTGCAACAGCGTATCTGCAATAATATTATTTCGCTCACGCCCAAAGAGGTACTCGGTCATTGGGTCGCGTTGCTCGCTGGCAAGCTGCACAGCAAGCATTTTACGATTTTCGTGCTCCCGCAGGTCGTTATATTTGTGTACCAAAAATGTGGAAAGCAACGAGAACAGCAGCATGTAAAAAACTATATTGGGCAGGTTGAACTGGTATTTGCGACGACGCAAAAAGAAGCCATAGGAAAGAATATAAATCCATACAAACAACAGGTGGTAAACATCGGTGTTGCCGAGCAGCTTGTTTAGAGCAAAGAGAAAAACAAAAACTATCGTAGCCAACAACATGTAGCGATCCAAACGGTGGCTGTATTTATATGCAAAAAATGCCAGCTTGGCGCTGATAATCAGGTAGGCATGAATGGCAGCGGCAATAATTATTAAACTCAACAGGCTCATCCACGACAAGCCGAAGATGTTGTTGAGATCCAGCGAAATATTGGAGTCGATGATCAGGCTCTCGAAAATGAACGTTATCCCTTTAAAAAAAATAAAGATGTGCATAAACAGCGTAAGGATGAGAAACACCCGATGAGCTGAGCTTTTTTTCAGATTTGCAAGATGAAATTTTACATGATAATAAAAGAAGAAGCCAATGACCAGCACGAAAAGTACGTTCAGAAACAAATCACCCATGGAGGGAATCCAATCGGAATATGCATAGTAATGCGGCGTAAAAATCTGACTTTGGAACAATGCTTCCGGTTTTCTGAAGTAGAAGAGCAACACACGAACAATCACTACATCCAGGATAAAACCAACGATGAAGAGCTTTCGACGTCGCGTACGGAGATAAAACAGATGGTAAATCTCATAAAGAAGACCCAGCAACAATAATACTGCAACGATATATATTACAAATAAAACATTGGATTGTGCATTGCTAAGATGCGAGTGTGGACGAAAAGAAAGCGAGAACAGAAAGTTGTGGCTCGCATCATATATCGAAAAGCTATCGTCCGGTTTGGGTGAAAAGAGTGTAGCTTGTGGCAATCCGAAGCTACTGTGGAAAGTGTTGTGGAGATATTTATTTTCGTAATTATACTCCTGCTTTATCAGATAAAGCCCTACAAGTTTTCTTTCGGCCGATTGGAGTGTGATGCAACGGTACCAGCCATTCCCGCTGTCCACTATCCTATCTTTATAACTAATATCGACCGGCATATTGTTGTTGCTCCAGAAAACCAGCGAATCCTTCTGGAAAATTAAAAATACAACACCCTGTTTTACGTATCGGCGTGAAAGCGATGAGAAGTGTTCAAAAATACTATCGTTGCCGGAAGTGTAATGATTCGTAATTTCTTTTAATCCCTCATAAAGTTGTTGGTCTTTTTGTTGAATGATGTGTTCACAATGTTCAACATATTTTTTCGCATTGTAGCTGCCTGTAAAATGCCACGACAAAATCACCAGCAGCATCACAGCCATGGGAAAAAGGATGGCGTAAATGGTAAGCAGGTGTCGTTTGCCGTTTTGTCGGTTCATTTTTGTAATAAATTATTTTAAAAGTACAGATAATCAATGAATTAGAGGCATCATTATTTTTATGCTTTATAACGCCGTTTTTTCAAGATTTCGAGTTGATGTTCCACCGAAGGGTGTCACGGTCTGAAATCGCTTTTAATTAATTATTTATCTTTTTGGCCAGATAAATCAGGCTTGAATAGTTAGCATTGCGATGTTTGGCCGATTTGTTTGATTTTAAGCCATTGCGAAAAGCAGCCAAAAAATTACTCTTGCCCGATTGATATTTTTCGCTTAGCAAGCTCACATAATAAGCATCAAATTTCATCGGCTCTGTTTTAAAAATTTCGAAACCATGTTTTGAAAGTAGCTTTGAAATTGTATCGGGTGTAAAATGATACAAATGGCGCGGCACGTCATAACCTGCCCAGTAGTTTCCGTAATGTTGCGCATCCCACGAAAGATGATTTGGCAAAGCTATCACCAAAAGGCCATCGGGAGCCAGCAATTTGCTGATCTGCTCCATGCGTCCGTTGAGGTCGGGCACGTGTTCCAGCACATGCCACAGCGTGACTACATCAAAATGTCCGGCCGGAAGCTGATCAATTTTCTCTTCCTGAAGAACATGTAAGCCATAGGTTTCGATGGAAAATCCCCGGGGTGTTTCGGCGGGTTCAATGCCTGTAACCGTCCAGTTTTTTTTGTTGAAATAGTGCAAAAATTCTCCGGTAGCACTGCCAATGTCGAGCAGGATTCCAGGCGTTTTAAAGCGTGTAATAAGTTGATACTTCTTTCCAAGCGAATAATTCTTCACCAGGTTGTAAAGCATGCTGGTTGCACTTTTCTTTTTCTTGCTGTGCGATAGGTAATCAGTTGACTGATAGTATTTTGACAAATCTGATGCAACGGGTCGCGGGTTTGTAATAAGAAATCCACAGCGGCTGCATTTTGAAAGATGAAAACTTTCGTGTGTAAGAAAATAATCTTCAACTTGCATCATATCAGCGAGTTGCTTATTTTCACAAATTGGACAGCGAACGATATTTTCCATTTATTAAAAAAGTTACTAATAAAATTGTTCCACGTGGAACAATCAGTCTAACGTCCTAAGTACACGATCAATACAGAGATGTCAGAAGGGTTTACGCCACTGATGCGCGATGCCTGCCCGATGGTTCCGGGCCTAATTTTACTTAGCTTCTCGCGGGCTTCCCAACTCAATGATTTTAGCTTGTGATAATCAAAATCGTCATGAAGCCGGATGTCTTCAAGCCGCGAAATCTTGGCCGCAATCTCTTGCTCCTTTTGAATATAATTGTCGTATTTTATTAATATTTCAGCCGATTCTACAACTTCAGCATGATGGTCGTTTACATGTGTAGCTAAATAATTCTGCAGCGCAGGGGCTTGTTTTGTAAATTCGTCGAAGCTTATCTCGGGACGCAAAATCAAATTCTCGAGTTTTACTTTTTGCGAAAGCGGTGCAGAACCAATCGTCGCCAGATAACTGTTGATGTCGTCAGGCGCTATGCTTTCTTTTTTAAGAAAAGTTCTGAGTTTAGAAATGGTCTCCTGCTTTCTCAGCACACGGTTCAACCTTTCGTCGTCAGCCAGACCCACCGCATGGCTCATTGGCGTCAGCCGTACGTCGGCATTATCCTGACGCAGCAAAATGCGATATTCGGCCCGCGAAGTAAACATGCGGTAAGGCTCATCCACGCCTTTTGTGATAAGATCATCTATCAGCACACCGATGTATGCGTCGGAACGTTTTAGAATAAATTCTGGTTTCTCGTTAAGTTTAAGATGCGCATTCATGCCGGCAATGATTCCTTGTGCGCCGGCTTCTTCATAGCCGGTGGTTCCGTTTATCTGTCCGGCAAAATACAGGTGCCCGATCAGTTTGGTTTCGAGGGTAAATTTAAGCTGCATCGGCGGGAAATAATCGTACTCGATGGCATAGCCAGGCCTGAATATTTTCGCACTTTCAAACCCAGGTATTTTGCGCAAAGCAGCAAACTGCACATAGTCGGGCAGCGAGGAGGAAAAACCATTGAGGTAATATTCGTTGGTGTTCCAGCCCTCAGGCTCTACAAAAAGCTGGTGGCTGTTCTTATCCGAAAAGCGATCAATTTTATCTTCAATGGAGGGGCAGTAGCGCGGCCCGATTCCTTCGATGCGCCCTGTAAACATGGGAGAATCCAGGAAGCCGGTGCGCAGTGTATCGTGCACTATGGTGTTGGTGTAGGCGATGTAACAACTGCGTTGGCGTGTGATATTGGGCGTATCGGTAAACGAGAAACGCTGTGGGTTTTCGTCACCTTTTTGTTCGTCCAGCCTGGCAAAGTTGAGGCTCCGGCCATCTACACGCACGGGTGTTCCGGTCTTCATGCGACGCGCTTCAAAACCCAGCTTTACCAAGTGTTCCGTAAGTCCCTTCGACGCCTTCTCTCCTATTCTGCCGCCACCAAATTGTTTTTTGCCAATGTGGATGATGCCATTCAGAAATGTGCCGTTGGTGAGGATTACAGCTTTTGCAGAAATCTCCTGTCCCATTGCCGTTTTTACACCGGTTACACGACTATCTTTTACCATCAGATCAACGACAGTATCCTGCCAGAAATCGAGGTTGGGTGTGGCCTCGAGCATTTCCCGCCACTTCATCGAAAACAACATGCGATCGCTTTGTGCACGCGGGCTCCACATCGCCGGGCCTTTGCTCTTGTTGAGCATCCGGAATTGAATGCGCGTGTGATCGGTGACAATAGCAGAGTATCCGCCCAGAGCATCAATTTCGCGCACGATCTGGCCTTTGGCAATGCCGCCCATGGCCGGGTTGCACGACATCTGCGCCATGTTGGTCATGTTCATGGTGATGAGCAACGTTTTGGAGCCCATGTTGGCTGCTGCCGCTGCTGCTTCACATCCTGAGTGGCCCGCACCGACCACAATAATATCGTATGTTTCAAACATCCTTTTCAAAATTGTTTCACGTGGAACATTCCCCGCCATCCCTTAACCTATCAGGCCTTAGCAACAGGTAATGCTCCTCCCTGCGTGTCATGGTTTTTTTTTCTGATGGTTTTTTATCAGCATATCCACACAAATGCAACACGCCATGAATCATGACCCGATGCAACTCTTCGGCAACACTTCGCGAATAAACAGCAGCGTTTTCCTCTACCCGCTCGATGCTGATAAATAAATCTCCGGAAACTTTACCATCTTCGGTATAATCAAAAGTAATAATGTCGGTGAGCGTGTCGTGTTGAAGATATTGCAGATTCATTTTGCCGAGATATTCGTCGCTGGTAAGGATAATGTTTATGGGGCCGGTTACGAATCCTTCGGCAGCTATAGCCAATTGCAACCATGCACGGAGCAATATTTTATGCTTCACCAGATAGCTGGCGTCTTCATTATAAAAATTTATTTTCGCCGACATGCTTGTTTGAATGGATTACTCGAAGCGATAGAAGTATTCGGTAACTTTATTTTTATAAAAGGGTTTCAGATTTGGAGGAAGTGTTTTGAGCAGCTCCATCTCACGGTTTTTAATCTTGTTGTATTCAAAAAATTCCCCTGGGTTTTGTGGGGTAATATCTCTGGCTTCGCGCGACTCACGGCGTTGCTCTTCTTCGCGTTCCTGTTCAGCTTTTTCCGATTTAAGCAGGCGTGTAAGAATTTCCTGTTGACGTTGGAGGGTCTGTTGCGTAATTCGATCGTTAACAATATCCTTTTCTGTTTTCTCCATGTCGTCGATCATTTTGGAGATGTTGCCATCGCTAAAACGCCCTTCGCCTTTAAGCTCATCTCTGAACTCTTCCATTTGGCGACGTATTGCCGCTTGCTGTGCCGCCATGCGCGCCAGTTGTTCGCTCATCTGCTGTCCCTGTTGCCCCTGCTTCCCTGGTTTCTGACCATCCCTAAGCTGCTGCAACTGTTGGTTAAGCTGCTCCTGCAGTCCGCGCATCGACTTCATTTGTTGAGCGCCTCCGGGCTGGCCAGGGTTTGGGCATGAAGATTTGCCGGATGCTTGCATCGACATCATCTGTTGCTGCATTTGTTGCAACGACTCGCTTAGCAGCAGCGCCAGGTTATTGATGCTGGTCATCGCAAGTTGCTGGTCGCGCAAAGCAAGCCCTTTCTGTCGTTTATCCATCGATTCGAGTGTAGAGAAAAAGTAGCCGTCGATGGCTGTGAGTTCCTTCATCACAAAAGGTTTGATCATAATCTGCCTTTTAGCCAACGCCTTCAGCGAGTCGGCGACGATTTCCATATCATCGCGCATCTCTTTTTGTTCTTTTACGGTCTGGTTATACTTCGGGTCGCTGTTCGACATTTCGGCGTAAAGAAGCATCAGATCTTCCTGGTTGAAGGAAATCTGTATGAGATTTTCCAGAATCTCACGCAGCGTGTCGATGTCCTCTCCCATCTGTTCCATCTGCATGGCCTGCATCATCTGTTGCATTTTTTGCGAAAGCTCCTGCATCTTCTGCGATGATTTTTTCTGACTTTGTGAAGCTTTAGAGTTTTCGTTTTGTTCGAGCTGCTCGCTACTTTCCTCCATCGATTCCTGTATCTCCTCTTCCTCCTTATTGGTATCGTCCATTTCGTTAGGCGAATCCAGCGCTTCGTTTTTCTCTTTTAGTTCTTCAATATCTTTTCTTACCTCTTCAAATTTCTCATTTAGCCCCTCCTGTTTTTCCTTCAATTCTTCATTACCACCTTCTTCATTATTCTCGCTGGTTTCTTCGGCCAGTTTATCCTGTTCTTCAGCAAGCTCTTTGAGTTTATCGATTGTTTCCTGCAGTTGTTTTTCGAACTCAAGTTGTTTAAAAAGTTCCAGGTTTCTGTCGAGTTGTTCTTCCAGCTCCTTGTTGCTCATTTTCATCTCCTGCATCATTTCGTTCACTTTATCTTTGTCCAGCTCATCGAGGAGTTTCTGAATTTCTTCGAGCATTTTTTTCATGTCGTCCGTCAGCAGTTCATTCATCATCTTCTCAAGCTCACGCTGTTTTTCGAGGAGTTCCTCGCTGGTATTGTCCATTTTCTGCTCATCCTGCAGCTTTTGTTCGTTAAGCTCCTGCATCTCCTCCAGGCGTTGCTTAATGTTTTTCTGCCGCGTCAGCAGGTCTTCTATTTGTTGTTTCTCCTGCCAGGAAATAGATTTCTTTTCAAAGAGCTGTTTACTCAATTCGTCGATGTCGCGCTGCAGGAGTTTGAGATCTTTCATCGCACTTTCCATGTTGTCTTTTATCTCGGTACTTGCGGCTTCGGCTTTTTGCTGTAGCTCTTCAAAAGTTTCAGTTTTGAAAATCATCTTTTGCGAGCGCGCCGATTTACTTCCATTGATGGCATCATTATCCCACACTTCAAAGTAATATTCTACTTCATCACCAGGCGCAAGCTGTAGTGTGGAAAGATCGAAGGCATGGAAAAATTGTTGTTGCGTATTTTGATTTTGCAACGGTAATTCCATCGATTCATAAGGTTTTTCTTGTGGCGATTCCGGGTAGCTTACGCGATAAAAAAACGCAAGCCTTCTGAATCCATAATCATCCTTTATCAAGCCTCTGTAGTAAAGGCGATCAGCCATGGTATTATCGGTAAATTCGTCGATGTTGATGGTTGGGTAGATGTCGGGGATTATGCTGATCGCAAACAACAACGAGTCATTGTTAGTAAGGTATTGATTACTGATGCTGATAGAATAAGGCTGACTTTTAAAAAACTGATTTTGGAAAGAAAAAACATTACCGGCACTTTTTGCCAACTGATGCGTACTATCGATAAATTGGATATGAATCGCTTCGGCGTCGCGGGTGTAAAATTTCCAGCGTACGCTGCTTCCTTCAGGCAAAACCAGATCACCGGTATTTTCGATCGTTTCGTTGGTTTTTCCGGTGTATTTTGGAAAAGTAAGTTCGGTATCGAAACTAAGGATGATGGGTTTGGGAAGCACCCTAAGTGTATATTTTTCTGAACGGAAACCCTCGGCCTGAAAAGAGAAAGTGACATCCTCGTTGAGATTACGAAAAGTGTGACTAAAATGAACGTTGTCTTCTTTCTTCATTTTTAACGACGAACTCCCCTGCTCTATCATCACGGTGGCCGGAGCTGTGCCGCCTTCTATCAGCAGCTCTACTTTAAAATTTTCTTGTTGAACAGCCTGCAATTGCTCGTTTTGTATAACAAACCGAAATGGTGCCTGCCGTTCAAAGTATTGGTTGTGGTGGATGATGCGCGCGGTAGGGCCGGTGATTACGCCCGGGGCCGCAAACAGGAAGATCACCAGAATGAGAACTGGTGTGATGGCATACTTCAGATATTTGCGGTTAGCCCTAAGGTCGATAGCGCTGCTAAACGGAACCGGCTGCAAACGTGCGATGCGTTGGTCGATGCTGGCTTGTAAAAGTGCGGTATCGCCCTGCTGTAAATCGGATAACTCCTTAAGCTGTAATGTGTTGAGTAGTTTATCCTCGACATTTGTAAAGTGCTTTCCGATAATTTGAGCCGCCTGCTTGTGCGATATGATTTTCCCTATTTTGAATAATTTAAAAACAGGAATCAAAATCAGTCTGAAAATGATTACTCCGCTGACAATGAGATACAAATAAAAAATAATGGTGCGAAATGTTGTTCCGAACCAGGCAAAAAACTCCAAAAAAGTTATGGTGAGAAAAAACAACAGCAAAACGGCCACACTGTATAACAAACCTCTGATAATCTGATTTTTGTAATACTTACGTATGAATGCGTCGAGTTTTCCAATAAGGATGGTGTAGTTGTCGGTCATAATAATAGCGAAATCACGCAAAGTGCTTTTAATAAAATCCCTCAATAATACTCAAATATGCAGCAATACTCAAATATGCAGCAAATGAGAACGAAAGCCTGTCGGGTATTATTTTAAAACCAGAATTTTCTGAACGTCAGTAACGTATTTGCGTGTTTTATTGTTCGCCACCACTACTTTGCTTAGATAGACACCCGTAGGATGATCGTCGGTTTTCCAACTTACATTGTAATCACCATCTGCTTTTGCTACATCATGGTGCGAGTAAATGGAGTTTCCATTCGCATCCGAAATTTCTATGGTAATTCTATCACCGGTGGCTGCCGCTATGGTAAGTTTGGTATGCGATCGGCAAGGGTTTGGTGCCACCGTAAAGAGGGCTTGTTGCTTAGCGGGATGTTCCAGGATGGAAACCGGTAACCCATCCATAAATACCTCTGTGGGTTCTATCTGGTAGGCTGGCGTTCCCGGACGCGCCATCGAGAAGCGCAACAATTTGGTTGCGGGTATAAATTGTATCGTTTGCAAATTGCTTGAAACACCGGCAGTTTGCGATACGCGCCAGTTGCGGGCAATAGTAAAATCTGTTGAGGTTTGGATGGAATCGGAAATGCGGTTGTACCGTGCACAATAGCTTGGGTTTTTGAGCAATCGGAAATGGTTGGTAGAAGCCAGGTTGTCGCCGAAGAACTCTGGGTTGTGCACATCCGTGCGCAGGGTATCACCAAATGAGTTGTGGATTTCGAGGATTTCGGCAGGAAACTCAAGGTTAGCGGGGCCTATCGTATTAATGATAAATGTGGCTGCCATAGGATGCGAACGTACCGCATCGGTTACATCGCGGGGCGAGCGGATGCCATCACCGTTATAGTCGGCGTGTTCCAGCCCGTCACGTTGCGCCAGATTAACAGGATAAAAACCCGTGCCCACGGGAGTGCTGTTGTAGTTGCCCATATTTTGGAAAGTTGCAATGCCGTCATCATTCATTCCCGACAAGGCGCCAATCATTCCCACAAAGCCAAAGGTTACAATACGTCCATTAAAGTCATCACTAAACCACACGGTAATCAATGCGTTTTCGATAAGCAACGGGTCGTCGTCCCAGTCGAGGTTGCGGCAGATAACCATGCCGCCATTAAGCTGTGGATCGTTGGCGGTAGCCTCACCCCACGACATAAGGTCGGAGCAGCCCGGGCCGGTAGTTTGGGTAAGCCCAAAGGCCGTCATATCAGGGATGGCGTTGGCCAGAAGTATGTCCTGGTAAGTGAAGTCGCGACCCAACGTTGGAGAATAGACCGGAAAGCCGGAGTATCCCATTCCTTCAATAATATGCATCGCAAATTCGGTGTAATATTCACTTACCACAAATCGCTCGTCAAAGATCTGACGCGCGTAGTTATAAGAGGCTGCACCGCCAAAGGCCGTATTCACCACATAATTTTCGAGAACATCGTAAAGGCGGTCGCCCAATAGGGATCCATACTCGACCCCTGCCCAGGGATCGCTGGTTAAAACACAAAGTACCAAAGTGCCGTTGATGCTCGATAAATCAACTACAGGGAGCGGGTTGCTGCGCGTTGCCAGTGTCATGCACGAAAACAACGCAAGAATGATAAATTTTTTCATGACGGATGGTTTTTATAATTAATTACCAAAATTAAAAAAAATGATGACAATGGATTGTATTGAGGAAGTTTTTTTTTGATAAAAATAGTCAGCGGATTCTTTAGGTAACAATTTGTAACTTACAAAATGTTAGTTGGCGATGGCATCTTCAAAAAGACACTGATTACTAAACAGGTATCATCTTTCAGATAATATTCCTACCCTACCCTTTTGCTTTAGCTGTATGATCACGCCACGGCGATGCAATCCCCGCCAAACATTATCTTTGCAGGCTGAAAAATTAATACGACGAAAGGCTGAATTTATGAACGAACTTAATAATGTAAGGGTGCGCTTTGCTCCCAGCCCCACCGGACCGCTGCACATTGGTGGCGTGCGCACTGCGCTTTACAATTATCTCTTTGCGCGGCGCCATAAGGGCGCTTTTATCCTGCGCATCGAAGATACCGATCAAAACCGCTTTGTGTCCGGTGCCGAAGATTACATCATAGAGTCGTTGCGTTGGGCAGGCATACTTTACGACGAAGGTCCTGACGTTGGCGGCAGCTACGGCCCCTATCGCCAAAGCGACCGCAGGGAATTGTACCGCCAATATGCCGATAAACTTGTGGAAGAAGGCAAAGCGTATTATGCTTTTGATACTGCCGAAGAGCTGGAGGCTATGCGCGAAAAGCAAAAAGCCGCCGGCGCCAGCAGCCAGCAATATGATTCCTCGACGCGTGGCACGATGAAAAATTCGTTGACACTTGCAGCTGACGAGGTGCAAAAGCGGCTGAGCGAAGGCGATAATTTTGTGCTTCGTTTTAAGATGCCCGAAGGTCGCACCATTATGGTGGATGACCTGATTCGTGGACGTGTGGAGGTGCAGTCGGAGCAGCTCGACGATAAGGTGCTTTTTAAATCGGATGGGATGCCCACTTACCATCTTGCCAATATTGTGGACGACCACCTGATGGAGATAAGCCATGTAATACGCGGCGAAGAGTGGCTCCCCTCAGCGCCGCTGCACGTGATGCTGTACGAAGCTTTTGGGTGGCAGCCGCCTCAGTTTGCACACCTTCCGTTATTGCTCAAGCCGGATGGTAATGGGAAATTAAGCAAACGCGACGGCGACCGGCTTGGTTTCCCGGTTTTCCCGTTGCAATGGAAAGACCCGACGAGCGGCGACATTTCGAGCGGATACCGCGAAGCCGGCTATTTTGCCGATGCTTTTGTAAATATGCTGGCATTGCTGGGTTGGAATCCCGGCACCGAGCAGGAGATTTTTACGATGGAGGAGTTGGTGGAGCAATTCACAATAGAGCGCGTAGGAAAATCGGGGTCTAAATTTGATCCGGCTAAAGCCAAATGGTTTAACCACCAATATTTGGTTGCACGCACCGACGAAGAGATCACTGAGCTGTACCAGTCATTTTTAAAGAGAAAAGATGTTAATGCTGATTTCGAATTTATTAAACAAATAGTTTCGTTGGTAAAAGAGCGTGTAACTTTCGTTGATGAGCTATGGGATCAGAGTTATTTCTTTTTTGAAGCACCTACGACTTATGATGAAAAGGTGGTGAAAAAACAATGGAAAGAAACTACCCCTACTCTGCTGCGGGATTTGAAGCAAGTGATCAATGATGTTTCTGACTATAAAGCCGAAGCGATAAAAGCAGCTATTGTAGGATATCTCGAGCGCAGCGGCACAGGCATGGGCGTGGCAATGAACACATTGCGGCTGGTGTTGGTGGGTGGCAGTTTTGGCCCCGACCTGATGATGATTGCCGGGATGCTGGGAAGAGAGGAAGTGCAGAAACGTATTGAAACGGCACTGGAAAAGTTGCCATAAAATATAGAGGCAATAGGGAAATCCGCGAATTAGTACGAATTGGTTTAGCATCTATTGCTGCCCTCTTAATTAAAAAAAAGATTGTTTAAAAAATCGGTTCTATGGGAAAGATCGCAATTGAAGGGATGGAGTTTTTTGCCTATCATGGCTGTTTCAGTGAGGAGCAGATTATCGGGACGCGCTTTGTGGTGGACCTGACGCTGGAAACCGATACGCGCCAGGCCGAAGCCAGCGATAAGCTGAGCCGAACCATCAACTATCAGGAGGTGTATCTGGCGGTAAAAGCGCAGATGATAATAAAGTCGAATCTGCTGGAACATTTGGGACGTCGCATTCTTGACGCGGTGATGGCGCAGTTTGCCCCGATAACGCATGCGCGCATCAGGATAGCGAAGATGAATCCGCCACTGGGCGGAAAGGTTGGCAGCGTAAGCATTACACTAGACAGCGATGACGAGTAATCACCATTCTGCCCGGGAGCTGACGCAGTGTCCGCACTGCGGAAAAGAGTTCGCTTGCAGCCCCACGGGTAACTGCTGGTGCTCCGGCGTTTTTGTGCCACCCGACAAACTTTCGGAGCTTAGCGGCAAATACACCCGTTGCCTCTGTCCCGACTGCTTGAATGAGATTGCACAGCCAGAGCCGGAACAGAAACCCTGAACCCTGAACCATGCGCCATTTTACAATACCGATATTTATTCCGATGCAGGCATGTCCGCATCGCTGCATCTATTGCGACCAGCACGCTATTGCCGGCCACAGCGCCGTGCCCGATGCCGCTGCTGTAAGGGAAATTATTCGCGATCATTTGGTTACACTGCCTGTGGATGCGGTGATAGAGGTTGGATTTTTTGGCGGCACTTTTACGGGGTTGCCATTGGCGCGTCAGGAAGCGTTGCTGCAAGCGGTTCAGCCTTTTTTGGCTTCCGGTCAGGTGCAGCACATCCGCCTCTCGACACGGCCAGATATGATTGATGACAAGGTTTTGGAGTTGCTAATAAAGATGAAAGTAGGAACTGTTGAGCTTGGCGCGCAGTCGATGAACAACGAAGTGCTGCGTCTTTCGGAGCGCGGCCACGATGCAGCTTGCGTCGAAAACGCTGCACGTATGATAAAAGCTGCTGGCTTCCGGTTAGGTTTGCAGATGATGACCGGCTTGCCTGGCGACGCAAAAGAAAAATCATTGGCTACAGCCAAAAAAATTGTAGCGTTAGGTGCCGACGATGTTCGTATTTATCCGGCGGTGGTGGTGCGCGGAACGCCGCTGGCAGAATTGTTTGCGTGCGGAAAGTATGCACCGCAAAGTTTGCAGGAAGCTGTTGAGCTGGTGGCAGCGCTGGTGCCGATTTTTGAAAGCGCAGGCATCCGCATTATCCGCATGGGTTTGCATCCTTCGCAAGGATTGCTGGATGGCAGCGCGCTGGTGGCCGGCCCTTTTCATGTGGCTTTTGGTGAGTTGGTGCAAACTGAGCTTTGGCGGCAAAAGCTTGCGCAAATCGAAAATTCAAACGATTATGACGAAATAATTATCCATGTTGCAGTTCAGGCACGCAATGCCGCTATTGGTCACAAAGCTGCCAACCGCAGGATGCTTGAAAAGTGTTTTAAGAAAGCACGATTTGTAGCAGATGCTGCACTGAAAAATCGCGAATATTATGTTGATTATCGTTGATGCCAAAATACCGTCCATGGCCAAAGAGGCGCTTAGAGCAATGGGGCAGTTGCTGGAACTGGCTACCGATGGCATCGTGTATCCAGCCATTTCCGGTCATCCTGATATTTTCTTTTGCAGGGTGGGGCAGGAGCTGGTGGTGGCACCCAATCTTCCGGCGCATTACCTGGAAATACTGGTATCTCATGGAATTAAAACTATTTGTGGCAAAAATCTTTTAGGAAAGCAATATCCCGCTTCAGCGCATTACAATGCTGTGGCGACGCAAGAATATCTTATCCATCATCCGGCCATCACCGATGAGGTTATTAAAAAGTTATTTATTAATAAAAAAACACTTGACGTAAAACAGGGCTACACGCGCTGCAACCTGATGATGATGGGAGAGGAGCACGCCCTGACTTCCGATGCCGGTATCGGAAGGGTTTTGGAGCAGGCGGGCATAAAAACTTTGTTGGTCGATCCGGGTGTAGTTAGATTGCCGGGCTTCGATAATGGATTTTTTGGCGGCTGCTGCGGGGTTTGGCAAGACGCCGTGTATGTGTTGGCTGGTCGCGATGGTTTTGCGCAAAGCGCCGAAACAGAATCCTTTGCCACTTCCGCGGGATATCGAATATGCTGGCTCACCAATGAGGCGCCTTTTGATGGCGGCGGGATATTTTTTGTTGATGAATAATTCCTACTTTTGGCCAAACTAATAAAAATGTAATAGTGAGCGCAGAAACGGCCGGTACCATCCTTTACGACGATCCTATCAAGTACTACAACGCCATGCTCGACGACATAATGGCGGCGCGCAAGTACGTCTTTATCGAGCTGTACAAGTTTAGCCATCAGACCATGGGCATACGTTTTCGGGATGCGCTCACAGCTGTGGCACGGGCAGGGGTGGAGGTGAAGCTGCTCATCGACTCGTGGGGCGGCAGCGGCATCCCCGACGACTTTTTCGATGAATTGAAAACCGCCGGCGGGGAAGTACGTTTCTTCCAGAAGATACGCATCAACATCGACTTCTTTACCCGGAGCCACCGCCGCAACCATCGCAAGCTGCTCATCATCGACGACGTGATTTCTTACATCGGTTCTTCCAACCTTACCGACTACAATCTGATATGGCGCGAAAGCATGTTGCGCCTTTACGGCGATATCGCCACCAACTTTAAGAAGATTTTTTATCAGGATTTTAAAATTTACAACAGCTACATCCGCTACCGCCGCCATTACACACGCATTATGCGATGCGGCAATCTGGAGATATTGCGCGACGTGCCCAGCGTGACGCGGCAAAAGATAAAGAAGCGCTATGAATATCTGATAAGGCATGCAAGGCACTCTGTTACCATCGAAACCCCTTATTTTTTGCCAGGGTTTTTTTTGCGCAAAGCAATGATAGATGCCGCCGCCCGTGGGGTAGAGGTGCGGGTGATCATTCCGCGCCACAGCGACGTGCGTATGGTGGATATTCTGCATGGTCGCTATCTGGAGATGTTGCACGGCCACAACATCCGGTTTTTATATTACACCATCCATAATCTGCACGCCAAGCTGATGCTCGTGGATGAGAAGATATTTTGTCTGGGTTCGCCTAACTTCGACTACCGCAGCTTTCGCTACATGCACGAGATACTGCTTACCGGCCACGATGCCCACATTGCCGGCATGATAAGCGAACATATCATACAAACAGTGCGCATGTGCGAGCCTTTCGACTACGAAGCCTGGATGCGGCGCCCACGCATACAGCGGTTTTTTGAGTGGCTCCTATTGCCGCTGAGGCATTTGCTTTGACCCTGAGGTCGCAATTTGCGACTTTAAAGTTATGCACGATCGCTGTTTAACAATACTTTTGCGGTACGTATGACAAGTCAAGGAACTGATTCTTGTTTTTATGCTAAATTTGCAAGTATAATTTTCCTACTAATTTTTACTAAAAATGGATAATACACTGCTGATACAATTAACAAACCGGAAGGCCGCGGAGCTTTTGCGCCAGTTGGAGGCACTCAACCTGATAAAAGTTCTTAAAGAAAACATTTCTCCCGCCAAAGGTAAATTATCCGAAAAGTATAAAGGATTTATAACCAAAGAAGAAGGGCAGGAATTGAACGATCATACAAATCAGATGCGCAGCGAATGGAACAATATTTAATCGACACCAATGTTGTTTCGGATTACTTTTCAGCCTCACTTCCTCCAGGAGGCTTGAAATTTATGGATTCTGTTTTTAAAAAAGCGACAACTATTCGCAAATCATCAGTTGCATTTTTGCTTTTAATAGGATTGATAGACGTTGTTGCCCCGGCAAGTTTTTCACCGGGGAAGTTCCCGCTTCACGGCAAACACTTCCCCAAAACGCACCAGATCGTCGCTTTCCATGCTGAACGGGAAATAAAACAGCGGTAGTTCCTCGTGACCGCGGTAACGAATATCCACTGCCAGGGCATCGGTGGCGTTTTCGGCATCGAGTTGCACGCTGGCTTCGTACGCGAGCGCATAGCCAAGCGCCTCGTGTTGCTCAAATTGTGTACGGAAATAATCGAGCAGCCGCTCCATGATTTGGCCGTTGCTGGGGATGTGCTTCGGGTTTATCTCTTCCTCGCGGTGGTGCGTGCGGCCATTGGCATCGGTAAGGGCGCCAAACGGAAACAGCTCGCCGGTTTCCAGCAGCTGATCGTAGCCATAGTTGCGGCAATGGTTAAGCAGGTTGGCAATTTCTTCGGGTAGTTTCATTTTTATTTATTTATTTTTTTTGATAAAAATTGTTGGTTGTTTTTCGGGAGTTTCTAATTGGAGTAATTGTTTCCGAGTATCCCGCCGACAGGCAAAAGTAATGATAATCGTATTCAGCACGGAATATTTATTCCCCTTCCCACTCTTTGTAAAACTGCTCAAGAAACTGCACCATAAAATCATGGCGTTGTTCTGCCATTGCGCGACCGGCGGCAGTATTCATCTTTTCTTTGAGCAGCAGCAGCTTCTCATAAAAATGATTGATCGTTGGCGCCTCGCTGCTTTTATACTCCTCTTTGGTCATTTGCTGGCGGGGCTTCACTGCCGGATCGTAAAGCGGCCTGTTTTTGTAGCCACCATAGTTAAAAGCGCGTGCTATGCCGATAGCGCCCATCGCATCCAGCCGGTCGGCATCCTGCACCACCGCCATCTCCGCTGAATAAAAACTTAGTTTTTCAAGGCTATTTTTAAACGACATGTGGCGGATGATGTTTAACACATGCTCCCGAACCTCCGGCGCCACCTGCTGCGACGTCAAAAACGCACCGGCCATCTGTGGGCCTTTTTCTTCGTCGCCGCCATAAAATTTGGCATCAGCCACATCATGCAGCAGCGCCGCCAATTCCGTCACGTAGGCATCCGCCGCCTCAAGCTTTGCAAGCGTCCGTGCTGTATTGCGCACCCGCGCCACATGCCACCAGTCGTGGCCGCCTTCCGCGCCGGCAAGCTGCTCTTTTACAAATGCCTCGACCTGCCGCAACACACGCTGCTGACCTTCGGTAAAATCATTTTTTTTCATAGCTACAATGATAGGAATATTTTTATTTGGGCGGCAATAAGGGTCTCCGTGATGTATGCATATTTGTTTTCACCACGAAGATTACCACAAAGAGCACAAATATTTTCAGTGTGAACTCTGAGCCTTCTTTGCAAGTTTTGTGGTTTGTTTTTCAATCTTAAAAAAATCCCTGATAAACAGCCTGTTTTGCACAATCTTGCTTTCATCTCTCAAGTCATTTCAATAAAAATCAGGGAAGGCCGCATCGGTGCTTTGGGTTTTGTTCTTCACAAAAGCCGCTTTTATTATTATGCTTGACAAACATAATGTTCCAAATCCGTTTTTTGCGATAAACCAAGATTGTGCACGTGAGATGACCCAAGGAACATATCCCGAACAAGGTGTACCAATTTGGGCGAGAGGTTATGGTCGAATAGTAAGCGCATTTTATCCCACCAATTGTAGTGGTTCCCGATCAGCAGCATAACTTAAGCAAGCAAGAATATCTTCCCTGGTGAGGTAGGGGAAATCGGCAAGAATTTCTTCACTTGTCATTCCCGAGGCCAAATATTCTAAAACATCATACACAGTAATTCGCATGCCTCTTATGCAAGGCTTACCTCCTCTTTTTCCAGTTTCGAGGGTTATTATTTTTCGGTAATCCATTGTTGAAGTTTTACAAGATTAAGAACAATAACAATTAAGGCATCAAAATAGATTGAGAAAACTCAAAAGTACTTCATTTAGCTTTAAATATTTAGCTTTAACATCAAAAATCTCTACAGTTATTTACACCAATGATCATTTCTACCGTTGGTTTGTTTACCTTCGCGACGATTCTCAGAATCATTAACACAGTACTTTCATTTCATTCTCGTTCAACATGTCAAAATCAAAAAAATCACCTCGCCGCAAGCCTTCCCGCACCTCACATAAAATGCTCAGGGAAAACATCAAAAGTTATTTTATTAATAACCCAACAGAGGTTTTCAACTACAAGCAGGTGGCAGCGGCAGTGGATGCCATCGATGTCGTAGCCCGCAACCAGGTGAAGGAGATCATGTTCGACATGGAAGCCAACGACATCCTGACGCTATACCGCCGCGGAAAGTACAAAATCAATCCGGAGCATTTGCCCGAAAGAGTTACAACGCAAGCGCTGATTACCGGCAAGGTCGACATGAAACAAACCGGCAAGGCCTACATTATCACCGATGCCCTCGACGAGGATATCTTCATCGGAAGTAACCACACCGGTCACGCATTGCATGGCGATCTGGTGCAGGTGCGCCTCTTCCCGCAACGCAAAGGACACAAGCTCGAAGGCCGGATAACAGAGATCGTAAAACGCGCCAAAACACGTTTTGTGGGAACCATCGAGCGCTCGCAGAAGTTTGCCTTTATGATCTCCGACAGCAGCTCCATGCCCGTAGATATTTTTATACCACTCTCCGATCTGAAAGACGCCAAAAATGGTCAGAAGGTGGTGGTGGCACTTACCGACTGGCCGGCTCACGCCAACAATCCTTTCGGGAGAGTGGAAGAGGTGCTCGGAACGCCCGGCGACAACGAGGTGGAGATGAAGGCCATCCTGGTAGAACACGACTTTCCGCTTGCCTTCCCCAAAGAAGTGGAAAAGGTTGCCGCGAAGATTAAAATCGAAATTTCTAAAGAGGAGATCAGCCGGCGCCGCGATTGCAGAACCTTCCCCACCTTTACCATCGACCCGGCTGATGCCAAGGATTTTGATGACGCCCTTTCGTATCAAAAGCTCGAAAACGGAAACCACCAGGTGGGCATTCACATCGCCGACGTGTCGCATTATGTGCAGCAAAATACCGCACTCGACGAGGAGGCCTACGAAAGAGCCACTTCCATTTATCTGGTCGACCGCGTCATCCCGATGTTGCCCGAGATTCTCTCCAACAATGTCTGTTCGTTACGTCCCAACGAAGACAAACTCTGTTTTTCGGCCATTTTTGAGATTGACGACAAAGCACGAATGGTAAATGAATGGTTCGGGAAAACAGTTATCAACAGCAACCGCCGCTTCAACTACGACGAAGCACAACATATTATCGAAACCGGTGAAGGCGCCATGGCTGAAGAGATCAAAATGTTGAACCAACTGGCCATAACATTGCGCGCCGAGCGCTTTAAAAAAGGAGCCATCGACTTCCACACCGAAGAGGTGAAATTTATCCTCGACGAAAAGGGCAAGCCGATAGATGTTTTTGTAAAAGAACCCAAAGAATCAAACCACCTCATCGAAGATTTTATGCTGCTGGCAAATCGCAAAGTTGCCGAACGCATTGGCCGCAAGCGCGGAACAGCTACACCCAAAACATTTGTTTATCGTATTCACGATGAGCCTTCGCCCGAGAAACTTGACCAGTTCAGGCAGTTTGTCGGTCGCCTGGGCTACAACATGCGCATTGGTACAGAGCGTAGTCTGGCCAAGTCGTTCAACGATTTATTCGAGCAGGTGCATGGCCGCGGCGAAGAGAATATGGTAGAAACACTGGCTATTCGCACCATGGCCAAAGCCGAGTATTCTACCCAAAACATCGGGCACTATGGGCTGGCATTTCCTTATTACACCCATTTTACTTCACCCATCCGCCGCTATCCCGACCTTATGGTACACCGACTGCTCCAACGGTATCTGGAAAAAAAACCTTCGGCCGACGAAAGCGAGTACGAGGAAAAATGCAAACACTCATCGGAGATGGAACGCAAAGCGGTAGAGGCCGAACGCGCTTCGATAAAATACAAACAAGCCGAGTATATGTCGGATAAGATAGGGCAGGAGTTCGACGGATTGATTTCAGGGGTTTCAAAATATGGAATTTTTGTAGAAATAAAATCGAACAAATGCGAAGGCATGGTGCGGCTAAGCGATCTGGAGGACGACTTTTATTACCTCGACGAAGAAAATTACAAAGTAATCGGGCACCGCAACGGGCAGGAATTTAAACTTGGCGACTCTATCCGCATCCGCGTCAAGCACATCGACCTCCGCAAAAAACAACTCGATTATGCGCTGGCATAGAAATTTAAGAGTTACGATTTGGGATTTACGATTGCCCAATCGTAATTTATTTTGGTTTGTTTTTTAAGGTTTTAATTGATGCTACAACAATAGCTATTATTTCATTCACCTCATTTTTAATTCCTTCCACTCGGTTTTTTTCAACTAATCCGCTTTCTTCCATGAGTTCGAGCCAAAAATGAGTTTCGTCTGATTCTTCTTCGACAACTTTAAGTTTATAGATAAAATCGGCATCTGACTTTGCCCTGCAAGCAGCACGGTAGTTGGCACCGATAGATGTTGCACTTCTTCAAATTTGTTTTGCAATAACCCATGCAGAAGTCTTGTCAGGAAGCTCATCGATCAATAATAAGACCTCTAAGCCTATCTTTTTTTGTTCTGTTTTTAAGAATTTCCTTCATTTTATAAAAGTTTTTAGATTTTAAAATATCTCAATCAATCGTAATACGTCAATCGTAATACGTCCATCTTTCCCCCATCAGATAAGTAGCTTTTATCACACGGTCGTCGCCGAGAGTCATCAGGGCAAAAAGCAGTTCTTCCAGGGAGGTGTCGCGGGTGCGGTAGTCGATCAATTCATCTTTTGATAAATCAATAACAACAAAATCGGCTTCCTTCCCTTTATCAAAATTACCAATTAACGCATCCAGCTGTAAGGCTTTGGCTCCTCCCAGCGTGATGGCGTAAAAGGCATCCATGGCGCTGAGCGGTTCACCTTTGAGTGCCGAAACTTTGTAGGCATCCTGCAGGGTTTGCAGCATCGAAAAGCTGGTGCCGGCGCCCACGTCGCTGCCCATGGCAAGTTCGATTCCGTGACGCTGCATGCGGTAAAAACCCAGCAGGCCGCTGCCCAGGAAAAGGTTGGACGATGGACAATGGACAACCTTCGTTTTGCTGTCGGCAACACGTTTTAATTCTTTTTCGGTGAGATGGATGCCATGTCCCAAAAGCGTGCGGGATGAGAGCAATCCGAAATTATCGTAAACGTCCAGATAATTATGATGATTGGGATAATGGTGGTGTACGGTTTCTATCTCCTTGAGATTCTCGGAGATATGAGTTTGAAGATAGAGGTCGTGACGGGAGGCAAAAAGTTGCGCTGCCAGCTGCAGCGAATCGGGGCTGCTGGTGATGGCATAGCGTGGCGTAACGGCGAAATGAAGCCTTTGGTAGTTGTGGTATTTTTCGATGAGCTGCTCGGAAAGTTCATAAGACGATTCTGCCGATTGGCACAGCTCCTCCGGAGCGTTGCGATCCATCCAGGTGTTGCCGCCAATGATGCACATATTTAGTTTCAGCGCCTCCTCAAAAAGCGCTTCGGCAGCGGCAGCATGCACCGACGAAAAAACTGCGGCGGTGGTGGTGCCGTTTTTCAGTAGTTGTTCGAGAAAAAATCGTGTATGGATGCGCGCATACTCCGGCTGCTCAAAAAGAGTTTCGGCAGGAAAAACATAGCTTTCGAGCCAGTCGAGCAGCTCTTTGCCATAGGAGGCGATGGCTTTGGTTTGCACCGAATGCACGTGTGCATCCACAAAGCCAGGCATGATCAGGCAGGTGCCATAATCCATAATTTCAGCGTTTGCCGCCTGGCTGGCAAGCGCTCCGTAATCACCTGCTGCAACAACTTTTCCCGCTTCAACAAGCAGCAGTCCGTCGGCGTAATATCTGTGTTTAGCAACTGTGTTGTCTGTGCTGTCGTTGTCAGCAAAATCAAAAAGTTGTCCGCGAAACCCTTTCAGCATACTATTTTTTTTGCAAAGGTCTTATTTTCTAATTTTATTGATCATTAAAAAATGGCCATTATCAAAAATCAATTGTTATGGTTTGGTTTTTTACACCTCCACTGGTTCCAGAATTTGAGTTTTAGTATATTTGTCTGCCCGCACCACTCTTTACGACGACCATTTTTTAGATACGATTGCTAAAGCAGCAAGGTAATTTTAATAATCTTTTTTAGGGTTAAAAATTTGTTCTGGCAAAAAATATCAGCGTATGGAAGCATTAAGAATACTTGTTCTGGATGATGAAAGGAAGATTACCGAACAGCTTCAAAAACAGTTGATGCGTCGTGGTTTTGAAGTTTATCAGGCCAACGATTCGCGTACTGCATTCGGCATTTTGGAGCGCCAGAAGATAGATATTGCTTTGCTCGATTTTATGATGCCGCACGATTTAAATGGCATCGACATCCTGAAACGAATAAAAGCTGAATATTCGGGCACCGAAGTTATTATGGTAAGCGGCCAGGAAGATATTGATGTGGCTATCGAAGCGCAACGACAAGGAGCCATCGACTTTGTGAGGAAACCTTTTAGTCTGGCTGATATATTCTTTGCCATTGAGCGCACCGGCAAGTACGTCCATCTGCGCAATCGCCTTAGCTCCGTCGAAGACCAGAAGTCGCTCATCTCGCGCGAGCTTGAAAACAGCATCCAGCACGATTTTATCGGAATCAGCCAAAGCATCCGCAAGGTGGTGGATATGGCCATGAAAGTGGCTGCTGACAGCGACGCCAGTATTTTGATTACCGGCGAAAATGGCACCGGAAAAGAGATTTTGGCGCGTATTATTCATTATGCCAGCGACCGCCGTAAGGAGATGTTTGTGCCTGTGAACAGTTCGGCCATCCCCGACACACTCATCGAAAGCGAGTTTTTTGGCCACCAGAAAGGAGCTTTTACCGATGCCAAAGAGGACAAAAAAGGTTTCTTTGAAATGGCAAACGGAGGCACTCTATTTCTGGATGAAATTGCCGACATGCCTTTCTCGTTGCAGGCTAAGTTGCTGCGCGCGATGGAAGAACGCAAAATAAAACGCGTGGGAGGTACCAAAGAGATTACGGTAGATTTACGCATCATTTCTGCCACCAACAAAGACATCGACAAACTAATTCAGGACGAGAAATTCCGTTTGGATTTGTATCACCGTATCAACACCTGTATTATTCATATCCCGCCGCTGCGTAGCCGTCCGGAAGACATCGAGCCGCTGTTGCGTCATTTTATCGACACCCTTTGTACAAAAAAGAAAAAACAACCGCCCCAACTCGATCCACAACTTGTAGAACACCTCAAACGGTACAACTTTCCGGGCAATGTGCGTGAATTACGCAACATGGTAGAGCGTGCATTGATCCTTTCGGATGGCAACGTGCTTACAGCCGATGATTTTGCAATGAAATTAGAAACGACGAAATCTTCGGAGACGTGGCAGGATCCCTCTGTGCTAAACCTGGAGGAAAACGAAAAAATGATCATCGAAAACGCTCTGCGTGTCTCCGAGGGCAGCCAAAGTAAAGCTGCCGATTTGCTGGGCATTTCACGCGATGCACTAAAACATCGCATCAAAAAACATGGGATAATTTTGCAAAAGGTGGTGGAATAATTAATAAAACCAACCCTTTTGTCTTAAAGGCTCAAAAAATTTAGAATCACTATAAATTAGTAACTCAGAACTATCTTCCCAAAAAAAATAAGCCCTCCTGAAACAGCCATTTTTCAACTGGTCTTTCGATTGAATGTTTAATTTCTTTACATTTAATCACCGCATTATTTTTGACGAGAAAACCATTTTATTGCAGAACGTGATGAAAACAGTTGTAGTTTTAGTTTTTATTTTAAGCTAAAATTAACTACATCCTTATTCCTATGAAAAAACATTTTACACTCCTGTTCATGATTCTTGTTTCTATGGTTGCCAATAACCTTTTTGGCAGTAATACCACCGGGAAAGAGAAATCCGTAACAGCCAACTTTTACACCGACATCACATTACTTACCAAGGGCAGCAGCATCAATTACGTAGATCTGTCGACAGGTTCGCCCGTAAGCTGGCAATGGACTTTCGAGGGAGGGCAGCCCGCTACCTACTCCGGAAAAATCCCGCCACCGGTAAAGTACAACATCAGTGGCCAGTTCGATGTGGTTCTTACGGTGCAAGACGCTTCCGGCAACACAAGTATCGAAACAAAAAGCGACTACATTTCTGTGGTGGATGCCCCACCGGGTTGGAGCGTGCAAGCGAGCGCAAGCACACATTTAATCTCGGTGCCGGCTTCAATTTCTCTCACAGGATTTCCATTTGGGTATGGCGATTTTTTAGGCGTTTTTTACCTCGACGAAAACAACCAGGAAAAGTGCGGAGGATTTACCATCTGGGACGCAACCAACAACCGCGCACTGATCGCCTTTGGCGACGACGCCACTACAACCATCAAGGAAGGCTTTGCCGATGGTGAACTGTTAAGCTGGAAAGTTTACCTATCGCAATATGCTGATGGAGCCAATGCTTCAGTAGTTTATAATCCGGCCATGCCGGTGAGCGATGGGAATTTCCACACCAACGGTATGTCGGGAATTACAGCTTTGGATGTTTCCTACACAATTCCGATGGTAGTGGAAGCGAGCGCATCTCCTGCGCAACTTTGTGCCGGCGATCCTGTTCAACTTACTGCTACCGCTACTGGCGGCACCATGACGTACAGCTTTAGCTGGAGCGCATCGCCGGAGGGGTTTAGCTCTAACCTGCAAAATCCGGTTGCTTTTCCTGATGAGAATACTGTCTATACTTTATTTGTTGATGATGGTGAGAATACCGCAACAGCTTCCGCAGCAGTGGTGGTAACAAGTCAGCCTGTTGCTGATGCAGGAGCTGACGACACAATTGTAGCTGGAGCACCGTTTACCCTCTCCGGCTCCAATGCTTCGGACGCCGGTGCGTTGCAATGGACTACCAGCGGCGAGGGGACTTTTAGCAACAGCACGTTGCTTCACCCGCAATATGCACCGGCCATTGCCGATATCATTGCCGGGCAGGTGGAGCTTTGCCTTACCGCACAGCCGTTGTCGCCGTGTACTTTGTCCGACACCGACTGTATGCAGCTTTTTATCGAACCCTCGGTAGTAGCATTTGCCGGGACCGATCATACCATCTGCGCTGATCAAAGTATTGTTTTGGTAACCGCTACTGCCGAAAATTTTAGAGAACTGATGTGGAGTACAACAGGTAGCGGAACTTTTGATAAATACAATCTTCTGCATCCTGAATATTTTCCTTCAGCGGAAGATGCAGCACTTGGAAGTGTTGATCTGTGCCTTACTGCCACCGCTCTGCCACCCGAGGTAAGCAGCGTTACCGATTGTATGACCCTTTCGTTTCAGCAACTGCCAGAGGTGGATGCAGGATCAGATCTTTTTGTTTGTCAGGGCAACGACATACAGTTATCAGAAGCTGCGGCTACCAATGCCGGAAACTTGTTGTGGACCACCAGTGGTGCCGGAACTTTCAGCAACCAAAACGCATTGAACCCAATATATTATCCTCACTTGTTCGATTATCAGGCGCAGTGTATTACGCTTACGCTGATGGTATCAGCCATCGAACCCTGCACCACCGGTGCCCAGGATGCTTTGGAAGTTTGTTTTAAACTACCACCCCAGCCCGATGCCGGCGCCGATCAGACCATCTGTGAAAATAGTCAGGCGGAGCTGCAAGGGAGTGTTCAGAACGGATGCGGCAACATATGGAGTTCCCGGGGTGATGGAACTTTCGATGATGTTAATAATCTCCAGGCTATTTATACACCTGGCTCCGCCGACATAGCGCAGGGCAGCGTTGTGATAATCCTTACCGGCCAGCCATGTGAACCATGCACCACCGCCTATTCGGATTCTCTTACACTTACGCTGCAACAGCTCGCTATCGTCAGCGCTGGTCCTGATGCTGGAATATGCTACGACGTAAATTTTGAAACGAACGAAGCCACCGCCGACAATTATGATCAGCTGCAGTGGTTTTCCACCGATGGCAACGGGTTTTTTGAAAATGAAAACCAGCTTCATGCTACCTATTACCCTTCTCCCGACGATTATATTTCCGGCTGTGTTACATTAACAGTGGCGGTGAGCAGCATCGATCCGTGTTATGCTGTTGCTGAAGATTATCTGGAATTATGTTTTCAGCAACCACCGGCAGTTGATGTTGGTGGGGATGCCACTATTTGCGAAGACCAGAGCTTTGCCATTTTGCAGGCTGAGGCCGAAAATTATGCGCAGCTGCAGTGGAGTGGGGGAGCCGGTATTTTTGATGATCCTACAAAATTGGATGCTATTTACACACCCGCTGCTGCGGAGGTTGGAACCCAGGTTGAGCTGTGTCTCACCGCAAGTCCGGTCGATCCATGCAGTGTGGCTGCAACGGATTGCTTTTCACTTTTTGTGCAGCCTTCGCCCGAAGCATTTGCAGGCGCTGATGTTACCTTTTGCGAAGGTGTTATCGTGGAATTGGATGAGGCCGTAGCAAGTAATTACACACAGGTGATGTGGATTTCCATCACAGGAATGGGCGAATTTTCTAATTTTTTTGATCTCAATACAAGTTATGCCCCTTCTCCTTTCGATTATCAGGCAGGTTGTATTACGCTTGCGCTAATGGCACAGCCCGTTAGTCCCTGTGCTTTTTCTGCGATCGATACGCTGGAGGTATGTTTTCAAAAGCCTGCCACAGCCAATGCCGGTCAGGATCAGACAATCTGCGAAACGGATAACCATCATTTGATCTCAGCGGGGGCATCTCTATTTTCGTCGGTAACCTGGACAACTTCGGGCGATGGAGCCTTCGACAATCCTCAGTTGTTGCACCCGGTTTACGCACCCGGCAGCAACGATATAACCGCAAAGTCGGTTCATTTGATACTCGCGGTTCAGGGCATTGCTCCTTGCAGTAATATCGCCGTCGATTCTATGAAGCTTACTATCCAACCGATGCCGGAGGTTTTTGCCGGCGACGACGCCATCGTGGTTGCCGGTGAAGCTTACGCAAATAGCGATGCAATCGTAGCTTTCGCTGATTCATTTTTCTGGCAAACTACCGGCGATGGAACCTTTGATGATCCAAATCTTTTGCATATGCAATACGTACATGGTTCCAATGATCAGATTGCGGGCAGCGTAACGCTTACGCTCATTGCGCAACCCACAGAACCTTGTCAGACAGCACACACCAATTCGTTGCTGCTTACCATTGCTTCTCCCCCCACCGTGTCGGCGCCCGAAGATTTCGTTATCTGCAGTGATGTTCCGGTGCTTCTTGCCGGAGCCGATGCCACCAATTTTTCTGCCTTACTTTGGCAAACCACCGGAGATGGTACTTTTGATGACCCCACCATTTTACAACCTTTTTATACGCCGGGAGAAAACGACGCTAATACAGGAACTGTAGAATTGTGTCTGACGGTTCAACCGCTTCTGCCATTGTTCCTGCCAGCCACCGACTGCATCGACATCACCATACAAAAAACGCCCACCGCTTTTGCCGGAACTGACCAGAATATTTGCGAAAGCGAAAACATCGTGCTGGATGAGGCTGTGGCCAACAATTATTCGGCAATCCTTTGGAGCGGCGGCGCAGGAAGTTTTGATAACGTAAATATTATAAACCCGACCTACACGCCGGCGGCTTCCGAAGCGGGAACCACCGTTACGCTTTGCCTTTCGGCGATGGCTATAGATCCGTGCACCACAGCCACCACCGACTGCATCGACATTACCATACAAAAAGCGCCCACCGCTTTTGCCGGAAACGACCAGAATATTTGCGAAAGCGAAAACATAGAACTAAGTGAGGCTGCGGCCAATAATTATTCG
>Ga0265293_10002378_pt1 | contig 38046 bp, 31 predicted proteins | sample Munlanlewell138R_FD_192505 | JGI IMG/M metagenome (GOLD analysis project Ga0265293, IMG submission 192505) | Leachate microbial communities from a municipal landfill in Southern Ontario, Canada - Leachate well 138R | ecosystem: Engineered > Solid waste > Landfill > Unclassified | place: Canada... | reverse complement strand
TTACGCCCTCGACAATATGGTTGAGACCGTGGATATAGCCCTCGGACATATTGCCTCCAGCCGTATTGATAGGAATGGAGCCCCCTTTCCGAATAGCACCCGATGCAGCAAAAGGTCCACTTTCTCCACGGTCACAGAACCCATAGTCCTCCAACTGCAACAACACCGAAATGGTGAAGCAGTCGTAGATCTGGGCTACGTCCATATCCGCGGGCCCGAGTCCCGCACGTTTCCAGAGAGTCTCCGCCACATGCCCTGGCGACAGGCGTAAAGGATCATCAAAAGTGAGCACAGGAAACATCATGCCGCCTTTGACGCCCTGCGCTACTCCTTGAGCGACGGCGCGAATGAGTACCGGGCTGTTCGGCAAGTCCCGCGCACGCTCTGCACTGGTCACCACCAGAGCGCAGGCACCATCTGTTTCGAGACAACAATCAAACAACCGTAGCGGAGATGCGATCATGCGCGAATCGAGATAGTTCTGATAAGTGAGCGGCTTGTCGTGCATTTGTGCATGAGGAGTAGCATTAGCATGCTCTCGACAGGTCAGCGCTATCGCTGCAAAGTGCTCGTCTGCAGTGCCATATTGAATTTTGTGACGCTGTGCCAACAACGCGAATGTCTGAGGTGCCGTCATCAAACCAAACGGCGTAAAAAACTCATCGTAGCTGCCAAAGCCGCCAGTTTCAGAAAACTTGGCTATCTCGCCGCCAGAATCGGGCGCTATGGCAGCGCCGTAACGAGATTCGGAACGACCGTTCAGTGAACGATATACCAAGACGTGCTTGGCCTGCCCCGACAGGATTGCAGCAACAGCCTGCCCCACCATGGCACATGGTGCGCTGCCACCCGGCCCCACCTCACTAAAATAAGTCAGGCCATTAATCCCGAGCGCACCCGCCAAGGCGTTATGCTTGACCCGATCCATATCGCAGCGAACGATGCCATCGATATCACCAGCCGACAGCCCCGCATCTGCAATCGCCTTGCGAGCCGCCTCAGAAGCCAGTGTTAGCTCACTTCGTCCTGAGTCTTTTGAAAATTCAGTGGCACCGATACCGGCGATTGCACACCGATCTCTATATGTTTTCCAGTCATCTGTCATGCTGTATCGCTCCTCGATGCGAGCTCTCGATACTGCGCTTCGCATCAGGAAGCCCAGCAATGGACATATATTGCCCAACCATCTTATTCATGATCATGATATATATCTTAATAACAATAGCAATAGGATTGCAATATACTGATCACAGCTTGAGTCCTTTGTTGGAAGTCTCCCTCCACCTGGAGGCTAGCCATATTTAATGATCATGATTATAATCAAATGAAATTGCCGCGCACTAGAAATAAGCTCGAACAAACTCAGCTATACACAAAAGCTTCCAGACTTCATCAATCGGTATACACAGGCATGACAAAAGCCGCACCAAGCTTCACCAGCCGCAACAAGCCGTTTCTGACGATGCTGATACTTGGCCTCCTAAGCGCCTGCGGCGCTGAGGAACAGGGCCTAAACAAGGAAGCGCACCAGGAGACTCGCTTCGGATTGCGAATAGCGAACGCGAACAGTGAGCCCCAGAACTGGCTCGCCACGGGTCGCGACTATGGAGAACAGCGCTTCAGCCCTTTGCATCAAATCACTACTGCCAATGTCTCCAGCCTCGGGCTGGCCTGGTATCACGAGTTCGATACCGATCGCGGTCAGCAGGCGACCCCTCTCGCAATAGACGGAGTACTGTACGTCTCCACCGCTTGGAACAAGGTCTTTGCCTTTGATGCGGCAAGTGGCAGCCTGCTTTGGCAGTATGATCCGCAAGTGGATGCCCAAGAGGCCTATCGCTATTGTTGCGATGTCATCAATCGCGGTGTTGCAGCATGGGGAGACAGCATCTTTGTAGGCACTCTCGACGGTCGCCTCATTGCACTGGATGCAAAAACTGGCGCGCAGCTATGGTCCACAATGACTGTCCCCGCCAACTCCTACGGCTCCATTACCGGCGCACCGCGGGTGGTGAAAGGTATGGTTCTGATAGGCAACTCCGGCGCCGACTTCGGTGAACGCGGTTACATTTCTGCTTACAGTGCGGAGACTGGCGAGCTCATCTGGCGCTTTTACACAGTTCCAGGCGACCCATCCAAGCCGGTTGAAAACCCCGCCCTTGAACTTGCTGCTAGCACCTGGACCGGCGAATACTGGAAACATGGAGGCGGCGGCACTGTATGGGATGCCATGGCTTACGACCCTGAAGCGGATCTCCTCTACATCGGGGTAGGAAATGGCTCCCCCCACTCCCACGCCACCCGCTCACCCGATGGCGGCGACAATCTGTTTCTCTCCTCAATTGTCGCCCTGCGGCCCGACACAGCAGAATATGTCTGGCATTATCAGACCACACCAGCCGACAACTGGGACTTTACCGCAACGCAACCGATGATTCTTGCGGATCTGGAAATACTGGGCCAATCTCGCAAGGTGATCATGCAGGCCCCCAAGAACGGCTTTTTTTATGTACTTGATCGCCTCACCGGAGAACTGTTATCTGCCCAGCCCTTCGTTGAAACCCGCTGGGCCAGCCACATTGATATGGCAACGGGGCGCCCTGTCGAGGATCCTTTTTACCGACAAAACCCCGCTCTCAATATGCCCAGTTACTTTGGAGGCCATAACTGGCAACCCATGGCCTATAGCCCACAGACCGGCTACGCCTATTTTCCCTGGCACGAAGTGGATTTTCCCAATGTCGGTGACCTGGTCGTCGAAGGGGGTAGTAGCAATAAGAGGCCTGAGAAAACACAGAGCTCCGGACACGTCGTGAAATCTTCGGGAGATCTCCAAGCGACAGGCGGGCTTCTCGCCTGGGATGTCGCAGAAGGGAAGCCAGCCTGGCGTATAGTACAGCCCTGGGCCATCAATGGTGGCGCTCTGACCACTGCTGGCGGGCTGGTCTTTCAAGGTCGCTCAGACGGTATTTTTGCTGCTTATGACGCAAGCAAAGGCGAGACCTTATGGAGCTGGCAAGCCGATAATGGCTTTCTAGCAGGCCCGATCAGCTATGCTGTCGACGGCGAGCAGTATGTTGCTGTTCTGGCTGGCTACGGAGGTGCAGCAGGCTTAGCCTACGGATACGCCTCACCCGCCCGACCAAAGCTGCCAGGTAGGCTTTACGTTTTCAAGCTCGGCGGACAAACTCAAGCACCGCCACAGACATGGCCCACCAAGGTAAAACTGGATCTCAGCAACATTTCCTTGTCTGATGACACAACGCAGGGTGAGCAATTATTCAACATCCACTGTATTCGCTGCCACGGTATTCAAGCTATAGGGGGGATCCTGCCCGACCTGCGTTATTCCCCCTATATCCTGCAATCCTCCTCCTTTGCTGCCGTTGTCACTGATGGTGCATTGAGCGCCCGCGGCATGCCCAGCTTCGACAAGCTTATGGACAACCAGCAGGCGGAAGCAATGCGTGAATACTTGCTGAGAGAAGCCGCTAATGTCGGCGATCAAACCACCACGACCAGGGGTAGCCAGCACTAATAATGCCCCCACTCACTACGTATTTTTCAAACCCGATTTAATCAAGGAGTCTTAAGTATGCCGAAAGTCATGAAAGGCGTGCGCGTCCTGGAAGCAGCAGAATTTGCGATGGCGCCGTCAGCGGCAGCTGTGCTGGCCGACTGGGGTGCTGATGTTATCAAGATAGAACACGCGCAGCGTGGCGATGCCACTCGTAACTCGTCAGCTTGGGGTGTCAAACCTGGAGATGGCAACTTCACTTATCTTTGGGAGCCTTTCAATCGAGGCAAGCGTGTTATCGGTGTCGATCTGTCTGTACCGGAGGGCCGGGAGATCCTCATTGAGCTGGCCAAGCAAGCCGATATCTTCATCACGAACTACCTCCCGGCCGCACGCCGCAAGCTACGCTTTGATGTCGAGGATTTACGCGCTGTCAATCCCAATCTGATCTATGCACGCGGCTCAGCTCACGGCCCCAAAGGCCCTGAAGCGGAAGATGGTGGTTTTGATGGTCTCACCTACTGGATGCGCAGCGGTGCCAGTGCTGCAGCAATGCCCGCTAATACACAAACCTTAATCGGCCTTCCAGCACCAGCTTTTGGCGACATTCAAGTAGGCATGGAGCTAGCCGGCGGGCTTGCCGCTGCCCTTTATCATCGAGAAAAAACGGGTGAAGCACTGACAGTGGATATTTCCCTGCTGAGTGCTGGTGTATGGGCCATGCAGGCCTACCTGATTGGCACCAACCTCAGCGGACAACGCGAACTTCCTCACATGGACAGAGAACGGGCATTCAATCCAATCTGGAATGAATACCGCACAAAAGATGGGCACTATATCGCCCTCGCCATGTTCCAGTCCGACCGTTACTGGGCAGGCTTCTGTGATACCGTCGGGCTCGAACACATCAAGAATGACCCACGCTTTATCGACATGGCTGCCCGCGAAAAAAATCGCGAAGAATGCATCAAGCTGCTAGATGAAGAATTTGCCAAGCGAACCTGTGAGGAATGGGAAACTCTGCTTAGACAACAGAAAGGACAATGGTCGCGAGTCCAGTTAACCTCGGACCTGAACCACGACCCCCAGGTCTGGGCCAATGGCTATCTGCAAGAAGTAGACTATGGCGATGGGCGAAAAATCACGCTGGCCAGCAACCCTGTCCAATTCAACGAAACCTCACCAGAACTGCGCCCAGCACCAGAGCACGGCCAGCATACTGAAGAAATTCTCTTGGAAATGGGGCTTGAATGGGAAGAAATTATAGCCCTGAAAGAAAAGGGAGCCATCAATTAATTCACCGCTGAGACACCACACGCACTGGGCCAGAAATGACTACTCAGCATCTGGATCAGTGCGTGTCTGCAGAGTAGTCGCAGCTGTCCTCAGGGCTTCAGAGGGTGTCGCTCACCACTAGCTCAGCTCCCTGACTTAAACCGACTCTAAGCTTAGACAGTCACCTTATTAGGCCTGGCAACAATTTCCTCGATACGCCACTGGCCCGCTATCTTGCGCAATTTGGCAGTGTAATCATTGAAAGTCATTGTCGCAGGATCAGCACTCCAATCCGTCACCAGGCCATTCATGCGCACTGTAGCGGTGTCGGCCTGCTCACCCCGCTGTGCCAAAACATTGGTCAGCTGATGACGCCACTTACCTTGGCTCCCTTTGGCTACCATCTCAACAACCTTGCGTACCTGTTCATGCCCCTCCATACGCATCAACCCCGGCACATCAAAGACCCCGTCCTCGGTAAACAGCGCCGCCCACTCATCAGCACGGTTGTCATCCACAAGATAACCATAAAGCGAGAACAGGTCTTGGATCTCAAGACGATCGTCAGTGGAAAGGTTAGTGTTATTCATTAGAACTCCTACAGTGTTTGTATTGAGAAAAGCAATTCAGAGGTAATGTAACCCACTTGCAGTACAAGCTTAAGAGGCAGATCGTAAAATACAACTTTAGGATGACTACAAAAACTCCTGCAATAAGTATGGTATATGCAACCAGCCACTAGCTGACAGGAGAACTGTTGTATGACCCTCATTCACCTCCCTAACACAACATCTGCCAAGGACGCAATAGATTGCGTTCGCGAAAATGGCTATGTGATTATTGATGAACTGGCATCAGCCCAGGTAATGGACAAAATTCAAGAAGAGCTCGAGCCATATATCCAGGCTTCTCCTTACGGGCAGACAGAGGCTACCGGAACACTCACAAGGCGCACCGGTTCCATAGTCGCGCGTTCTCCCACTGCGCGTTCTCTCATTATGAACGAGATCGTTTTACAAGTCTGCGATGCCTTCATGCGCTCGCGTTCAGAATACCACCTCTCTCTCACAGAGGTAATCTCCCTTTTCCCCGGCGCGAAATCGCAGTTTATTCACCGCGATGACCTTGGGTATGGCGCCTACCCATTTGATCCCGATTACGAGGTTCAAATCAGCACTCTATGGGCAATGTCTGAATATACCGAGGAAATGGGCGCAACCCGGGTCGTTCCAGGCAGTCATCGCCTTGGCTCCGATGTCAAGTTTGAGGTATCAGATACCCTTGCCGCCGAAATGAAGCGTGGCTCTGTAATGATCTATTCTGGGAAGTTTTACCATGGCGGCGGAGAGAATCGCTCAGACCGCACGCGCCAAGCCCTGAACATCGATTACGGCGCATTCTGGACAAGGCAAGAGGAAAACCAGTATCTCTCTTGCCCACCAGAGATTGCTCGAACACTCCCCATCGACCTGTTGAAGCTGATGGGTTATCAAGCGCCCGACGGCTGGGGACACGTCGGTGACCGATACGATCCTCTGAGCTATCTGTTTGGCCGCAACGAACAGGCCTATGAGGGCCCAGAACTGATGCAGGTCTATAACAAGGCTGCCAAACCTTGACTTGTCGATAAATTTTCTGGTGACACTGCTTGGCAGCTACGACTTTATGGTCCTCTGGCTGCCCCTTTTGACGAGCTATTACTATTATCAATATAAGTACCAACTACTCAGAAGCCAAGCCACAACCCCGCTGCGAATAAACTGACACTAGTCACTCTTTCAGGAGTGCAATGAGCTCGGATCGCGTATTGGTGTCAGTCTTGCTGAGCGCTCTTACTACGTGAGTTTTCACAGTGGCGACAGCTACCTTGAGAATCTCTGCAATATCTGCATTAGAGGCACCGTCAAGGATGTGCTCAACTACCTCAATTTCTCGCATGGTAAGACGGTACTTGTCCCTCAACAACTGGTGGCAGGCCTGCGTCCTTACATAGGGGTGATTCTCGATATAAAGCTCCAGAAATCTTTGCATAGACTTCAAGCGGGGCAAGTCCTCTTTAAACTGCTCCCTGCTGAAAATGGTAAGAATGGCAATAGGTTCCCCGTGATGATGCAAAACCAAATCCAGCTCATCGCTAAAACCATAAGGCTTCAACAACTCCTCACCGCGTTTTGCTGAAGGGCAATGCAACTGAGAAAGGCAGAATACCTTTCTCCTGTTAGCAATCATGGTATCAAGACCCAAAGGGTCTACTGGTAATAGTTTCGCCTTATATTCATCAAAGTACTGCTGCATAGCAATATGGCCGCCCACCCAAAGGCTATGATTCGGCCAATCCAGCCAGGCAAAGTTTACCGCGGATGCCGCGAAAAGATTATGGCTAAACCCCAACAGTTCATTTATTCGCTCCTGCCCTTGGGTACCCCTATTCTTATAGGAGGTGCAGGCCTCTCGTGTTGGTAACTCAAGATTCCAGATCATTGTCACAACCCTTGCACTAGAGCCGGTCGAGATCGTCATTACTACAGCGAGAAGATCAACAGGTTCTGGCCCATTATTTTAACATTTTCTTTATTCGCCCAGCATCACGAAAGCCCCCCGACATTCTCCCTGTCGAGGAGCTACTTAGGCCCTTAGCTCCCGTCGCAACCCGCCTCCAACAGGCAGCAGGTCAGGTATAGCTCTCCCTCATCCTACCCTTAACGACGGTTCCTTTCCAGAGTGGTCAAAATCTGAAGTCTAAGCTGACACCATAGGTTCGCGGAGCATTCACTTGACGATAAATATAGCCAAAACCAGATAGCACATCATACTTCGCCGGGGAGTAGAATGTGTCGGTCAGGTTTTTTACCCACAAGGTCACGCCGTATGACTCGTCGACAGGATAGAATCTGACCTGGCTGTTTAGCACAGTGTAACCGTCTTCTGTTGCAGCTTCGGTGTTCGCGAGATCGTAGTGATATTTAGACCGATATGATGCATCGAGCCGCGCATCCGCACTCCACCCACCCCACAGGTCAACTGTCCAATCAATAGCTCCCGAAAAACTCCACTCAGGAGCCGCTTGGAGCTTGTTACCACTCACGTCAACGCCGTTAGATATTCCTTTCTTTATCTCACTATCCAGGTAACCCACACCACCCGAAAGCACCAGGTTATTGGTGACCTGAAGCTTCACATCTAGCTCCGCCCCCAGTATCTCCGACTCGGGAAGGTTGACCAGCAACTGAACTGATGTCAGGCCATCAACATCAAGAACCTGCTGGTTGTCGTAGAAGTACATGAATGCAGCACCATTGAGACGCAGGCGACGATCAAAAAGCTCAGATTTGAAACCAACCTCAAAAGCGTCAACTTCCTCAGGCTCAGCCACATTCAACTCATCTGGGGAAAAGAATGCCTGGGAGTTGAAGGCTGCTGCTCGGTACCCTTTGCTATAGTTAGCATAAACCATGATATCTTCTGTCAACGTATAGTCGAGGCCAATTTTTCCAGAGACATTATCATCCCTAAAATCACGCTTTGTCGTAGCATCCAGAGGGAAATCATAGTTTCCAGGAATAATATTGAGCAACGGAGTGCCATCCGGCCCTTTCAGGTGAGCACTAAAGTCCGTCACTTTGCCCTTGTCATGGGTATATCGCAATCCTCCCCTGACAATCAGTCTTTCTGTCAGTTCGTAAGTCACATCCGAATAGAACGCATAACTTGTTTTTTTCTGATCAAAACTATTGCCAAACCCACACACAATGAAGAAGTTATCCAGACAATCTTGAGCATCGATAACACCATCTTCATTCAAATCCACATCAGCGGCGAAAAGTAGGTCGGTCCTGTTTTCCAGGTCTTCCACGCTATAATAAACACCAACAATAAAGTCCAAGGGACCTGAAAAGTCGCTCGTAAGCCGGAGATCCTGGGTAATCTGTTTTGTTTCCCCAAAGTAAGAAGCATCGCCTAGAATCAGCTCCGTACCATCAGAATCCTCATTGAAATCTATTTCCCCCTTATCCCAGGAAGTAATTGAGGTCAAGGTCAAGGCATCGTTCAACTGAAAATCGGCTTTGGCAAACAGGGCATGATTTTTAAATTCACGATAAGTGTCCAATTGGGAACGAAATTCACGTCGGTTTAGATTGTCCCGAAAATTACCAGACAACCCAAGTTCATTGTATATCGGCCCTCCCACCCCCGTTGGACCAGGTATTGCACTGATTGAGCGCCCTGTTGGCTTTTGCCCACTAATAAATGCACCCAGAACAACGTCGACCACATCACTGGGCTGATAGCGGAGTGTGGCTCGAACACCATACTGCTTAGTATCGTTCAGGTCTGGCACCCCCGGGTACTTACTCTTCATGTGGCCATCGGCGTCATCGTATGTAAACGCTAAGCGCAGACCAAGGCTATCCGTCAAGACTGCCTCATAAGCCCCATCCGCCATGTAGTGATTGTAGTTGCCATAGCCGAGTGAAAGATAACCACCAGGCTCCCCAGTGGGCTTCCTTGCGATTAGATTTACCGCTCCGCCTGTCGTATTCCGCCCATAGAGGGTTCCCTGCGGGCCCTTGAGCACCTCGACCCGCTCCAGGTCGAACATGCCAATACCCTGGATTGCCCAGTTACCTTTATATACCTCATCGTAGTAAACAGCGACCGGACCATTCTGATTAAGACTATAGTCCGACATGGATATTCCGCGGAGAGAAAAGACCGGCATCCCTTCTCCCAAAGGTGATACAACCTGGAGGTTGGGCACCCCCATCACCAGATCTTCAGCAGTACGTATTTGTCTAGCTACCAGCTCATCGCCCGATATGGCTGTCACTGAGACGGGGACTTCCTGCAGGCTTTCAGTCCGCTTCTGGGAAGTAACCACGATTTCTTCCAGTACGGAAAAGGAGCTGCCACTGCGCGGCGTCGGACTATCTGCCCAGCCAACATTACAAACACCTGTCAGGCCCACTACACTTAGCAAGGTATAGCCTGTTAATCTAGTTTTCATTGTGATTTTCTCCTGAACTTTCTTATCACCTTTTATCGGTCACTCCGAGCATGGCTTCGGATACTGCTTTCTACCGTCAATACAAGGCAAAGTTGTTGTGTAAGTGCCTTTTAGTTGTCCTGAAAGGACTCTATCGTCGCTGAATATTTATTTGATCGAGTGATCTGATAACTATTAACACTCGGCAAGTAAGCACCACTCAAGACATGTTGTGTGCAGCACGATACTAGCATCAGAGAGGGGGGACGGTAGTCAACCTAAAGGTGTAGAGAAAGCTACAATGACACTTCTATAAGAATTGTATAAAAACAGAGATAAAGCTGTCTAACTGATTGAAATTAAAATAATATTTTTATTACAACATGTTTCTATAGTCACAAAATTTGACATTTTATTGGAGCAATTCTGAGCAGATTTATTAAAGGAAGATCTACTTACAGGAAAGATTATTCTTTTTAGCTCTATGGAGAACATCATGCATTTCTTCCACCGCAGCGAGGGCTTTCAGGCCTATAGCAGGCCTCACTCTCGCTTACTAGCGGCGACGACGAAATCAGGATGGGCACTTATTCTCCTATAAGTGCCCATCCTCATCGGCCAAACTAGCCTTGCACGCAAGAATTAGAATGTCAGTTCAACCAGGTTCTTGCCAATCGTGGCACCTTTCATCATATTGGAGTAAGCCTCACCGGTATTCTCGATACCTTTGGTAACGTTCTCCAGTACTTTCACTTTCCCTTCACCAATCCATTCATGCAAAGCGTCCATAGCAGCAGGGATTGCATCAATATGATGGTGCAGCAGGAAGCCTCGCAGGGTGAGCTGCTTCTCCACCAATTTCCACATATTGTATATGGGTGTTGGCTTATCCTGATGGTTGTAGTCACTGATCATGCCGCAGCCAATCACACGACCAAAGTCCGTCATACAGGTCAGCATCCCATCCAATGTGGTACCGCCCACGTTATCGTAATAAATATTGACTCCTTCCGGGCAGAGTTCACGAACAGCAGCGGCAACATCCGGGGTTTCCCGGTAATTGACCACCCCGTCTGCACCCAGCTCATCTACAACCAGGCGGGCCTTATCAGCCGAGCCCACAATACCGATCACTTTGCAGCCTCGCATTTTTGCAACCTGAACAGCAATGCTGCCAGTCGCTCCTGCTGCGGCACTGACAACTACTGTCTCACCCGCCTGGATATTGCCAATTTTGTGCAACCCGACATAGGCAGTTTGCCCCGAGCCACCGAGGGCTCCGATGTAATAAGATCTTGGGACACCCGGCCGAACCTCTAATTTTTTGAGCAAAATAGTATTTTCATCCACCAGGGAGTACTCTTCCCAGTGATTCAGCCCCCAGACAATGTCCCCAACCTGATAGTCTGGATGGTTTGACTGGATGATCTCTCCGACAGTCGGGCCGCGCACAACACCACCCAGAGGGATTGGGGGGAAATAGCTTTCCCTTCCATCCAACCAGCCTCTAATTGCAGCTTCCAACGAGAAATACAGGTTACGTACCAGAAATTGACCCTCTCCCGGGGTAGGAGCTTGGGTTTCTATCATCCCAAAGTTCTCCTTGACCGGGATACCATTGGGATGTGAAAGCAGTGTAACTTGACGGTTGATCATGGTGGCTCCTTTTATCTCGACTAGATTATGATGATAATATACATGATAATGTGGACCTATAAAGCATAACATGAGGCTGAGTCCACCACATGCTAGTGAAAACGGTCATTGACAACATCCTCACTCTGACTCTAAACCGTCCCGAGCGCCGCAATGCCCTTAACCAGGAAGTTCGCGACGGCCTGCTTGCCGTCCTGAATGAAAGCAAGTCCTCTGAATACCACGCTCTGATCATTACCAGTAGCGGTACCGCCTTTTGTGCAGGAGCCGACACTGGGGAAAACATTACCGCCCAAGCCCAAATGGTCATGGATCAGTACGTCGATATCATTAGCACCATCAGATCAAGCCACTTGATCACTATTGCTGCTGTCAACGGGGTAGCGGCTGGTATTGGGTGTGCCTTAGTTACTGCTTGTGACATGGCTTTTATGGTACCAGAAGCCAAGCTGAACCTGCATTTCAACAGGCTGGGGTTGATTGCCGATGGCGGGCTGCACTGGGACCTCGTGCGTGCACTCGGTTACAAGCGCGCCTTTGCCCTCCTCACTGAGGGCGGCGAACTATCTTCGCAAGAGTGCTACCAATCAGGACTTATCAATGCTCTGGTACCAGCTGAAGATTTACTCTCTTACGCGCTGAATAAAGCTCGCAACATCGCCGCAGATCCTGTCCAGGCACAACTGACCAAGCATTGTCTCAAACATGCTCAGACACATAGCCCCGAAGAAAGCCTGCATCTGGAAGCTCGTTTACAGATGCAGGCTTTCTTTCGACAGTAACCGCAGCAGCCATCGTTTTTGAGCCAACGTCGCAGCGTTTAGCACATTTCTTTTGTCGCCCGATGCAGCCTCTACATCAGCGGCCAGATCATGGCAATTGACGGAAGTTACAGCGCCTGACCCAACAGGCGCCTGCCACTACAGTGTCGATGATCACACATCCCATACCAGCTTGAGCTGCCGGATAGCACGGTTGGCAAAATTGGGGGTGTATTCGATAGCTTGATCGGCCAACCGCAAGCCCGGCAGACGCTGAGCCAGCTTTTTCATTGCCACATTCAGCTCCAGTCTGGCCAAGCCTGAACCCGGGCAGACATGCTTGCCCGTGTTGAATGTAAGGTGCCTGACCTCTCGGTTGCTAAAGGGACAGAAACTATCAGCCTTGGGGTATTTTTCTGCATCATGATTCCCAGAGCCAAACATGATGACCACTTTGTCTCCCGCCTTGATCAGTTGACCGCCGACGTCCTCGTCCTGCTCACAGTAACGATACCAGGCCAGCAACGGAGCATCGTAGCGCAAACACTCCTCGACATAGTCGGATACGCGATCCAGATTCTCCAGCATCGACTCCCATCTGCTGCGGTCACGCAAAAGGTGAAAGATGCTGTTGGTCAAGGACAACTTGGTAGTTTCGTGACCAGCTCCAACGAAACTGTGCGTAAACATGATGATCAATTCATCTTCGCTCAAAGATGCTTTGCCAGCGGACAGGTTTTCGAGAATTTCTGACAGCACATCATCCTGAGGATTAGCCTGCCGTTCACGAATTTTATTGCGAATATAATTCTGAAACTCTACTGCATGGCGAGCGGCGGAAATTTGATCCTCTTCACTCTGATTGGCGAGAAGAAGCCGAAACGTATCATCAATCCATACAGGGAAGAGACTCATGTCGTCTTCCGCTTCGTTGAAACCGATCAGGCTCAACACGGTTAAAATGGCCAGAGGATAGGCAAACTCACTAACGAAATCACACTCACCGCGCGCTTCGAAGGCATCGACTAAACGATCGACGATATTTTCTACCACGGGTTCCATTTGGGCGATCCGCCGTGGAGAAATGACGCTCATGATGGCATGGCGAAAACGGGCGTGCTCTGGACCATCATCAGTCTGGATATGGCGAGTTTTGGTCCAGTCCACCCCATCCTCAAGGATCGCCTTGGCAGCGGGACAATAACCGCCATCCTGAGCTCCCTGCAGGGCATTTTCCACGGTAAAGTTGGGGCTTCTGGCCACCTGGACCACATCATCATAGCGAGAGATGATCCAGCCATTGTGCTTTTTGGAAAAAAAGACGGGTTGCTCCTTACGGATGTCTGCCAACTCCGTATACAACTCCTCAAACTGCAGCCCCGTGGGGTCAAAATTCTGAAAACCCATGTTCTCGCACTCCGTATCATTATCTCTTTGAGAAACCACCTGCTTGCCAATACCCGACTCCCTCCCGCCAACTGCCAGAGGGAAAGCCAAGCTCAGCCACCCTATTCATGATCATAATATACATCAAATAGATAAGGATGGACACCACCTGGAACGGGTTGAGTATCTTCTGCTGCCAGAGCTTTGGCTCGCTCTGGTTATCGACGCTGCTTTCACTACAAAAACAGCTGCCCAGCCCTAAGCTTTTCACCGACGCGAGCAGGTACCGAAAAGCGTTCTCCGTAACGCTCAGTCAATACGTTGCAACGCTCTATAAATTGCGCCAAACCAAAAGTATTCACAAACTGAATATAGCCACCTGTCCAAGCAGGGGCGCCGATACCCAACAAAGACCCAACATTCGCATCGACCACCGAGTCCACCACCCCCTCTTCGAGACACCGCAGCGCCTCCAGTACTGGCCTGAACAGTAAACGATCTCGAATATCCTGGTCTGGCAACTCATAATCGGGACGATAGTAGCGTTCAAGCACTGTCGGCCAGATGAATTTGGATTCCCCTTCGGGGTATTGGTAAAAGCCGCCTCCGTGACGCCGTCCACCTCGCCCATACTCATCGACCATGGTGGCCAATACCTCACGCCATACGGCTTGCTCACCGAAAGCGTCCAGCCTTCCCATGCTCTCCCAGGTACGGTGCACCCTGAGATTGAGAACCTGGCTTACTTCATCAGAAAGGGCGAGAGGCCCGACAGGCATCCCAGCGGCCTGCCCCAACGCATCGATACGCACAGGATGCACTCCCTCATGGAGCAAACGCACTCCCTCATCCAGCGTGGTGCCAAAAACCCTCGAGGTGTAAAAGCCCAGAGAGTCGTTGACCACGATGGCTGTTTTGCCAATCACCCTCACAAAATCAAGAGCCCGTGCCAGTGTCTCGTCACTGGTTTTCGGGCCTCGAATAATCTCCACCAAAGGCATCCTGTCCACTGGCGAGAAGAAGTGCAGCCCAATAAAACGATCCGGCTGTTCACTGGCCTCAGCCAGCTGTCCAATAGGTAGCGACGAGGTATTGGAGGCCCAGAAGCCATCTGCGTGGAGGTGCTTTTCGAGCTCGCGGCTCATCCTTTGCTTGAGGCTCAGCTCCTCAAATACAGCTTCGATAATCAGATCACAGCCCGCCAGATCCTCTTCCTGCCCCGACTGGATAAACCCTAACACTTCGTTGCGCCGGGACTCGGCAAGCTTGCCGTCAGAAACCCGCCTATCAAGCAATGCCTGCACCCGCTGCTTGCCTCGCTGCGCCGCCTCTAGGTCAAGATCCTTGAGCACCACCTCGATCCCCGCAGAAGCGGTAACATAGGCAATACCTTGCCCCATGGTTCCTGCACCGAGGATGCCTACTTTACGTACCGGGGCAGTCACTCTGCCGGTGGTACGGTTTTTTCTGATCTGCTGGCTCTGCAGATAGGCAGTCACCAGATTTTTTGCCTGCGGTGTGCCCATCAAATATAAGAAGCGCCGACTCTCAACGCGCAAGGCGGTGTCCACATCCACTTTCAGAGCTTCAACCGCACATGCAAGTATCTGCTCCGGGGCCGGGAGCAGTCCGCGTGTTTTGCGGCTAATAATTGCCGGCATCGTAGCGATTAGCTGCGCATTGGCTGGCGCCTTATCGTCCCCCCCGGGAATATCTGCTGCCGGGGTATCCCAGGGTTGCTGAGCAGCACTGGCATCGTTCTGGACTGACATCAGCCAGCGGCGAGCAGCACCAATTAGCTCTTCCCGGTTTGTTACGATTTCATCGATGAGGCCGGCCTGCACTGCCTGCTCAGGGCTCAGTTTTGTACCTTCCAGCAAATAGGGTAGTGCTGCCTGCAAACCCAGCAACCTTACAAGGCGTACCACACCACCACCTGGTAGCAGACCGAGCGTCACTTCAGGCAAACCTAACACCACGGATTTGTCCGCCACCGCGATGCGGCGATGACAGGCCAAGCAAATTTCCAGCCCTCCGCCCAAAGCTGCACCGTTGATAGCCGCGACCACAGGAACACCCAGCCGCTCCAAGCGACGCAAATCGCCTTTGATTGACTCGATTCGGTGCAACATGGCGCTCTCGTCACCAGGCTGGAAAGCAAGGATATCCTGCAGGTCACCACCAGCAAAGAAAGTATCTTTGGCAGAAGTGAGAATAACGCCCGTCAAACCCTCTTCACTCTCCAGGCGAGCTACCGTTTCAGCCATGGCTCGGACATATTCCGCATCCATCTTGTTAACCAAACCACTCTGGTCCATGGTGACGACAACAATACCTTCGGTACTCTTTTGATAATCAAATCCACTCATTGCACTAGCATCTCTTCAGTCTTTTATTGTCCGTCCGAACTGCCATGTATCCGGTCAGACGCGCTCGATCAGGGTGGAAATTCCCATCCCTCCTGCCACACACAGCGACACCATGGCGCGCCGTAAATGACGTCTTTCAAGCTCATCCAGGACGGTACCCACCAGCATGGCGCCTGTCGCTCCCAAAGGATGCCCTAGAGCAATGGCACCACCATTGACATTGGTAATGGCTGGGTCGATATCGAGATCTCGCATGTACCGCAATGCCACGGATGCAAAAGCTTCATTGATTTCCCAGAGATCGATATCGGCGACCTTCAAGCCAGCCTTTTTCAAGCACGCTTTGGCGGCAGGACTAGGACCCGCCAGCATGATGACTGGGTCGGTAGACAACACCGCAGCACAGACGATGCGTCCTCGAGGAGTCAGGCCCAGTTCTTTGCCCGCTTGTTCGCTGCCAATCAAGACGGCACTGGCGCCATCGACGATTCCAGAGGCATTGCCAGCGGTGTGAACATGCTCAATACGGGCTACCTGGGGGTATTTGCGCAGCGCAACAGCGTCGAACCCCAGCGCTCCCATTCCCTGAAACGCAGGCTTCAGAGCAGCCAAGCCCTCCAGGCTGGTATTCGGTTTGATAAAGTCATCCCGCTCTAGAATGGTCAGGCCGTTCAGATCCTTTACAGGCACAACGGAACGATCAAAATAGCCCTTCTCCTGCGCCTGGGCGGCGCGGCGTTGGGACTCTACGGCAAAGCGGTCCACATCCTCCCGCGTCCAGCCATCCAGGGTTGCAATAAGGTCTGCACCAATACCCTGCGGCACATAAGCCGAGCTAAAGGCGAGATCCGGATCCTGAGCCATGGGGCCATAACTACTTCCAATAGGTACGCGGGACATGGACTCAACACCACCTGCCACTACCAAGTCTTCCCAGCCCGAAGCCACTTTCTGGGCAGCAATATTTACCGCCTCCAGGCCTGACCCACAGAAGCGATCGAGCTGCACAGCAGGTACAGACTCATCCCAGCCCGCGTGCTGCACAATCATCTTGGCAATGTTGGTCCCCTGCTCGTCCACTGCTGTAACACAGCCCATGAGCACGTCATCCACGCGGGCCGTATCGAGATCCAACCGCTGCTGCAATGTTTTGAATAATCCTGCGCCAAGATCTATTGGCTTCACTTCGTACAAAGCACCGTCCCTCTTGCCCTTGCTGCGAGGGGTACGCAGAGCTTCATAGATATATGCGTCGTTAGCCACTCTTACTCCTTGGTCTTCAGGCTTAATTTATTATTATGATCTATATAATAGGGATCTATCAAGAGCATATAGCCCGCTCCCAGCCACCCACGGCAGGAAGCAAGAAAAAAAGATCAAATCAACACAGTAGAAATTGCCTTGCGACGCAGGGTTCTCATACCGTCCCACTAGAGCCAAGATGATGAAAGACCAAGGTGGCTTACTGAATGACGCCTTTATTCATCGACAGTCATACTTAGAAGCAGGATTTACGGCTTGAAAAAATCAGACTATTCGACCTATGTTATTATTTTTGTTACTGAAATTTAACTTCTTGGTGGCGGGGAACTTAGGGTTAGTTATCGTTGGTGCTGGGCACACTTCTTAGCGGTCTTGAATAGGCGAGAGCAGCGCCTTCCTTGGCTATATGACCCGCTGCTCACAACATAGACTGGTGCTATCCTCGTCGCTTCCTTTCTCAAAGCGACCGATTCAGATCTTGCAGAGTGTTCTGGGTCAGGCTCCCGGAGCTGCCTCAATAAACTGAACCCGAATGCCATCTGGATCTTCACAGCAAAGCGTCCGCCGACCATCGGGTAATACAAGCACCCCTGGCTCGAGCAAGGGACTGCCGAATTTCTCCAGCTTCTGCAACATCGCATCCAGATCTGGCACACAGAATGCCAAATGGAAAGTGCCGTTATTGCGGTTTCTTGTGTCCACAGGTTCTCGCGGCGTGTTTTGGTATTCAATCACCTCAAAGCAGGCGTGCGTACCAGACAGACCCGGCAAGCGCATAATGGCCATATTCAGCTCGGCTTCGGGTACACCAACAATGGCTTTTGTAGCGGGGTCGACCTCTACCCACTCGGCAATTGATTCGATCCCCAGTAAGTCGCGATAGAAAGCCAGGGAGCGGTCGCGATCTTGAACCTGAATACCAATGTGACAGAACTCGTTGGCCCTCTGAAAATTCGGTATGGCATCAGGGTCTCGACTGCTTCCGTCTAGATAACCCGGGCCCTGCATAAACTCAACACGATAACCATCAGGTCCAATGCAGTAAATCGCCTTGGTGCCGCTCACCACATCTGTATCTACAGAGATCACTCCTGTTGACACGAGCTGACAACCTGTACTGGCAAGCTTGTTCCAGGTGCTCTCAACGTCGTGGGTGAAAAATGCCAGGTGGCAAGTGCCTGGATTCGGGTGTCGATTATCTATCCTTTTTGCACGCTTGTTTTCCGTCAGCTGAATGGCTGCCGGGGCACGCGGCAGGTGTAATCGTGCACCTGCCAGCGGTGCACTCGGTTCTTCTACAAGAGTTCTAATCAGAGGGTCGTCCACTTTGCCGCGGCTCTCGACCTCAAGCTGTAACTGGGTCACAAAAAAATCGAGCGCCTGATCCAGGTCCTCGACATGTAGACCTATATGACTGAAGACTAACGGCGGATTACTTGCCATCGGAAGTCGCTCCTTAGAATTAAATGAAGCGCTAAGATAAGCCTAGTCATTCTCTACCGCTTGTCGCTGCGGACAATTCTGCTTGACTCCACATCCCGCAAGCACCACACAACCCTCCCAAGCCAGAGGGAGCTCGCCAACGATACCCAGGAAGTCAAAAAAAGGGAGGAGGTCGTTACAACGCACAGATAAGCTGAAAAGACAGTCAAACAAGCCTGCTCTTCAACTTTGTTTCTAGTAGATGCAAAAAAAAGGGCTCTTCACTGTAACGCTATAGAGTGAAGAGCCCTTTTAGCACACCTAGTCGTCAGCTTTCAGCTGCAGCCCTAGCCTTGTCACGGGCCTTGGCAGTGACTTCATCGACAGGCTCAATGGCCCATTTAACACCGCGCCTGAGCAGTGTATAGAACACCGGCAAATCCCAAGCACAGCGATCCACCGTAGGCCAGTAATCCAGTAACGGCTGCATATCGTAGTGGTGACGGCAGTGGCCGAGGGTCAGGTACAGAACTTGGCCCTCGCCCACCTTGTGGATGTAGAACACGGGGTGGCGCGCATGTTCCCACTGATCTTCCTCAAAACCTGCTGCTTCACCACCAAACTCAGTATCGAGCAGCACCTGAAGATCGCCATAAGTCCGCATCAGATACAGCTCATCGGTGCTCTCGAAGGGTTCGATCCCCTCCACCAGCGGATGATCCGGGTCCGCCACACTCACTGTATAGGGCGCAATGGGTGGGTGCGAACGGAACATGGAGCCCAGGGTTTCCACGAACAGCGGCGCCCAGTCGGGGGTGCCGTACAGACCGCTGGACATCAGCCGGATGATGGAGTTGGTGCCGTGCAGAGCGTACCAACGCCCACCCTTTGCCACCCAATCCCGCAGGGCTTCTTGAGCCTTCAATGAAGGCACTACGTTGCAGGTGTACGTGATCAGGAAGTCCGCTTCGGCGAGTGCCTCGAGATTTTCGAAATCCTCAAATACCCGCACCCTGATACGGTCGTCCTCCGCCAGAAGTTTCAGCAACTCCAGGCGGGCGAAATCGATATCGTGCCAAACGCCGCCGGCCACCAGAACACAATTGATGCGCCCTGCCCGCTTGTCATGAATACTCATTCGCCCTCTCCTGTCACAATTCTGGCTTGGGCGCGTCAAAATCGCCAGCCAAGTAGTAATTCACCCACTTGTGGAAGTACTGGTTGCCGCGCTCGTTGCGACCGAACGTAATATGGTCGATGGCACCGGACTGAAGGCCGCGCTGGACCTTGATTCCCAGCTGGTAATCCTCACTGTCCACCACCCCCTGGAGCCAGTCCATCATCTTCTCATTCTCAGCCCTTTCACTCTCATTGGTGGGGGTCTTGCGATGCAAGAAGTTGAGGATAGTGCGATTCTCGCCCGGTGTTGGGCCAGGAATCAGCTGGGCAATCTGCGTGATCTCCGGTGCAACAAAAATAGAGACGTTGGGGAAGAAAGTACGGATGAAGTCAAACCCGTCGTTCTCATGGCGCCACAGCTCCGCCTTATCCACATCCTTCAGCTTCTCAATGTTCCTCTGCGGGAAGCCGATCAGAATGTGGGGCCCATAGGCACCGAACTCCATCACGTTCGAGTAGGTACGCTGATTAATGGTTTCAGGGTGCGCATTGGCGAAATGATAGCCCTCTAAGTAGCCATCATAAGCCACCTTCCAGCTCGCACCAAAGATCTCGCGGTTACCACAGTAGTGCCAGTCCTGGAAGTTGAGCTGCTCTATATCAGCGATCATACCGCCGAGAAACCCTTCGAAATCCACCTCGAGACCAGGGGTCAACGCAGCAAAGATCAAACCACCGCGCTCGTACACTGGCAGCTGGGTAAGACCATGGGTGGACTTGTCCACAGAGCCGAACTTGTCAGGACCTGACACGCCCCGCAGGCTGCCATCGTTGCTGAAGCTCCAGCCGTGATAAGGACAAGTGAAGATACCTTTGTTGCCGCATGGCTCATTGGCCACCAACATGGCTCGGTGCGGACAAACATTGAACATGGCGCGCACTGAGCCATCTTTCAGACGGGTGATCAGCAACGGCTTGTCGAGAATGTCGATGGTCTTGTAGTCGCCGGGATTGGGCATCTCACTGGTGAGTCCCACCAACAGCGGTACACGCTTGAAAATCAGATCCATCTCCCGCTGCCAGACTTCGGGGTCAGTATAGACACTTACCGGCACCTTCATGGTGCTGTCTGCCTGGTCGGTACGCTCATTGTCGACATAGTCGATCATGCGGGTAACGATGTTGTTGTACTGTTCATGAATAGTCATGCTGGCCTCGCTTCGCCACACCGTGGCGACTGGGTTCGGTTGCAGGCTTCTCGCTCACCGGCTTTCCCGCCGGAGCATCTCTCAACTCTCGGGAATTCCCATCGGGCTGACAGACGAAACCTGATACTTACGTGCATCCATAGAAAGAATAGTGAGAGACGACACCTTGGCAAGAAAATCCGCCACATGAGGCGTAGCCAGGTGAGCTGCCAAATCCTCTTCAGTATCCCACTCTTCGCTGATCCACAGCACATTGCTCTGAACCACATCCCTGGCAATGGCATAGATAGTGCAGCCTTTTTCCTTCCGGGTAGTTTCAATGATGGCACTGATAGCCTCAATGAACGCATCCGTGTGCGCTGGCTCCAACTCGATGCGCCCACAAACAAAAATCATACATACCTCCTGAATAATAATGGTTGTTACATTGAATTATAGATGCCCTCCGGGCACAGGGTAGCTGTCGGATCAGGCAGGGTCACACTGCGCTATCCCAGCCGGCATTGCGCATCGCAGTGGTACAGGCTGTCGCGCACTCACGCCCCGCTTGGCTGGCTTCCAGACCGTCCAGGTAGTCAGAAAAAATTTCCGGCCCGATACTGGTTACGCCTCCTTTGGCAGCCAGGCTGCGCAACACTCGCATCAGATCCAGATCGCCCTGGCCAGGCAGCAAACGATAGCGCAGACAGTCTTCAAACAGATCGGCACCGCGAAGCGCACGGTGGGCATCGGCTAGCTGTACAGTGCGAATCACTCCTCCTGGAATACTGTCCAAGAGAGCGAGATCCGCGTCTCCACGGAAAAAATGCCAGGTATCAAAGAGGATTCCGCCATTGGTAGCATCAGCTTGGCGCACGATATCCCACGCCAGGGATAGGGACGGTATCCCCCACATGGGGATAAACTCCAGATCGACACGAACCCCGGCTGCCGCTGCCTTTTCACAAAAGCGAGCGAAGCCTTCTACCAGAGCATCCAGCGGCCAGGCGCCAGCACGAAAGGCACCGGTGGCACAGATTGCCTCAAGCCCTAGCGCGTCGCAGACCTCGAGGCACTGGTCCGCAGAGACATCGAATACAGCTTTGGCCGGCTCGGGAAGGTCAGCAGCAAAACGCTCCGGCGCCCAGTCGGTGAATCCATCGTAATGACCGAGGCGAATACCGTGATCATTGGCCATGGCAACAACATCAGCGGCGCTGCGCCCGCTAGCCTTGAGACTCTGCCAGATCAGGGGCCCTATAGGCAGGGTGTCGAACCCCCCCGCCGCTGCAGCGCGCAGTTGATCATCGAAACCATGCGTTTTTACACAGGCTGGCCAGAGTGCAAAGTCCACTCCTCACCCCCGCTGCGCGGCTTGCTCAAGCCCATTGAACATCAGCGGATAACAGGCCGTAAGAAAAGCTTTTGCTTCTTCCTCACGACCGGGCTCCGCTTCAAACTCAGAGTGATAGGTAAGCCGGCAATTCTCTGCGTCAAGCTCAATCAACTGGCCATGGGCTTGGTAACGCACAATACCCGCAGGCTTGTGCCCGACAATAGACAGTTTGAGAGCACGATTGGCACTATCCATGAAATCGAGTCTCTCACTCACTGGATGGGGCATACCATGGTTGTGGATATGACGGATCAGGCCAATTCCCTCGCCTTCGAGTACCACTTCACGAATAGCCACCGGGCCATCCGCGGGCCACCAGGCCTCAATGTTGGCAAAATCTTCCAAAAAGGCCCAGACGCGATCGGCTGGCACACCAAAGTCGTGATGAGTATCAATAGTAAGCACGCACTATCTCCATGGTTGGGTTCTCGGCCCCGAACACAGCGGGAGCCTCACTATAAAAAGGATAAAGTCACTAGACGCTACTGTAGTATATTGGACACAGTCGGGTAAGCTCAGGCTAGGTACCTCCAGCAAAAAAGTCAATCCTGATTGCTTTTATTTTTTATAGCTCCTATTCTCGCCATTGCTTGCGTAACTATCGCCAAAAAAGGTCGCCAAAAAAGGCCGCCAAAACAGGGTTAATAACCCAACCAAATAAGCTGACAGGAGACAGGCAAGCCTGATCCGACACCTGGGGCTGAACAAACTCAAAAAAGACGCCAAACAGGAGCAAAATAATCCATGACAGCAACACCAGAACTGATCTGCACTTACTTCACCCTCGCGGGCAACATCGCCCCTTTCGACGCCAACAATGCCAGCCCAATCGACCTGGAGCGCCGCGCCCGAGCAGCCGCTGCAGCCGGCTACAAGGGGCTCGGTTTCAACAGCCAGGACATCGCCCATTTACTGCACACCCTGGGCAGCCAGCAGATAAATACCATTCTCGACGATCACGGCTTGGTGCACCGTGAGCTCGAAGCCCTGCTGGACTGGTTTGTGGATGGTGAGCGGCGGCATGCTTCCGACCAGCAACGTCGCCTGCTGTTGGAAGCTGCCGATGCCATTGGCGCCCGCCATATCAAGGTCTGCGGTGATGTCACCGGCAAACCCTGGCCGATGGAGCATCTCGTTGAGGAGTTTGCCAAGCTCTGTGATCAGGCGGCAAATGTTGGTACGGCAATCACTATCGAACTGTTTCCCACCTCCAACCTCTCGGACCTGCAAACCGGTCGTGCAGTGGTAGAAGGCGCTGGACGCCCAAATGGCGGGCTACTGCTGGATATCTGGCACATGATACGGGGAAACATCCGCCTCGAGGCCATCGCTGCCCTCCCAGGCCACCTGATCAATCATATAGAGCTAGATGATGGCACGCTGCTGCCCCGTGCCGACTACATAACCGACACAGTTGAAGGTCGCACCGCACCGGGAGAAGGCGAGTTTCCTTGCCGGGAGTTTCTGGACGCGGTAGCCGCCACCGGCTACCGTGGTCTGTATGGCGTGGAAATCCTTTCAGACGCCTATCGCACAATGACACCGGAAGCAGCGGCAACAGCCTCCTGGCAAGCCACTGCAAAGTTGTTCGACAACCGCTAGATGAGGCCCTGAACAAATGCTTTCCGAACCGGTAAAACAGCGCCTGGCGACACTGCATCCCGAGGGCACAGCGGAGCTGCAGCGCATTAATCAGTTAGCCCTTGAGGCAGCGGAGCCAACCCTGCTCAAACTATGCACAGAATTAATTGATGCTCTGCTGCAGGACCGCTCTCCCACTCTGCCGCAGACCCTCTCTCCGCGCGACAAAGCCTTTTTGGCATTTACCGAACAGTTTGTGACCGCGGTCAGCGCTGTGAGCGATGAGCAGGTTGCCGAGCTGCTGCGCTTTGCCACCGAAGACGAAGTATATTCCTTCGTCAACGCACTCTATGTGACTGATATGACGCGGCGACTGGATCTTGTCGCCGGAAGGGTACTGATATGACACGCCAGTTAGAGCATGAGACAACGGGACAAGGACAAACAGAAAGACTCTCACGCGACCGCCTGACAGCTGGGGTTTCCGTCGGTGGCCCGCTGGAAAGTGCCATTGCTGATTTCGCCGCTGCAGCCGTGCGGGCTCAGACGGTCGACCCACTGATCAGCGAGCTGGTCCGCCTGCGTTGTGCACAGATTCATGACTGTCGGTTGTGTGGATCACTACGCGTCCGCGAAGCCCTGGATGCAGGCCTAGACGAAGCCATGCAACGCAGGATAGCCAGCTACGAAACGGGTGGTTTCAGCCCGGCGGCTGTCGCTGCCCTGAAACTTTGCGACGCCATAATCATGAGACCCGCCTGGGCCGATGCCGGGCTCAAAAATGAATTGCGCCAACACTTCAGTGAAGAGCAAATCGCCGAACTGTGCGTGGATGTAGTGAAATGGAGCCAGCAGAAAGCTCTGGTGGCACTACGCCTGGAGGCCCCGCTGGCAGATACGCCAACCCTGCTGACTTTCGATGAGAGTGGCGCCCCCGTGTTTGGCGGCCCTGCCAGTTAGTAGCGCCGTCTTATAGGACAATTTTCACCGACCAACACCGCCACACCCCCAGTACCCGAAATCCCCAGCCTCAAGCTGGGGCAAAAACCTGGTCAATATTGGCTAACTCTTCCTTCGTCAGCCGTACTTTCCCGGCCTGCTGATTGCTCTCCAGTTGCTGCCTCGTTTTAGCGCCCGGGATGAGCATATCAATAGCTGGGCGGCTCAAACACCACGCCAAGGCGATATGAGCTACCGATACGCCATGCGCAGCTGCGATGGGTCGTAACGCATCAACACGAGCGAGGTTGTCCCGGTAGGCATCACCACTGAAGAGAGGATCATCAGCACGAAAATCGGTGAATGTCATATCAGCAGTGTAGTTGCCGCCCAACAGCCCTGCACAGAGCGGAAAATACGGAATGAAAGAGATCTCCCGAGACTTGCAGAAAGGCAGCATCTCTTCCTCGGGCTCACGCTGGAACAGGTTGTAGAGGTTCTGGATGACATCCACATGCCCGTCGCGATCAGCCTCCTGCAGCTGCTCCAGAGAAAAGTTCGACACTCCTATAGCTCGGATCTTGCCCTGTTCTTTGAGCCTTTGCAGCGCACCCACGGCCTCATATTTTGGAGTGTCCTCGTCAGGCTGATGGATATAGAACAGATCGATGTAATCCGTTTGCAAACGGCGCAGGCACTCCTCGACGCGCTGAGTCAGAAACTCTGGTGTGTTATCGAACACTACACCGTCATCGGTAAACCGGTAGGCATCCTTGGTCGCCAATACGACTTTGTCGCGGGCCCCCGCTTCTGCCAAAGCTTCGCCAATCAGCACCTCTGAGCGCTCCGGCCCATAGATAAAAGCGGTATCGATAAAATCAATACCGAGTTCGAGGGCCGCATGGACCAGCGCTTTACCTTCCGGCTCGCCGAGACTGCCGTAGATGTTGTGGCCGCCCACGGCGTTGGCGCCGAAGCCGATACGATCGACCCACAGGTCCGAGGCGCCGATTCTCACTTTATCGTTCATTCCATATGCTCCCCTGAAAAGCTGACTCACTCACATTTCCGCAAAGGTATTTCCCGCCACCTCCTAACAAAAAAGGCGACGGGAAGCTTGTTTCAAGCAGAGATTTTTTACTCCACCACGAGCTTTTAACTCTGCGCCTTATCCTCCAACATCAGTTCAGCTGCACGCCAGCCTACCGCCATAGCCGGAGCATTGGTATTACCTGACACCAGAGATGGCATGATGGAACAGTCCGCCACCCGCAGACCCTGCACGCCCCGCACTCGCAGCCGCTCATCGACCACGGATTCCGCATCTCCCCCCATGCGACAAGTACCTGTACCATGCAAGCCACAGGTTGATAGGCGCTGAAAAGCGTCGAGTATCTCTTCGTCGCTCTGGCACTGCTCGCCTGGCAACAGTTCCTTGACGATGTGGCGCGCCAATGCCGGCTGGCTGACGTAGGAGCGCATGTAGCGCACAGTGGCTATTGCCAGCTGGCGATCCTCCTCGGTGGCGAGCCAATTGGGCACGATTTCCGGTGCCGCGTCAGGGTCGGCGGAAGTAATGCTGATATGACCTTCACTGGTGAGCTGCAACAACTGACCATAGATGGACAAGCCCGGCTCCTTGCCAACATTGGCAAGAGGTACCGGGTGGTTGTCATCGCTGAGAGCAAAGGTATAACCACCCAGATATAGCTGGAGATTCGGCGGGCCTTTAGTGTCACCCACGCGCACGAAAGCACCGACCTCAAACGGGCCTGTTGCCATGGCCCCGGTTCCAAACAGCTGATATTGCAGGACGCTCTTGACGAGCCCCAAGCCCAGGAAGGCTCGATGGTTGCCACCGTTGCTATTGATGCGATACGGTATGGCGAAGGATAAATGCTCACGCAAGCGGCGCCCGACATCAGGGCTATCATGCACTACTGACACCCCGGCAGCAGCGAGGACCTCGCGCGGCCCGATACCCGACAACTGCAGCAGCCGCGGGCTCTCCATGGCACCCGCACAGACGACAATTTCACCGCGACAGGCAATGACTTGCCTGCTGCCACCAATATCGATCTCGACCCCGCTAGCCCGCTGGCCCTCGAATACTACACGGCGCACTCGGGCACCCGTCAGCACGGAGAGATTCGCCCGGTCCTTGACTGGCTCCAAAAACGCACGAGCACTGCTGACACGGCGACCATTGCGGATATTGTGGCTGTAATAGCCCACCCGCTCGCCGGGCTCAGAGTTCAGATCATCGGTGTATGTGAGCCCCAGCTGCTTGCCGGCGGCAATCATGTCTTCAGTAAGCGGGTAGCGGTATCCACCGCCAGGGGTGATGGTCACCGGGCCACCTGCTCCACGGCTGTCGCTAGCACCCTGACCGTGATCCTCGATAGCTTTGAACGCAGCTTTCATCGACTCCCAGCCCCACCCCGTACAGCCGAGGCTTTCCCAATGGTCGTAGTCCTCCGGTTGGCCGCGCGACCAAATCATGCCATTAATAGCCGAAGAGCCGCCAAGGCCTTTACCACGAATCCACACTTCCGGCACCGTGGCATCGTCGCTGCGCAACTGCGTCACTTGATAAGCCCAGGTATGGGCTGGGCTGGTTACCAGTTTGGCAATACCTTTCGGCATATTGACCAACATCTCACGGTTATCACCACCTGCCTCCAGTAACAATACCTGGCTGCGACCATCCTCAGACAGGCGATTGGCTACGGCACAGCCTGCAGAGCCGGCACCGACGATGATGTAGTCGTATTCTGAATTCATATCTTTCCTCTTTATATGCAGTTTTATAAAAGCTCTCTTCAGGGCGTCTTGTCTTCGATATCATTCTTGCTGCAACGTCACACTCACATCTGCGTACATAACAGAAGCTCGATTTTATCAAGATATGTCACACCAGAGTGCTACCCTATCGATGCAGGTTGTCCCCGCTATTGCTTACAATAGGCTTGCCTAGGGACAGGCAACCACATCAGCTGACAGGACACTCCATGCCCACACATGTCAACCATCAGGATCGCCGCCTCGCCATTGCCGAGATTGTTGCGGACATTATTGCTGCTCACGGTCTGGACGGCGTAACTATACGCAAGGTAGCCAGCACCGCTGGCTACAGCACGACCATTGTCACGCATTATTTTTCCAACAAGTACGATCTGCTCAAACACACCCACCAAATTGCAGCAACCCAGGCCCAGAAGCGCGTTCACTCTGTACTCGCTCGCAACCCAACCGATCTTCGTGGCTGCCTGGAAGCTTTGCTCCCTACCACCAAAGCCTCTTTGCGCGACTGGAAAATCTATTTTGCCTTCTGGCAGGTGGCAACGTTCAATCCTGATTTCACCGAGCAGGAAAAACGCTCGGCTCAGCACGCCCGCGACCTGATCGCTCTCACTCTCTATGCCCGCCGAGAAGCCGGTTTACTGCTAGAGAGTATCGATATTCCAACGATGGCTCGACGCCTGCTCACCATCGTTCAGGGCATCGCTCTTCAGGCCATCGTCGACACCGCAGAGTGGTCACCTGCACGGCAACGGGAGTTTGTTACCGCTGAGTTACAGCTGGCCTCACTGCTCGACGACTGACGATCCCTGCCAGCCGCCGAGCCGATGTGCTTATAATAAATTCAACCCAGGGTACCGCCCGCCCACCAGTTTTCGAAAGCGTCCACCAGCGCGGTGGACACCAGCTCCAACCTCATGGTGCTGCCCGGATGGTCGAGGTAGACAAACAACCCATAACCATCCTCAGGGGTCGCTCCCGCGGCCGAGACCACCCACCCCTTGGAGCATAAAGCAGCGACTTCAGCAGGGACATCATCGACCCACACACCGACGTGATGTACCGCCGGCCCCGGCAGAGGTGTGTACACCCCACTGGCCAGCCCTTGGATCAGCTCCACATGTTGCGGTCCCTCGCAGGAGTAGGTCGCTACCAGATCAATGTGTTCAAGGCCTGTTTCTGGAGTCCACAATGGCAGGGCTTCAAAATGGTTGGGAGTAGCCCAGGTCAAGCCTAAAGCACTCTGCAACGCGTCCATCGACGCTTGCAGATCCTCAACGACCAGCCCGGTATGAAAGATACGCTGATAGTCAATCACGGCCGTGAATGTCCGTCAGAGAGTTCGGCAGCGGCATCAAAGCTGCCTCACTGAAGTGCTTGATCTTCCAGCCCGCTTCCGTGCGCACGCACTTAAGCAAGTAACGCACATAGACAAGAACGCTGCGCCCGTCGTGGGTGGCACCCATACCAATGATATAAGCGCGACAAGTGGCCTCGTCCCCGGCCAGGTTATCAATGGCCAAGTTGGTGTTGAGGTGCCCGTGGTGGGACATATCCTTGAAAACCGGTATAAAAAAGCCGCGGATCTGCTCCCGCCCCTCAAATCTCGGCAGGTCGATACCACTTAGATCAAACACCGCATCAGCGGTGAAGCAATCCAACAGTCCATCCATATCTGTCAATGAATCCACCGCTGTGCAGTAGGCCGTCAGCAGGTCTTGCAGCGCCTGCCGATCCTCCATGCGCTGCACCCGTTCTTCCAATGTCGCCACAGGTTATACCCCTCTTCAAGACTAAAAATTAATACTGGTACGCCAGCACTCTCACCTTACCACTTAAGACGGAAGGTGACCCCCCATTCCCGTGGCGGCTGATAAAAAACCTGCGTAAAAAGGCCTGGGTTCCAAGTCACCGAATCGATATAACGCTTATCCAGCAGGTTGTTGGCCCACAGCTCAATCGACCAGTTCTCACTCGATGGCGTCCAGCTCAGGTTGGCATTGACCAGATCAGTGGCTTGTATCTTCGCGATTGCCGGGTTGGTGAGATTCTGCAGATACTTCTCGCCGGTATGCCGATAGAGCAAACTGGCTTCGGCAAGGCCATCACCCAAGGGTCTTTCGTAGTTAATGCCGACGCTAGCGGTGAATTTTGGGGCGTTTTGCAAGCGTTCGCCACTCAAGTCCACACCATCAGTGGTAATAAAGTCATCATATTCCGCATGCAGGTAAGCCAGCGAGGTATTCACTGACAAACGTTCGGTGAGCAGAGCAGTCAATTCCAGCTCTGTACCCCAGATGTTGGACTCTGCCACATTGTAGATAGTCGTACCCACCGGTGAGCCACCTTCGAGAATAAAGTTTTGAGCCAGCTGCATATCCTCGTAGATCATGTAGAAGGCTGCGATATTGGCCCGCAGACGGCTGTCCAGAAAGTCGCCTTTCATGCCCACTTCGAAAGTATCGATAGTTTCAGGGTCATAGGGGCCTATGGCCTCAGGAGCATTGATGCGGCCCACGAAACCGCCTGACTTGAAACCGCGGGCATAGTACCCGTAGAGCAGCACATCTTCAGTGAGCCGATAATCGAGGCCCAGTTTCCAGCCCAGCTCATCCCAGCGCTCATCGTCCTTAACTTCAAAGCCGTAGATCTGCGGACCAACGCCCCACTGAGCGGGACCATCCGGATTGAGAAGGCCGAAGTCACCTGCCGTCATCTCGGTATATTCATGGGTATAGCGGAGACCAGCCTGCAATCTGAGCCGATCGGTAAGATCAAAGTAATTCTGTACAAACAGAGAGCCCGACCAGTTATCCTGCTCTTGTGTATTGCGACCGCTGAGACCTGGCATCGCGAACTCCAGAGTCAGGTCAGATACATGCTCATAGTTCGTTTGCAGATAGAAGCCGCCCACCTGCATGTGCCAGCGCTCAGAAATGTCGAAAGCGGTACGCAACTCCTGACTGAACTGCCACCCTTCCGTCCTGCGATCGGTATCGATACCAAACAGGGGAGATCCGTCGTTATCGGTGAATTCATGGATGTCGAACTTCTTATAACCGGTAATGGCAACAACGTCCCCAATAGCGGTGTTATACCAGTTTGCCGTCAGGGTTACCCGGTAAGTGTCCATATCGTTCTGGTCCCGCACATCCGAGCCAGCATAGTACCTGCTCGGCGCCCGACACGACGAGGTTAAAGCATTGCCCGGACAGGGATTTTTGTACATAGGCAACGCGGCATTGGGGAATCTCGTCCCCTGCTCGATATAAAACAGGTCTCCGGGCTGGGCACTGTTGGTGATGGCTGGCGAGCCATTGCGTGATTCTGCATACTCGGTGGCGAGGGTGAGATCGAAGTCAGACATGCCTTCGGGCGTCAATTTGAGCGCTCCCCTCAGCACTGTGACATCGCGAGAATCCAGATCAGAGCCATCGACGATATTCTCTACCCAGCCGTCGCGCTGGTGATTCATAAAGGAGACCTTGCCTGCCAGCACGTTCTCCACGATAGGAAAATCGACTGCGGCCTTGATATCCTGGCGCTCCCATTTGCCCAGGGTCAACTCCGCCCGCCCACCAAATTCGCCTGTCGGCTGGCGGGTACGGACGTTCACCACACCACCTGTTGTGTTAGCACCGAACAGAGTGCCTTGGGGACCTCGCAGCACTTCAATACTCTCAACATCAAACAGATCCAGCAGAGCCCCCATATTGAAGAACTGAGGCACACCGTCCTGCACAATCGATACCGTATTGCCTGCGAACGGATCCGGCTCAATCACCCCAATACCGCGGATAGTAAACACCGCACTGTTGGGCGTGTTGGGGAAGTTATTGATCTGCAGATTAGGTACCAGGCCCTGCAGGTTTCTCAAACTGGTGGCCTGGGTTTTCTCAACCATATCGCCGCTGATGGCCGCCACGGAGATGGGAACATCCTGGATGTTTTCCGTACGTTTTTGTGCTGTGACAACGATTTCTTCCAACCCCTGCGCTGCCGCCGTGGCGGAAAACCCCATCGCAATCCCCATTGCCAGAGCTGTCTTGAACTTTTTCATGGTGATTCCTCTTTTTTGTGTTGTGTGCGTTGTTATGTTTGGCTGCAGCCTGCTGTTCTCCCCGCTTAACAGAAGCGGATACTGCCTGCTTATAAATACCGGGGGGTGTACTCTCTACCCCCCAACCACAGACAGTTTCACAGGCGGTCCATCTCCGCCCTTAAGAGTTGTCAAAAGTTACCAGAAGATGAGAAGGCTGCGTCATCACCACGGCTCTCGCTGTATGGCCGTGACTCAAGATTGCCTTCACGACCGATACACTTTCAGCCAGTCTGGTAGTTGAGCTGTGTCCGTTAGCTGCTATGGTCTCGGATAGTGAACTCATCGTGACCTCAAGGGTTTAAATTTATAATAAGGATCTAGCTACTACTGCCTTGTCAACGCCTTGACACGGTCTCATACCGTGAATCTAACCGAGGCACTTTTTATGCTGCTTATGCTGTAGCAATGTCACAATTGTTTGTACGACAACTGTTGCACAAGAACTCGTAGATTTCAATAAAACAATCACAGTTGATTTAAATCATCACAGGACCAGACAGGCCCCTCTATATTGACTAACAAACCCTCATCAGAGAGCCGCCATGAACATCTATGACAAGCAAACTCCCTCCTCAGGGATCACTTATCAGCAACTGCTCGACCAAGAGACGGTTCCGGTTCCTGCACACCTGCGTGAGACTCGCAACCCGGAAATCGGCACTATGCGGCTTGATCCCGCCAACTACACATCGCCCAAGCAGCACCATCTGGAAATGGAGCATGTGTGGAAAAAAGTCTGGCAGTTTGCCTGCCGCGTGGAAGAGATCCCCGATGTAGGCGATCACCTGCTGTACGAGGTTGGTGACTTGTCCCTGATCGTGGTGCGCAGTGATGCCAACACCATCAAGGCGTTCTTTAACTCCTGCTTGCACCGCGGCCGGCGCCTGGTCAGCGAGCCAGGCAACAAGCAAAGCTTCCGCTGCCCCTACCACGCCTGGACCTGGGGTCTCGACGGTAGTAACAAGTTCATTCCCTGCAAGTCGGATTTTGCCCACGCTGAAGAGTCCGAACTGCAACTGCCAGAAGCCAAGGTCGCTGTTTGGCAGGGCTTCGTGTTTGTTAACCCCGACCCCAATTGCGGGCCGCTGGAAGAATTCCTGCAAGTACTGCCGGAGCATCTGGACCGTTACGACCTGGACCAGTGCTATAAGGCTCTGCACATCGCCAAAGTTATCCCCTGCAACTGGAAGGCGGCACTGGAAGCGTTCATGGAGTCGTACCATGTCATCGCCACCCACCCCCAGCTACTCACCTTTATGGGAGATGCCAACGCCCAGTACGACTTGCTCAGCGATCACGTCAGCCGCTCCATGACCTCCAATGCGGTGAACAGCCCACATATCGAGCCGCCACCACAGCAGCAGGTGATGGAAGATACACTTCGCGAAAGTGGCCGGGTGTCTACTCCTGGGGAGCTGCAAGTACCCGAAGGCACAAGCGCACGTAAATTCCTCGCTGCCCTCAACCGCGAGCAGTTCGGTGAGATGTTCCGTCGCGACTTCAGCCAGGCCACCGATGCTGAGCTTCTGGACGCCATCCTCTACTGGCTGTTCCCCAACATCGAGATTTGGGGTGGCTACCTGGCCAACATCGTCTATCGTTCACGGCCCAACGGCCACGACCCGGACAGCTGCATCTTTGAAATCATGGTATTGCAGCGGGTGCCCACCGGTGACCCCATCCCCCGCGGCGTACCTGTTCATGTCTTGGCTGAGCACGAGCGTTTCACCGACGCTGAAGAGCTGGGGATACTGGGCAAAGTGTTTAACCAGGATCTGGACAACCTCCCTGACGTTCAGAAAGGCATGAAGGTAGCTGAAATGAACGGCGCCAGTGGCCTGATTCTCGGCAATTATCAGGAAGCCCGGATTCTCCAGCTGCACCAGATGCTGGAGCGCTATATCCAGCAGGGAGAACAAGCAAAAAGTTGAGCAAGGCATGGGGTGGATTAAGTACGAACATTCCACCCCACGCTTGTTGCCTCTCCAATGCAGGAGAGGCAACAAGTGCTACAAGACAGCTATAGGCAACCTACAAAGACAACCTACAAAGTGCGGTAGAACCCAAAGTGGGAACGTGAGTGATCAATGAACTGCTTTTCATCTTCGATGGCTCCCACGGCAACTTCTTCCCGCGACATCAAGGCAAAAGCCTCTTCCGCACTACCAAAGTAAGATTCAGTCAATCCATCAAGCGGCTCAAAGTTAAAGCCGAGGCGCTCAGCAAGAGTATTGGTCGCTGCATAATCAACATGATTCTGCCGGTAGCGAACTCCCTCTACCGCCTCACCAAGATCTGCGTGGCGCTCGAACCAATGTGACATGAACTGCTCATGACTGAGTGCCGGCAGGCGCCGCAGCGGCATCACTATCAGGACAGGACCATCACCGATAGTAATTTTGATCTCTTCACCAATCAACACAACCGAGCGCGATTTGTCGATCCAGGTATCCAGCTGCTCTGCTATCTCAGCTAGGCGATTGACTAGAGGAGTCGTAGCACCGTCGCTTCTCAACTGCACAACGGCATCGAATGGCGGTGGACTGTCTGCCATCAGAACCTGGTGAGCAATTCGAGGTATCTCATCTTCACCAATTGGCAACGACCAGGCCTCAGCCCCATCTCTGCTTTTTTCTGCCTCCTTGCGAAAGGTCTCCTCAAAAGCCTTCGCCGGCTCTTCTTTTTTCAATGCGATCAGAAGGATCGCCTTTCCACTCCTCGCCCGCTGCGTCATACCGCCTCCGGGAGCCGGATTTCGCAAACCGGGTTGATAGAGTTCACTGCCGCGAACATGCGGCCGATACCGATGAACTGTGCCACCATCATGTTGAGTTCAACCACTTCTTCGACACTAAAATGCTCAAAGAGCCGCTCGAAGTCCTCGTCGCCAACACTCCAGTGATCGGAGGCCATTTTCTGTCCGAAGCGGACAGCAGCTCGCTCACGCTCGCTAAACTCATCCGCTGTCTCCACCTCCGGCAAGCGAGCGATCATCTCTTCGGTCAGGCCCTGGTCAAATGAGTCCTGGTAACGGCCCTTGAGACAGCTCGGGCAGCGATTGATCTGCGCTACACCAAGACGCACAAGCTCAATCAGCTTGCGGTCGAGCAACCCTTCTGTCTGCAAGTGCCAATAAAACTGTGCAAAGTTCTTAAGCATTTCCGGGCGATAAGCCAGCACACGCATTGCGGTACTGTCGCCGGTAGTCTCTTCGACCTGTTTGACCAGTTCGCGGAGTTCGGGAGTGAGGTTTTCAACTTCAGCCAAAGGAATACGTGACATGATGAACCGCCCTTTTCGAATGGAATTGGAGGAGTCTCAGACCAGAGTAATTCTCGTCATTCCCCCCCTGCGGCGGGAACAGGAGCTCCGGTAGTTATAGATTCCCGCTGGTGCGGGAATGACATTGGTCAGAGTTTCCTTGCTTTCAAGCCTAAGACGCTATAGCGCGCCCTGTCCACGTCGTGCTGCACTTACTATCCATTTGTACAGGTTGCTGGCCGCGCAAGGTCGGCCAGCAACCATAAACCCACTTAGCGCCGCCCTTCCAGATAGTCGTTAAGTATTTCGTGGAAGAAACGCACACGGGTCTCCTGGCCCGTCAGATAGGCATCCTTATAGCCCCGCGACCTGAAGCCACGCTGCTGCCCTTCTGCCAACAGCATATCCTGATAGACGATTTGGTCCCGGATTTCCGGCACACCTCTGCCATTGTCAAAGTCCCGTACGTCCAGCTCTGCTTCCCGCAGGGGCTGTGGCCCAGCCATGACCGACTCCACCTCGGTAACCCCTTCGACAGGGAAGGCCATGCACCACAGGTCGAAGGTGCACTTGTTGGGGTCGTCTGGATGGGGCTCGGTACGGAAGAAAATCAGGTTGTCGGGCAAAAACGAGATGGTGACGTTAGGGAAGATCACCGTATGAGGACTGTCCGCCAACTCCTCGTCATTCATGTGCTCGTAATGCTTGTAGCCGCGCTCTTTCCACAGCCGACGCTTGGCTGCCTTGAGGTCGCGCCAACCCTGCCAGACCTTGGTTTCAAAATCAGGGTATGCATCCGGGTCGATATCCCACTGCCTCAGCATGGCATCGAAGGGGTGCGGCACACCCTCTGGCAAGCGATCCGACAGTGATGGACGGATGGGCTGTACGGTGCGCCCGTGACCGTTGGGGTACATTTCGTGACGGGCACTGTCGACGTCCTGGTCAATCACCGGGGGCACCTGCGGGTGGGCAGTGCGGGTATGGTAGGACTCACTGAAGTTGTCCGTGGCAAACTTCCAGTTGGTGTTGAGGTTGATTTTCATCCAGAACACACGAACTGCGGTCTCCATCGGATAGTTCTTGTAAATCTCCGGCAGCGGCTCCAGATAATCCAACAGGGCCGGGGCGTTGTCATCCATGGTGTACCACACCATGCCTCCCCAGGTGTCACAGCGCAGTTCCCGCAGTGTGAGCTTGCCGCAGGGGTTGCCCTGCGGGAAGTCCTCCGGATCCTGAGCATGCTTGAGCACACCGTCACGCCCCCACACCCAGCCGTGGTAAGGGCAGTGGAACCCATCACTGATATGAGAGTTGTCCCATACCAGGCGCAGGCCCCGGTGGCCACACGTGTTGTAAAACGCTTTCAGAGAGCCATCATTCTGGCGTATCACAATCACCGACTCATGCATGAAGTCGTGAACAATGTAATCACCGGCCTCTTCCAGCTCACTGCTGCGCCCAGCGACATGCCAGATCTTGGTCCACAAGTGGTCCCACTCGCGCTTGGCAAACTCAGGGCAGTAGTAGCGGTCGCCCGTGATGGGGTCGCCGCGCAGCAGGCTGGCATCGCGGCCATCCATAGTTAGCGGGTGAGCTTTTATGGGTTCCATCAATATCCTCCAAAAGTAACTTGTCGTGTATTTTACCAGCGGTAGTTAACAGTCATGCCGAACTCCCGCGGGTTTGCGTAGTTGACGATGCGAATCGTGCCTGGCGCCTCGAAAACGCTGGAGATGTAGCGCTTGTCCTCTAGGTTACGTCCCCAGAGGCTGACGGTCCAGTTATCACTCTCCGGTGACCATTCAATACTGGCGTTCACCAGGTTCATCTCTTGCACCCGAGTGGTCGGTGCATTATCCAGAGAAGTCAGGTATTTATCAGCACTGTGAGTAAATTCCAGATGGGCGCGGGCCATACCATCGGCGACAGGAAATTCATAGGCCGCCCTGGCCGCCCCGGTCCACTGGGGGGTATTCTGCAAGCGGAAACCGGCAAAATTTCTAGGCAGGCCGGTAGCTGGATCCGGGGGCGCAAACTTTTTGAACTCGGAATCCAGGTAACCCAGGCTTAAGTCCAGAGTGAGTCCATCGGTTGGCACAAAAGTCAGCTCCATTTCTGCGCCCTGAATTTCCGACTTACCGGCGTTGAGAAGGGAGTTCCCCTGGATCGCACCGATAAAATAAATCTGCGCCAGCTGCATATCCTCGTAAGAACTATGGAACAGGGTGATGTTGCTGCGCAGGCGATTATTGAGGAAGTCCCCCTTCATACCCACTTCATAAGTATCCACATACTCGGGGTCGTAGGGACCAATATCCTGAGGAATGCCGACACGACCCACAAAACCGCCAGACTTAAAGCCACGAGCATAACTGGCGTAGACCATCACCGTGTCGGTAATCTGATAATCTAAACCGATCTTGCCACCCACGTTGTCCCAGGAATCCTTGTCCTTGACAGCGAAAGTATCCGGCGGCGGAAGCAGGATGCCATCATCGAAGCCTGTGGAGCCGGCGTAGAAGTCGATGCCTGCCTCCATTTCAGTTTTTTCATGGGTGTAGCGCAACCCAAACTGGAGGCGCAACTTGTCGCTGATCTGGTAGTAGCTCTGGGCAAACAACGAGGCCGACCAGCTATCCTGATCCTGAGGGTTAACCTGACGCAGGCCCATTCCTTCCAAGCCGGGGAAGTTGATACGGAAGTTTTGCAGGTGCTCGTAGTTGGTGGCAGTAACGAACACACCGGCGATCATGTCCAGCTTTTCATTGACACTAAACGACGAGCGCAGCTCTTGGGTAAACTGCCAACCTTTGGTTTCCCGCTCAGTGTCGTCGATAAACAGGGGTGATCCGTCCTGGTCAGTATCCTCCCGCACCCGGAAGCGCTTGTAGCCAGTGATAGATACCAGATCCCCCACTGCCGTGTCGTTCCAGTTGACCGTCAGCGTGCTAGCATAGGTGTTGAGCTTTCCCAAGTCACGCACCTGACTACCGGCCCGGTAGCGGCTCGGCGCTCGACAGCGG
>Ga0265293_10002377_pt1 | contig 38070 bp, 41 predicted proteins | sample Munlanlewell138R_FD_192505 | JGI IMG/M metagenome (GOLD analysis project Ga0265293, IMG submission 192505) | Leachate microbial communities from a municipal landfill in Southern Ontario, Canada - Leachate well 138R | ecosystem: Engineered > Solid waste > Landfill > Unclassified | place: Canada... | reverse complement strand
AGAACCAAAAGTCAATATTATATGCTGGCGTAGCTCAATTGGCAGAGCAACTGACTTGTAATCAGTAGGTTGGGGGTTCAATTCCTCTCGCCAGCTCTCAACAAAATAGTCCCTATGGGACTAAAATACTAAGGAGGAGTACCCAAGAGGCTAAAGGGGACGGACTGTAAATCCGTTAGCTAAGCTTTCACTGGTTCGAATCCAGTCTCCTCCATATGCGGAAGTGGCTCAGTGGTAGAGCATCGCCTTGCCAAGGCGAGGGTCGCGAGTTCGAATCTCGTCTTCCGCTTTTTGCTATTTTTATGCGGGTGTAGCTCAGTGGTAGAGCCCCAGCCTTCCAAGCTGGTTGCGAGGGTTCGATTCCCTTCACCCGCTTATACGTACCCTTAGCTCAGCTGGATAGAGTGTCTGGCTACGAACCAGAAGGTCGGGGGTTCGACTCCCTCAGGGTACGTTATAACATTGAAATTTCAACATCTTATAAAAGTAGATTTTGTATAAAAAAAGATTTAGCCAATTTTTACCCTTTGGGTTTCATTTGGGGTGAAATTGGCGTAGATTTTATGTATCATTGACCTTGTATCTTTATCAACGTATATATTTTTCTGTAGCTTTTGTAAAGCTATGCCAATTAATTTTGGTAAAGTATGTAATGAGGCAATTGTCAATAAATATCTATTATATCATTTAATCTGAAATAGTTTAAATTACTGTTGACTTTAGTGGATTAAATGAATATAATAGATGTAATTATATTTAAAGCTATGAGAGAAAGAGTAGTTTATTGACGAAGTTTTAGAGAGTCGGCGATGGTGAAAATCCGATACTAATCAATAAATAAAGAACATTCTTGAGCATCTAACCGAAATTATTTAAAGTAGGCTTAGACGGGAATAGCCCGATACAGACTATAGAGTATCGACTGTAAACAGTCCGTACTTATTTGAGTGGGCATTTATGCCAACTAAGGTGGTATCACGGAATTTAACCTTTCGTCCTTTATATGGATGGAAGGTTTTTTTAATTTTCTAAAATAGGAGGAAAAAATATGACTACATTAACACCAAAAGAGACGCAAATTGCAATTAAATCAATTAAGGATTTTTTCGAGAGAAGTTTAGGCGATAAATTAAATTTAATCAGAGTTTCTGCACCGCTTTTTGTAAGACCCGAAAGTGGTTTAAATGATAATTTAACTGGGGAGGAAAAACCTGTATCTTTTAAAATGAGAAAATATAATCAAAATATAGAAATTGTACAATCCTTAGCTAAATGGAAGAGATTAGCATTAAAGTGGTATGGATTCGACATAGGAGAAGGCATATATACCGATATGGATGCTATCAGACCTGATGAAATACTTGACAACATCCATTCAATTTATGTGGATCAATGGGACTGGGAAAAGGTAATCAGGAAAGAAGATAGGACCTATGATTACTTAACAGCCATTATTCAAGATATATATAGGGTTTTTAGAGATACTGAACAATACCTTGATAAATTATATCCAGGAAGATTTAATAACAAACTCCCCAACGAAATCAAATTTATAACAAGTCAAGAATTAGAGAATTTGTACCCCCATTTATGTCCCGAGGACAGAGAACAACGCATTGCAAGAGAGCATGGTGCTGTTTTTATTTCCAAAATCGGTCACTTACTGAAATCGGGAATTCCCCATGGGACTAGGTCTCCAGACTATGACGATTGGAATTTAAATGGAGATATTATATTTTGGAATCCGACTATTAATTCTGCAATAGAGCTTTCTAGCATGGGAATTAGGGTCGATGAATTTACCTTAAAAAAGCAATTAAATATTGCAAAAGCGGAAGACAGACTTTATTTAGAGTATCATAAAAAGCTGATAAACAGTGAACTACCATATACTGTAGGAGGAGGTATTGGACAATCGCGAATCTGTATGTTTTTCTTGGAGAAAAAACATATAGGTGAAGTTCAGGCATCAGTATGGACTGAAGATATTATATCAAAATGTGGACAAGATGGAGTATTTTTACTTTAATGTCGTTAAATTCATATATCTAAATGTTTGAATTTATAAAGAAATTCATCTATAATGAACATAGGTGAAATCTTGTAAAATAGGGGGAGCAAATGTCTAGAAAGAGTATATTTGTCGTATTAATTATATTAATAATTATTGTCGGTGCAATTAGCACATTTCGTTTTATAAAGGACCATGAGCCAAATAGAACTGTAATTTCCTTTTCAGATATGCCGTTTTTAATTATTGAAGAGGTATATATAGATAGGTTAGATGCTCTTAGGTTCGAAGATGAGGTTATTTATTTTTCACTTCCAATTGTCGAGGACTATATTGATGAAAATATATTTTACGACGATGAAGAAAAGACCTTAATTATTACAGACGAGGAGAAAGTATTAAGGTATACAATCGATGGCGAAGAGGCAAGTGTTAATAATAAAAGATTTTTAATAGAAAATACGGTTAAGATATTTGACGGTAGGGTTTTTATTCCTATAGACATACTTTTGAAAAATTATAACCTTAATATAGACTATTTTGAAAATACGAATGCAATAGTTGTTGACTTTAGAGATATACATTATCTAAGGGGGGAGATAGTTGCTGAACATGCTGTAATACGTACGGATTTAAATATTAAATCCCCTGTTATCTACGATCAACTGCCAGTGGGTTCTGAGGTAAATGTATATGCTGAGTACGAGCATTGGTTCAAAGTTAGGACTTTAGATGGAGTTCCAGGTTTTATAGAGAAGAAATTCATTAAAATTAATTATGTAAATGATATTTTCAAGGTAAAGCTCCCAGAAATTTATAGCGAAACGAATTGGGAGGAAAAGATTAATTTAACTTGGGATTATACATATGTAAAAGTAAGGAATCCTAATAATATAGGGGTACTCCCAGGAGTAAATGTAATATCGCCAACTTGGTTTTCCGTTGTGGATAACCAGGGGAAAATCTTAGACAAGGGAAATTGGGAATATGCTCAAAAATATCATGAAATGGGTTATGAAGTTTGGCCTTTAATTGACAACGATTTTAATCCAGATTTAACCCATGATTTATTGGTTAAAAGTAGCTCTAGGGAAAAGTTAATAGAAGATATTTATAATTTAGTTGTAGCCTATGGTTTTCATGGCATTAATATCGATTTTGAAAATATACATTTAAAAACAACTGATTACCTAACTCAATTTGTAAGAGAACTATATCCCGTCTTTAAGGAAAATGGGCTTGTAGTATCTATGGATGTAACGGGAATTTCAACATCTGAAAATTGGTCAATGAGTTATGATAGAAAAAGATTATCTGAAGCTTTGGATTATATGATGTTGATGGCCTATGATCAGCACTGGGCTAGCAGCCCAATTGCTGGTTCAGTTGCTGAATATTCATGGGTTGAAAACAGCATACTAAATGTATTAAAATACGTTCCAAATCATAAATTGATTTTAGCAGTGCCATTCTATACTAGGTTATGGCTAGAAAAAGAAGGGAAAGTTACCTCTCAGGCCTTATCAATGGATACTGCAGCTAAATTCATACAAAATAATAACTTGGACTTAGTTTGGATAGATGGTGCTTTTCAATACTATGGCGAAATGGAAAAAGACAATACTATCTATAAAATTTGGGTGGAAGATTTAGATTCTCTTAAATATAAAACTTCATTAATCCATAAGTATGATTTAGCTGGTATTGCTTCTTGGAGAAGAGGATTTGAGACGGGAAATATTTGGAGTGGAATAGCTAGGGTTTTAGACTAACACGGGGGTGAGAAGGTGTATTATTTTGAGAATACGATTATAGAAGTACAACAAGGCGATATCACTGAGGTAAAAGTAGAAGCTATTGTAAATGCAGCTAACAATACGCTTTTAGGTGGCGGCGGTGTAGATGGTGCCATACACCGAGCAGGAGGAAAGATAATATTAGAGCAATGTAAAAAGATTGGTGGCTGCCCTACTGGAGAGGCTAGGATAACTGTTGGAGGAAATCTTCCCTGCAATTACGTTATTCATACGGTAGGTCCAATATATAGCGGAGGAGAATCAGGCGAGGAACAATTATTGTATAATGCTTATTATAATTCACTAAAACTCGCCAAAGAATATAACATAAGAAGTGTGGCATTCCCATCAATCTCTACAGGAGCATATGGCTATCCCATAGTTCAGGCTTCCAAGGTTGCTTTAGATGCAGTTTTAGACTTTATTAAAAGTAAAAGGTTTCCGGAAAAGGTTGTTTTTGTACTTTTTAACGCAAAGGACTTTCAAATATACGAGAATCTTATTTCAGAGGCTTTGAAAGATTAGTTAGACAAACAGTTGAATTTGTGATATAAATGTATTATGTTTAATATTATGTTGACTTTAACCAGTTAATGTAATACTATTTACTAAAGTATAAATTTATCTAAAGGGGTGTTTCAAATTTTTTCAGATTCTCACAAAATCGTTGCATCTGAGATATATGACAATATTTTTAAGATTTATGATATAAAATTGGACAAGGAAAAGCTACTATGGGGTTCAGTTTGCCCAGATATTATGCCTAAGTTTAAATTTATAAGGCATTATAAGGACGAAAGTTTAAACTATGTATCAAAAGAGATTGTAAAGTTAATATTTATCAGCAGGTACTTAGAGTTTAATAAAATTCTCGATCCTTTGGCTATGAAAATATTAAGCAAAAAAATTGGCATTATATCACATTATTTGACTGATTATGTATGTTTGCCTCATGCCAATAGGTGGACATTTATGGACAACATGGTTAAACACATTAAATATGAGTCCCAGCTCAATGAGTTTGCATTGAATCATAGTTTTAAGAAAAATGTAATAAACGTTGCCGATATAGATATATACGACACAAATACGATAAATCTTAAGAAAAAAGTAAAGGACTATATCAATTCTGTAGTAGAAGAATATTCATTAAAGACAAGTTTTAGCAATGACTTGGATTTTGCACTTTCCCTTAATTTGAAAATATCTTATTTTATTTTAGATACTATAAGATCATATTCTGATGAAATGGAAGAAATATTTGTGTTTGAATAAAGTTTTTTATGGCCTTGTGGGATTTTCTCACAAGGTTTTTTATTTATAGAATATGGTGGACAACTTAGCAGAAAAATATAACATTTAAATAGAAATATGTTACAATTATACACAAGGGGTGAGTTGGTGAAGAGATATTTCAAGATAATTATTATAGAATTCTTAATAGTTTTAATCTTAGCCACATTATTTATATATAGAAAGGGACAATTGAATATAGCTTTAAAAAGTACTTCCATTGTTGCTACTAACAGTCAGATGCAAGAGATACCGATTAAAAACTCAAAATTATACTTGGAATTGGAGACTGCCCTATTAAATGGCGACGATGAGGTGGATTTAAAAAATCTTAATTTCTTTAAAAAACCTCAGGAAATTTTTTATATGTTGGAGATGATTTCCAATGATAATCCTGAGATTATGTATTACAAGGGTGCAGAATATAGATTAGGAAAGCTGAATTTATTGTATACAAAATCTAAAAAGGAAATCGTATCTCATCGGCAAAGGGTCAGGGAGATAAAGGAGGATTTCATAAAAAATTATATAAATGAGACTATGTCTGATTATGAAAAAGTACTGGTTGTTCATGATTACATTGTCAACAGCAGCAAATACGATGAAAGTTTGTTGTACGATTCGCAAATTCCTCCCGAATCCTATTCGAGCTATGGTGTTTTAGAACTTGGAAATGCAGTATGTGAAGGATATGCAAAGGCGATGAAATATTTGTTAGACGATTTGCAAATCAATTCTATGATTGTAATTGGAGCATCTAAAGGTGAAAATCACGCTTGGAATTTAGTAGAGTTAGAGTCTGAGTATTATCACATTGACGCTACTTGGGATGATCCCATAACAGAAAATGGAAGGAGCATAATAAGGCATAGTTATTTTAATTTAGATGATGAGGAATTGTCAAAAACTCACAATTGGAACAGAGACGACTACCCTAAGGCCAATGGAAAAAAATACAACTATTTTGTATATAACAATTTAATTATTTCACAGCCAGGAGAGCTGGAAGGAAAACTGAAAGATGCCATATTAAGAAAGGATAAAAACTTATGTTTAAAGCTTAAGGATTTTGAGAAAAATATTAACATAAATAGAATTGTTGAAAAGGTCGCTTATGAAAATTATAATATTACTAAGTTGAGGAGTTATGGGTATTCCATAGACGTGGAGCAAGATATATTAAATTTTGAATTTTATTATTAAAATGTTGGAGGTATAAAATGGGCAAGAGGCAAAAAATCACTTATTTAATCTTAGGTTTAGGAATTGGAATAGTAATCTCTAGTACTTTTTATTCATTTTTCCCTATGACTAAATTTGTAGAATTGTCAGATGATATAATTATTGAGAAGGCCAGAGATTTGGGTATGATAAAGGTCAAAGAGAGCATAATTGAACACAGCGATAAGGAGCAATCAGATGGAGATAATTCCGTAGATGAGACAGATAAATCAGTGGAGAGTGTTGAAGAATTGGAATTATCACCCGAGGATACAATGATAAAAGAGGATGAAAATGAGGAAATTGATGAAATTGAGGATGAATATGTAGACTTTTATGTAAAAGTTGGTGAAAGTTCTTATAATATAGCTAAAAACCTCTATAATGCAGGGTTAATAGAAGATGAAAAAGGGTTTGCTATTTTAGCACAATCAGCAAAGGTAGACAAGTTCTTGTTGACGGGAAGGTACAGAATTAAGAAAAACTTAGACGAAAAAGACGTTTTAAGAATACTTACAAACAGAAATTTAGAGTAAAAGATATTAATTATTTGTAAACAATCTATTAAATTTTTTTAAACAATTTTGGGGAATTATGTAGTATAATAGTCTATACTGTCCATTAATAAAAAAGCTTTAGGTTTCCTAGATAAAAGTTTAGGACGCTTTTTTTACCCCTCAAGTGTTTATTAACTATGCATATTGTCAACAATTCTAAAAAAAGGAGGTATAAGTATGGTATTAGCGAGTAAAGGATTTTTCGGTATTTATAATGGATTAATACATAAATTTCTATATAATAGCGACGTCAATTCCATACATATACTTCTAAATCTCTGTGATCTTGAAGACAATATAACAAATATTTCACCAAAATATATATCTATACATAGAATAAAAAGGCATATCAATAGATTCTTAAAACATAAAAAAGGAAACCAATTTATATCTTTAAATCTAGGACAACTAATCCACGACGATATAAACCGTTTGGAACTATATATTTATATCGAAGGATATAGAAAGGGTTATTTCAACAGTCATTTTGTAAATATGTTAGAAAAACTTTCCATTGAAAATATCCCTCTAGAAGAACTTTATAAGAGAAAATACTTATACCATTTTAAACAAAATCCAAAGAAAATAAAGATTCTACAAGAAGCAATTTATAAAGAATTAACGAAGAAAGAGAAAAAAAACAAAGAGTTATATGGTAATATCAAAGATTACTGTGACGATATATTAAAAAAGAAAGTATTTAGTTTAAATAAATATTTAGACAAACAGCTTACCATTGAATACGATTCAAAACACTATACAATAAAAGAAGACTATAGCCTCTTAACTCTAGATGAATTAAATAAAATATACGAGGAAGTATTTAAAATGACTTTCAGATCTGGCATGAAATTATATAAAGAAGCTTATTGGTATGGGGTTAATGATAGGGTATTAAAGAGATATAAATAATATAAAGGGGGAAAAACTATGTATATCAGGAACTATATGCTTCCAAAGGGAAAGTTGACGACAGTAGGTTTAAACGAGAGCCTGTCTGATGCTTTAGAAAAGATTAACAAAGATGATTTCCTTTCATTACCGGTGTTAGAAGGCAATGAATTTAAGGGAATTGTAATGAAAGAAGCTATTTATAGAAACTGCTTAGAATCCGGCTTGCCTTTAGAAGAATATCTAAATCAGGCCAAAGTTAAAGATATTTACAACAATAATTATAGTTTAGTTTCTGCAGGTGACAGAATAGAAAAGGCCTCTTATTTGTTAAAAGAATTAAGGACGCCTTTTCTACCTGTATTTGATGACAATAATTTCGTAGGGATACTTACTCACTTTGCGATATTTAAAGCATTTTCTGAGATCTTTGGAATAGATAAGGGTACTGGTATAGTAGTTAACATGTTTGATTTACCTGGTCAATTGGCAAGGTTGACCGATGTCATAAGAAAAGAAGGTATTAATATAATGAATATTGCTGTTTTGGATCCAAAGGTGTTAGATTTAATGCAGGTTGTTTTAAGGGTAGATAGTGATAATGCTGATAAGTTAATTGATAAAATACAAAGTGCTGGATTCAAAGTTGGAGAGATAAACAAATAGGAATAAAATGTATAAAAAAACTAAAAATGGTTAAAATATTCCTCTAGATAGCTTTCTGGAGGGATATTTTTGAAAAAGAACAAGATTATTTTAATATTTTTATTCTCTTTAACCTTATTTGTTAGTAGTTTTTTTATAGGATATAATTTAATCGGTAGAATAGTACAGTATAATGATATTCAACAGATTAAAAATAAAAAGGATGGTTTGGAAGATAATTTAGATTTTGAAATTACTAAGGAAGATATTCTTATTTCACCAAATACAATAATAGAGGAAAGAATTTATCATACGCCTTGTGGCCACGTAATTACAAAGACAAGAGAAATCGAAGAAGAATATATTAATATGACTAAAGATGACCTACTCCAATACTTGGAAAATTTCCCTGAGAAAAAATTAATTAGCTTTTCTCAAAGTAAAATCACCATAGGAATTACAAAGAATCATCTTTGCGAAAATCACTATGTCATAGGAGAGAAAGATGGAAATATAGCTATCTATAAAATCGATGAAAATGGCCAAAGAAAATTAGAAACCTTTTTTCCAGATTACCCAATTTCATTGCTAATGGAGGCAGACCAAAACAAATTAATTGAAGGAATTGTAATCGATAGCCAAGAAGAACTATCCAATGTGCTAGAGAATTTTATTAGTTAACTGAGTTAGAAATTCTAACTTAGTTTTTTATTTGAAATGTGATACAATAATAGTTATACTAGGGGGAGATAATAAAATGATTATTTTAGGTATAGATCCTGGGATTGCAATTGTGGGATATAGTATCGTTGAATCGAAGGGAAATAGCCTAAAGGCCATAGAATTTGGATCTATAAAAACTGATTCTAAGCTAAATTTTCCAGAAAGAGTAAAGATAATCTACGATAGGCTAAGTGAAATTATAGAAAAATACAATCCTGAGGACCTAGCAATAGAAGAATTATTTTTCAACAAAAACGTTAAAACGGCAATACTAGTTGGACAAGCTCGGGGAGTGGAGATATTAGCTGCTGTTAATAAGGGGTTAGAAGTATATGAATATACACCGCTTCAGATTAAGCAGGCCATTGTAGGCTATGGACGGGCAGAAAAAGACCAGGTCCAGGAGATGGTAAAAATATTACTTAATTTAAAAGAAAAACCAAAGCCAGACGACGTGGCTGATGCATTGGCTGTAGCAATATGCCATGGTGTTTCACTGAAATTTAAAGAATCGTTTAGGATGAAATAATATAAAAGGGTGAATTAATTGTTTGAATTTATAATTGGGGATATAGTAGATTTAAAAGATGATTATTTTGTACTCCAAAACAACAATATTGGTTATAAGGTCTTTACCTCTGTTAATTCAATGGTCAATCTTGAATTAGGTATGAAAAATGCTATGATATTTACATATTTAAATGTCAGGGAAGATGGAATATATTTATACGGATTTACCACAAAAGATGAAATTGACATGTTTAAATTGCTTCAGTTTGTTTCAAAAATTGGGCCCAAAGTAGCTTTAGGAGTTTTATCTACTTTAACGCCGAACCAGATTAAAAGGGCAATATTAAGTAAACAAATTGACATATTGTGTAAAGCCCCAGGAGTAGGTAAAAAGACTGCGGAAAGAATTGTTTTAGAGTTAAAAGATAGAATTGATAAAGATATAGAAATAGAAGACACCATAGACGAACAAGAAATAAACATTTATCCAGAGGCTGTAAATGGACTAATGTCTTTGGGATATTCCAGGATAGAAATAGATAAGGCAATACGAGGAATTGATATTTCAAATCTTAGCGTTGAAGGCGTAATCAGAGAGGTACTAAAAAAACTATCTAAAAATTGAGAAGGTGTTGACAGATGAAAGAAATGGAAGATAGAATTGTAACCACTGAGTTTAAAGAAGAGGACATAGAAAATGAAATGACTTTAAGGCCAAAGTGGTTAAAAGAATACATAGGGCAAGAAAAGGCCAAACAAAAACTGGACATCTTTATACAGGCAGCTAGAGGAAGAAATGAAGCTTTAGATCATGTGCTGCTATATGGGCCACCGGGACTTGGCAAGACAACCCTTGCAAATATCATAGCCAATGAAATGGGAGTAAACATAAGGATAACCTCTGGGCCCGCAATAGAAAGGCCGGGGGACTTAGCTAGTATACTAACCAATCTCGGGGATGACGATGTACTGTTTATTGACGAGATACATCGTATAAATAGGACAGTAGAGGAAATTTTATACCCTGCCATGGAGGACTTTGCCTTGGATATTATTATTGGAAAGGGCCCCTCTGCCAGATCCATTAGATTAGACTTGTCAAAATTCACCTTAATTGGAGCTACAACTAGGGCTGGGCTGTTGACCTCCCCTTTGAGGGATAGGTTTGGCGTTATGCTAAATCTAGAGCTGTATGATATAGAAAGCCTAAAGAGAATTGTTGTCAGGTCTGCCAATATCTTGAATATAGAAATTACAGAAGATGGTGCACTAGAAATTGCCAAAAGATCTAGGGGAACGCCAAGAATAGCCAATAGGTTATTAAAGAGGGTAAGAGATTATGCTCAAGTAGTAGAAAATGGAAATATAACCCTAGAGGTAGCTAAAAAAGGGTTAGAAGTCTTGGAAATAGATAGACTGGGCCTTGACAGCGTAGACAGAAAGCTAATTCTTACTTTGATTGATAACTTTAATGGAGGACCCGTTGGAGTAGATACTCTTTCAGCGGCTACAGGAGAAGAAAGAGTCACCATCGAAGATGTTTATGAACCCTATTTACTTCAAATAGGATATTTAAATAGAACTCCTAGGGGAAGGGTTGTGTCAAAAAAAGCATATGAACATTTTGGAATTCCATATAGTGAAGATTAAAGTTTAGGAGGAAGTATAATGAGAGAATCCCTTAAAAATACAACTATTATATTGTTGATAATTTTATTATTTTTCTCAGCAAAGTCTTATGGTGAAGAAATTGAACCAAAGTATATCGACGTTAAATTGACCATGCCAATCGTGGATGATTATATGGTAAATTTAGAAAGTCCCCTAGGGTTCTCAATTTTTTATTTAAATGAGAAGGATAATCCATTGCTCTTGTTGGATGAGCCAAAAATAACAGCAATAATAAATGGAGATGGTTTTATAGAATTATATGGTACTGATGGGGACAGTTTGTTCACTTTGCCCTCAGACGGAAGTTTAATTATTGGTTCCAATGATTTAGAAGACCCTACTATTAAAGTAGAAAAAGATAGGTATCGGGATTTTATCAGGATATTGACAAGTAACAATAAATTAGTAGTGTTAAATCACGTTGAATTAGAACACTATTTATATGGAGTTGTACCTAGGGAAATGTCGTACACATCTCCATTTGAGGCACTAAAGGCTCAAGCTGTTGCATCCAGGTCCTACTCCATGTCAAATGTAAACAAACATCAAGGTGAAGGATATAATTTATGCGATACTACCCATTGTCAAGTTTATGGAGGATATGAATTTGAAAGGCAAGAAACAAACCTGGCAGTTGAAGAAACAAGAGGGATTTACATATACTACGACAATGAAATCATAGAGGCCTTTTATCATTCCAGTAGTAGTGGATATACAGAGGATAGTTCAAATGTCTGGGGTGGGACAATTCCATACTTGACCTCAGTAAAGGATATATATTCCCTAGCTTCTCCTTATAGTAACTGGAAAATAAGCATAAGCTTATCCGAGTTAAATGCCAAATTAGTACAAAATGGCGTATACATTGGCGATTTAAAGGGAGTTGAAATTATTGAGACTAACTCAACTGGGAAGGTGAACAAAGTAAAATTGACGGGTTCTCTTGGTGAGGAAATCCTTAGCGATAGTAATTTCCGCAATATTTTGGGAAATACTACTCTAAAGAGCAATTGGTTTAATATAGTAAGCGGAGGAACAAATTCTGCTGAAAAGAAAGCCTATGTGCTCGATGGCAGCTCTATCCTGCCAAGACATATAGATATAGCCAATGCCTTTATTATCGATGGGACACAATATAAAAAAGCAAATAGAGGTACAGTAAATAGGGCAATAGGCAAGGATAGGTCAGAGAATATAGGAACTTTATATCAATCAGAAATGACAGATATAGTTATTGAGGGTCGTGGATATGGCCATGGAGTAGGCATGAGCCAGTTTGGAGCAATGAGAATGGCAGAAGAAGGGTTTTCTTTTGAAGAGATTTTAAAATTTTATTATACTGGAGTTGAAGTTTTTTAATGAAGCTAAGGGAATTTTATTATGATTTACCTGAGGAGCTAATTGCACAGCATCCACTGAACAACAGAGAAGATTCGAGATTGCTGGTACTGGATAGATTAACAGGTGAATTAGAACACAGAAAGTTTACAGATATAGTAGAGTACTTAAATTCAGGGGATTGCTTAGTTTTAAATGATACCAAGGTAATTCCAGCTAGGCTTTATGGCAATAGATTAGGAAAAGAAGAGGCAATAGAGATATTGCTATTAAAAAGACTAGAAGATAATTGCTGGGAATGTCTTGTAAGACCCGGTAAAAAGGTTAGACCTGGAAGTATAATTGAATTTGGCAGTGGCATTTTAAAAGCAGACGTATTATCTATTGCCGAGGACGGTACACGAATAATTAAGTTTCATTATGAGGGTATTTTTGAAGAAATTTTAGATCAGCTAGGGGAAATGCCCCTTCCACCATATATAACGGAAAAATTGAGCGATAAAAGTAGATATCAAACCGTATATGCCAGACATAAAGGCTCTGCTGCGGCACCTACTGCCGGATTACATTTTACAGAACACCTTTTGGAAGAAATATATAATAAAGGGGTTAGTTTAGCCTATATAACATTACATGTTGGTCTTGGTACATTTAGACCTGTGAAAGCAGATAATATATTAGATCATCACATGCATTCAGAATACTTCAATATTTCGGAGGAAGCATCTAATACTATTAATAATTGCAGGGAAAATGGTGGGAAGATTATATCAGTTGGTACCACTTCCACTAGGGCCTTAGAAACAGTAGCTGCTAAAAACGGTTTTATCTCCCCTGCATCCGGCTGGACAGATATTTTTATTTATCCAGGATACGAATTTAAAATTATAGACAAGTTGATTACAAACTTTCACTTACCTGAATCCACATTGTTAATGCTAGTAAGTGCACTGTCAAATAAAGACAATGTATTTAAGGCTTATGACGAAGCCATAAAACAAAGATATAGATTTTTTAGCTTTGGCGATGCAATGTTTATAAAATAATTGGAGGAATACAATGGCAATAAAATTTGAGTTATTAAAAGAAGCTAAGGATAGTAAGGCGAGGCTTGGAAAATTACATACACCCCATGGCGTAGTAGAGACGCCAATTTTTATGCCAGTTGGAACTAGGGGTACAGTTAAGGCTATGACGCCTGAAGAGGTAAGGGATTTAGGTGCCCAAATAATACTTTCTAACACATATCACTTATATCTTAAACCAGGTCACGAATTAATAAAAGAAGCAGGCGGCCTGCACAAGTTTATGAATTGGAACGGGCCAATTCTTACGGATAGTGGCGGGTTTCAAGTATTTAGCCTTGGGGATTTGAGGAAAATAAAAGAAGAAGGTGTAGAATTTAGGTCCCATATCGACGGTTCTACCCACTTCATAAGTCCGGAGAAGTCCATTGAAATACAAAATGCCTTAGGATCCGATATAATGATGAGCTTTGACGAGTGCACCCCATATCCAGCTAGTTACGAATATTCAAAGGAATCCATGGAAAGGACCACTAGATGGGCAAAAAGATGCAAGGATTATCATAAAAATTGGGATAGTCAGGGATTATTCGGCATCGTCCAAGGTGGGATGTATAAGGACCTAAGGGAAAAGAGTGCAAAGGATTTAGTGGAATTAGATTTCCCCGGATATGCTGTAGGTGGCCTAAGTGTTGGGGAGCCAAAGGAGTTAATGTGTGAAATATTAGAGCATACAACACCGTTTTTACCCAAGAATAAGCCTAGATACCTAATGGGAGTAGGCACCCCTGATTATTTATTTGAGGCTGTAGAGAAAGGTATAGATATGGCTGATTGCGTACTACCCACTAGAATTGCAAGAAATGGAACAGTGCTCACATCTAGCGGAAGGTTGGTTATAAGAAATGCCAAATATTCAAAGGATTTCTCAAAATTAGATTCTGAATGCAGTTGTTATACTTGTTCAAATTATTCAAGGGCTTATATTAGACACCTTTTTAACGTAAATGAAATACTTGGTGCGAGGCTTGCAACGATTCATAATTTACATTTTTTAATCGACCTAATGGAAAACATACGCAAATCCATAAAAGAAGATAGATTTATGGAATACAAAAGTGAATTTTATGAAAAATATGGTTATATGGACAAAATATAGATGAATTATCTATGAAATGATGTATAATATTATATAGAAAAGGAGGTAGTTAAATGAATGTACAGCAATTTTCGCCGCTAATTGTAACACTAGGATTTTTAGTAGTTTTTTATTTCCTAATAATTAGGCCTCAAAAGAAAAAGGAAGCCCAAGTTACAGAAATGAGAAACAATCTAAGAATTGGCGATGAAATAGTAACAATTGGCGGTATTTATGGCAAGGTAACTAAGGTAAGAGAAGACATTGTATTAATTGAAGCAGGCCCAAGCAAAACTAGGCTAGAAATGACGAAGTGGTCCATTGGCTCAGTAGTTAAGAAAAATGAAAAACTTGTAAAAGAAGAGTTGACCGATGAAGAAACAAAAACCGATGAATTGAAAGACGAAGAAAACTAATAATTTTAAAGCTTCCTAATTTACAGGGAGCTTTTTATTTGTTGTAATAAACGGGAAGCACTTGAAATAAATTAAATTAAGGGAAAATTTATTGAGGGGGGCTATCATGAAAGGGAATAATTTAATTAAACTGATTTATTTAGGAAAAGGTTTAATACTGTCATTTATAATCACAGGTGTTTCCATACTAGTTTTTTCAGTATTGTTAGCATATACAAAAATCGGCGAAGGTATCATACCTTTAGTAAATACAATTGTATTGATGCTTAGCATAGCAATAGGCAGTATTTATTTATCCGCAAAGATTAAGGAAAAAGGGTGGATAAATGGAGGGATTCTTGGAATAGCTTATTACTTAATATTACTAATTTTAGGTCTTGGTTTTGTTAGGCCCATGTTGTCGGAAGTATTTTTAGTTTCAAGGCTTATAATAAGTGCTGTATCTGGGGTAATTGGAGGGATAATAGGAATAAATATTTCGTAAATTTACTTTTATATTGAAATAAATTGTGATATAATTATAAAAATAAGCACTAAGGATGGTGGTTTTACCACCATCTTTTGTTTGAAAGTAATTTTAAATCGAAATTGATTTTTAAGGCAGGAGGTATAACATGACAAAGAATGCAATTATTTTCATTGCAATATTAGCTCTAATTATATATGGTTCTTTTGTTGCAATAAACGGGGCGACAATTGGAAGTATTCAGATACCTAGGGCAAAAGACGGGATAGACCTTGGTCTTGATTTGGCAGGTGGAGTATATGTTGTTTTGGAAGCTAAAACTGAACTAAAAGGACCTGAACTACAGCGATTAATGGAGCAATCAAAGGCCATAATCAATGAGAGGATAAACGGCCTAGGGGTTTCAGAACCAAATATATCAATTGAGTCTGGAAATCGAATTAGGGTTGAATTAGCAGGAATAAGCAATCCCCAGGAAGCCACAGAACTAATTGGCAAAACAGCTCAACTGCAGTTCATTGACCCAGACGGAAATGTAGTCATCACTGGGAAAAATGTAAAAGGATCCGAGGTTCAATATCATACCAACGAAATCGGGCAGCAGGAAGTTGTTGTTAGCCTGGAACTGGATAAAGAGGGGACAGAAAATTTTGCTGAAGTAACCAGCGTTTTATCAGAGAATATGGAACCTGAAGAAAGAATTGTGTTCATAGTCTTAGATGGTCAAGTAATTTCATCGCCCATAGTACAATATATGGAGCCTATTACAAATGGGAAGGCATTTATTACGGGAAAATTTGATTTAGATGGTGCAAACAAACTCTCGACCTTAATCAGGGCAGGAGCTTTGCCAGTAGAGATGAACGAATTACAAACTTCAGTCATAGGGCCGACACTTGGATTAAATGCCTTTGAAAGAAGTATAGAGGCAGGTGCAATAGCACTTTTACTTATTTTTGTTTTCATGATTGTTATTTACAGAATTCCTGGCTTTGTCGCATCCCTAGGATTAATTGTTTATACATTAATTATTATATTTACAATGTCAGCTTTGGGAGCTAAATTAACTTTACCAGGTATAGCAGGACTAGTACTATCCATAGGAATGGCAGTAGATGCCAATGTTATAATATTTGAGAGGATAAAAGAAGAAATCAAAATAGGAAAAACAATTAGAACCTCAGTTGACACAGGATTTAAAAGGGCCCTTTCCTCTGTACTAGATGCCAATATAACTACTTTAATAGCAGGTTTAGTATTATATTATTTTGGAACTGGCCCGATTAAAGGCTTTGGCGTTACCCTAATCATTGGAATTATAGCTTCAATGATAACAGCTGTTGTTTTCTCGAAATACTTACTAAGACTTGCTGTTTCAATCTTTGGTGGCAAAAATCCCAAACTTTATGGGGCATAGGAGGTAAAGAAATGGATGTATTAAAACATAGAAAAATATTTGCCATAATGTCTATATTAATAATAATAGTGGGGATTTTAATGTTTGCGATTAAAGGTCTCAACTATGGAATTGACTTTACAGGAGGCACCTTGATTCAAATAGACATTGGGGAATTTATATCAGTAAATGAGATAAGAGATATAATAGATGGATACGATAGGGAAGCCAGTATATTACATGCGGGCAAGGATAAAAATGAGGTTATCATAAAAAGCACCCTTGACCTTACAAATGATGAAATAAGGACAATAATTAATAGTTTTACGGAGAAATATAATCTTGATAAGGACAATTTTCAATCGGAAAAGTTTGGTCCATATATGGGGAAAGAAATTAGAAACAAAGCACTTTTATCTACCTTAATAGCAACTGTACTCATGTTAATTTATATTAGCTGGAGATTCGAGTTTTCTTTTGGTATTGCAGCTGTTGTGGCTTTAATCCATGATGTTTTGATTATGTTTTCATTTTATTCAATTTTTAGAATATCAATAAATAGCTCTTTTATTGCTGCGATATTAACTGTACTAGGGTATTCAATTAACGATACAATTGTAATATTTGATAGAATGAGGGAGAACATAAAACTTTATCCTAGGAAATCCACAGAAGATATAATTAACAGCAGCATAAAACAATCGTTGACAAGGACTATTTACACATCTCTTACGACTTTTATCGCTGTTTTAGTATTGTACGTATTAGGAGTTGAAGATGTTAAGATTTTAGCTTTGCCCCTAATGATAGGGATTATCGCAGGAACTTATTCATCTCTATTTATTGCATCTCCCCTGTGGTATGAATTAAAAAACCGAAAAATAACAACTGCTAAATAGGCAGTTTTTATTTTAATTGCAGAATAAGGTGAATTGCAAATTTAACTAGAATTAAATGTCGTAACATGGTAGAATTTACTTACTAATTAGTGAGTCTAAATATATTTTATGGAGTGAAATTATTGGAGAAATGGTTTATTCGGAATAAAAAAGGGGACTATAAGAAAATTGCGCGGGAACACAATATTACTGAATTTTTGTCTAAATTATTAGTAAATCGGGATATCAAAGATAAAAACTCTATTGAGCTCTTTTTAAATCCCAATCTAAATAAAATGTATAATCCATTGGAAATGAAAGATTTATATAAGGCAGCAAAGATTATAAAGGAAAAAATTATCCAGAAGAAAAAAATGAGGATAGTGGGGGACTTTGACGTCGATGGGGTCATGTCTATTTATATACTTTATACTGAAATTAAGAAACTAGGTGGGATCGTAGATTATACAATACCAGATAGGGTAAATGACGGTTATGGCATTAACAAGGACATTGTATACAAGGCAAAGGAAGACCATATTGATACAATAATAACATGTGACAACGGAATAGCTGCCATAGAACAGGTAAAACTAGCAAAGGAATTGGGGCTAAATGTAATAGTAACGGACCATCACGACATTCCCTTTGAAATCGATGAAAATACAAATAAAAAACAGTATATCAAAGTAGACGCTGATGCTGTAGTAAATCCAAAGCAAATTGAATGTAAATATCCATTCAAATATTTATGTGGAGCTGCAGTGGCTTTTAAATTAATTCAAGGCCTCTATATAGCCTTAGAAAAGGAAGTGGATTCTACATATTCCCTATTGGAGTATGTGGCCATGGCAACAGTTTCCGATGTAATGGATTTGGTCGATGAAAACAGAATTATAGTAAAAAATGGACTGAACTCTTTAAACAACACAAAAAATATAGGATTAAAGGCTTTGATGAGAGAAACTGGAATAGAGAACAAGGAAATCTCCGTTTACCATATAGGATTTATATTAGGACCTAATATCAACGCATCTGGCAGGTTAGATTCAGCTTTAAAATCATTGGAACTTCTGCTTGCACCAGATGAAGAAACAGCAGCGAAATTTGCAAAAGAGCTTTTTAACTACAATGAGGAACGAAAGTTATTAACCTTAAATGGATTTGAAAAAATAGCAAATACTATTGACAATACTAATATTAAAGAAGATAAGGTTCTTGTTATTTACGAACCTGAGATAAATGAATCTGTAGCTGGAATAATAGCAGGGAGAATAAAAGAAAGATACAACAAACCTTCAATTGTACTAACCATGGGCAAAGATGGAGTCAAAGGCTCTGGTAGGTCCATAGAGGAATACAATATGTTTGATGAGCTAACAAAATGTAAAGATTTGCTTTCAAGATTTGGTGGACATCCTATGGCTGCAGGACTTTCCCTTGAAGAAAGACATATACCCATACTCAGAAAGAGATTAAATGAAAATACTGCTTTAACAGAAGACGATTTAATTCCAAAAGTATATATAGATATGGAATTGCCTTTGAGATATTTAAGTTTTAAATTAATTAATGAATTAAAGGTTTTAGAACCATTTGGAAAAGGGAATAATAAACCATTATTTGGAGGAAAGGGATATAAAATTAACAGGGGATTTTTGCTTGGTAAAGATAAAAATGTATTAAAATTAATACTACAGGATAAGGATACTACCATAGATGGTTTGTTTTTTGGAGATATACAATCATTTGAATCCAAAGTTATAGAAAACTATGGGAGAGATGAGCTGGACAACGTATATAAGGGGCTTAATAATAATATAACCATGGATGCTTTGTACTACCCTTCAATTAATGAATATAATGGGTTTACAAATATTCAGATAGTAATACAAAGCTACAGGTTTAGATAGTAATTGTTAAAATGCAGAGCATAAGTTAAAATGATGTCAAAAAGGGTATAAATAAATAATTGGTTAATTGGACAAATCTTATTATCTTAGAAAAGGTGAACCTTATGATAGAAAAACTACTATTAAAAATTGAACAATATAATCCACAAGCGGATTTAGGTCTTATAATAGATGCCTATAATTTTGCTCAATTTGCCCATGAAGGGCAGACGAGAAATTCAGGTGAGAAGTTTTTTATTCACCCCTTTAACGTCGCCATGATTTTGGCCGATTTGAACATGGACACTGCCACCATTGTAGCAGGGTTTCTTCACGATGTCATAGAGGATACTGAAATAACTCATGAAATGATTGCCGATAGATTTGGAGTGGAGATTGCTGACCTAGTTGAGGGAGTAACTAAGTTAAAGAAGTTACAATATAAAACAAAGCAAGAAAACCAAGCAGAAAATTTAAGAAAAATGGTTTTAGCAATGGCAAACGATATCAGGGTTGTAATAGTGAAATTGGCCGATAGATTGCACAATATGAGAACATTGGAGTATATGAGTGACGAAAAGAAAAAAGAAAAAGCCCTTGAGACTTTGGAAATATATGCCCCATTGGCCCATAGGCTGGGGATTTCTAAAATAAAATGGGAACTAGAAGATCTGTCCCTAAGGTATCTAGATCCGACAAACTACTACGACTTAGTGGAAAGAGTGGCTGCTAGAAGACAGGAGCGGATTGCCTATATACAATCAATTACCGAAACTTTAGGCAGCAAATTAGGCGAAGTAAATATACGATACGACATTAGCGGCAGACCAAAAAGCTTCTATAGTATATATAAAAAGATGGTTCATCAAGGGAAGTCTTTTGAACAGATATTTGATCTTACTGCAATTAGGGTTATCGTCGATAATGTGAAAGATTGCTATGAAGTGCTGGGCATAGTTCACAATCTATGGAAACCACTGCCTGGTAGGTTTAAAGACTATATTGCCATGCCTAAGCCAAATATGTACCAATCTATTCACACTACTGTAATAGGCTTAAGGGGAGAGATATTCGAAGTGCAGGTAAGGACATGGGATATGCACAGAACTGCAGAATACGGCATTGCTGCCCATTGGAAATACAAAGAAGGAGCAACTAAAACTGACAATTTTGACGATAAATTGACTTGGTTAAGACAGTTACTTGAATGGCAATCGGAGCTCAATGATCCAAAGGATTTTATGGAAACTTTAAAGATAGATTTCTTTACTGACGAAGTATTTATATTTACGCCAAAAGGAGATATCATAAACTTGCCAGATGGATCTACTCCCATAGACTTCGCTTATCGAGTCCATACAGAGGTGGGAAACAAATGTGTTGGAGCTAAGGTTGATGGAAGAATTGTGCCTTTAAATTACAAGCTTAGGAATGGAAATATAGTAGAGGTCATTACATCGACAAATAGCAATGGACCCAGTAGAGACTGGCTAAAGATTGTTAAAAGCACTCAGGCCAAATCTAAAATCAGGCAATGGTTTAAGCTCAAGGAAAAAGACGTAAATATAATAAAAGGAAAAGATGCCCTTGAAAAAGAAGTAAAGAGGTTGGGTTATAAGCCTTCTGAAATTTTAAAGGAAGAATGGTTAAAATCCATAGCAAACAGGGCCAGCATAAATACAGTAGAAGATTTATATGCTTCCATTGGATACGGGAGCACAACGTTGAATCAGGTAATTTCTAAATTAAGGGTACAGTACAATGAACTATACAAAATTGAAGATGAGAAATCCTTTGTTGAAAGCAAAATACAGCAATCCATACCTAAAAAACCAAAGGCTACCCAAGGAGTTCGAGTAAAAGGTGTAGATAATATTAAAATTCGATTCTCTAAATGCTGTAACCCTGTGCCAGGAGACGAAATTGTAGGGTATATAACTAGAGGTAGAGGTGTATCTGTTCATAGGTCAGACTGTCCAAATATTGCAGCTTCAGAAGATACAGAGAGATTTATAGAAGTTGAATGGGATTTACAGAAAAAAGCTGCTTATAAAGCGGAAATTCAAATTAAAGCCTATGATAGATCGGGCCTTCTTGCAGATATAACCCAAAGGATTACAGATGCGGATTTGGGAGTTGTGTCTTTGAATGCCAGAACATCTAGAGATAAAGTCGTATATATAAACTTAACCCTTGAGATTGGAGATATAGAAGAGTTAAAAGATACCATCAAAAAAATCAAGAAAATCAAGAATGTTTTAGATGTCTATAGAGTGACAGCATAAGGAGGATGTTATATGAGAGCAGTTGTACAGCGGGTCTCACAGGCTTCAGTAAAGGTAAATAACGAAATTGTTGGGGAAATTGACAATGGCCTACTTGTTCTTTTAGGTGTAGGTAAAGAAGACGATACAAAGGATTTAGATTATATGGTGGAAAAGGTATTAGGCCTGAGGATTTTTGAAGATAAACAGGGTAAAATGAACCTTTCACTTATGGATATAGGCGGAGAAATCTTGATTATATCACAGTTTACCCTCTTTGGAGATGTAAAAAAGGGCAAAAGGCCGAGTTTTACTGAATCCGGAGATCCTGAAATAGCTGAAAAAATGTATATGCAATTTATAGATAAGTGCATAGGAAAAGGGGTTTCCACAGAAAAGGGAATATTTGGTGCGGATATGAAAGTAAATCTAACTAATGATGGACCAGTTACCATATTGATTGACAGTAAAAAAACATTTTAGAGGTGATATGATGAAATTGCTTAGGATTCCAGTTGGCATTTATGCTGCCAATTGCTATATAATGTATTCGGAAACCGAAAAAGAGGGGATAGTTGTGGACCCAGGCGGTGATGTAGATGATATATTGAATTTAATTAATAAAAAGGAAATTAATATTAAATATATCCTATTAACCCATGGACATGGGGATCACATTGGCGGTTTGGTGGAGCTTAAAAATATCCTAAAGGTGCCAGTTGGAATACATGAGGATGATAGCTTTATGCTAAAGGATGGAGACAAAAACTTATCTAGCCAAATGGCCATAGGGTCAGTAGAGCTGGAACCTGATATTTTATTAAAGGACAAAGATGTATTGGAATTTGGCGAAGAAAAGGCAGAAATTATCCATACTCCAGGTCACACTAGAGGTGGGATTTGCATTAAAGTAAAGGACACTATAATTACTGGGGATACCTTATTTGCAGGCTCCATAGGAAGAACTGACCTGCCTGGCGGAGATTATGATACTATTATCAGATCGATTAAAGAAAAATTGATGATATATGAAGATTATGTAAAGATTTATCCAGGTCATGGCCTCTCCTCTACCATAGGCAATGAAAGAAAGGGTAATCCTTTTTTAAAATAGTTCAAAATAAGGTGATAAAGTGGTATTTGTTCTAATAGAAGGTTATGAAAAGAGCAATGAAATCAGAGAGTTAATAAGATTGTTTTTTAAGTCGGAAGAAACTCTATTTATAGAAGATATAAAAGAATACCCATATAATGGATACCTATTGCATAGCGTTCTTGCCCGCAATGACAAGGACATCTACGCCACAGCATATCTATATAAGGATGGGCATTTAATAGACAAACACAGTGAAAATATATTGGACCTAAAGACATATAGAAATTCAGTTAAAAAAGATATAAACATAGGTATTAAAAAGTCAATATTTTATTGCTTAATTGGAATAAGTGGTCAAAAATTACCTTGGGGAATATTAACTGGTATTAGGCCCATAAAAATAATACATGAATTAGTAGATAAGTCCATAGAACAAAAGGAAATAATTAGATTATTGACCACTGAGTATAAACTAAATATTGAGAAAGCAAAGTTAGCGACCGATATTTGCCTTAGACAAAGGGAACATATATATCCACTGGATAAAAATCGATACAGTTTGTATATTAGTATACCTTTTTGTCCAACAAGGTGTTTTTATTGTTCTTTTCCGGCTTTAACTTTAAAAGGAAATCTTGGATATATCGAAGAATATGTAGATAAATTGATTTTTGAAATTAAGGCTATCAGGAGGATAATGGGCCATAAGAAAATTAATACGGTATATATTGGGGGTGGCACTCCCACTGCCATACCGCCAAAAGAATTGGAAAAGATAATACAAGAGGTTTATTTAAGCTTTGGAAAAGAGAATATAAAGGAATTCACAGTAGAGGCTGGAAGGCCAGATACCATTACCGATGAGTACCTAAAGGTATTAGATAATAATGGTATCAGAAGGATAAGTATCAACCCGCAAACCATGAATGACAATACCCTTAAAATTATAGGAAGGCATCACAAGGCAAAGGATATAATAGAAGTATATTGGCAAGCAAGAAACTACAGTTTTGAAGTAATTAATATGGATTTAATAGTTGGGCTACCAGGTGAAGGCATCGATGACATTAAATATACTTTAGGTGAAATAAAGAAACTTGATCCTGAAAATTTAACCATACACACCCTTTCAATAAAGAGGGGTTCAAATTTCTTTAATGCCCTTGAAAAATATCCAATTAAGGGTCAAGATACTATAGAACAGATGCTAAATGAGACTATGAATTACGCTGATGAAATGGGTTTAAAACCCTATTACCTTTATAGGCAAAAACAAATACTTGGCAATTTTGAAAACGTTGGATATGCAAAGCCGCGTAAAGAGTGTATATACAACATTGCCATGATGGAAGAAAAAGAAACTATTTTGGGGGCAGGCATGGGTGCTGTATCTAAAGTGTTTTTTCCAGATGAAAATAGATTGGAAAGAATACCTAATTTTAAGGACCTTAAAGAGTACCTGGAAAGAGTAGAAGAACTAATTAATAAAAAAGAGAGGATTTTAAGAGATTAAGGGGGGATAATTATGTTATGGTGGACAGATGATTTAAAGACTGGAATTGAAATCATAGATAAGCAACATAAGAGCATATTTGATAAGGCAAATAAGATATTCAACCTAGGAACAAGTTCCAGTCGTGAGGAAATTGAAAAGATATTTATATTTTTAATGAATTACACTATTAACCATTTTTCAGATGAGGAAAAGGTGATGCTAGATAATCATTATGACGATTTTATGAAACATAGGGAACAACATAATTATTTTGTTGAACAGGTTTATAAAATCTATTATAATTTTAAAGGTGATAAAATCACTGACGAGGCATTAAATGAACTGAAAATGCTTATTATCGAATGGCTTGCAAATCATATTAATAAAGATGACAAGGACTTTATAAAAACTATTCGATGATATAATTACTATACAGGAGGTTTTAGAATGGGTGAGAAGATGGGAAATCTGCGTAGGACGTTGATGTGCGGTGAGCTGCGACCAGAACACCAAGGTAAAGAAGTCGTCCTCATGGGTTGGGTACAAAAAGAAAGAAATTTAGGCTCTATTATATTTTTAGATTTAAGGGATACTACAGGTATAAGTCAAATCGTATTTGACGATACACTGTCAGAAGAATTGTTTTCAAAAGCAGAAAAAATCAGGTCAGAATATGTAGTAGCGGTAAAAGGCAATGTTCGAATTAGACAATCTATAAATAAGGAAATTCAAACTGGTGAAGTCGAGGTTTTAGCCTCCGAATTGAAGATTTTAGACGAATCAGAAACTCCACCCATTTATATAAGAGATGATGACAATGTGTCAGAAACCATGAGACTAAAGTATAGATATCTCGATTTACGAAAGCCTTCCATGCAGGGAAAATTGAAATTGAGGGCTAAAACTGCAAAAGTAGTTAGAGACTTTTTAAGTGAAAATTATTTTATAGAAGTGGAAACCCCTATGCTAACCAAGCCAACTCCTGAAGGGGCTAGGGATTATCTTGTTCCCAGCAGAGTCAACCCCGGGGAGTTTTATGCTTTGCCACAGTCACCACAACTGATGAAACAGCTTCTAATGGTATCGGGAATGGATAGGTACTATCAGATTGTCAAATGCTTTAGAGACGAAGATTTAAGGGCTAACAGACAGCCTGAGTTTACACAAATAGATATAGAAATGTCCTTCGTAGATATTGAAGATATTATTTCTATCAATGAGAAGATGCTTTATAGAATATTTAAGGAATTAAAGGGAATAGAAATTCAATTGCCTATTCAAAGATTGACATATGCAGAATCTATGGAGAGATTTGGCGTAGATAAACCGGATTTAAGATTTGGGTTCGAGTTGGTAGATGTTTCTGAGCTAGTGAGAAACAGCGATTTTAGAGTATTTAGTTCAGCAGTGGAGAATTTGGGTTCAGTAAGAGGTATAAACGTAAAAGGTTTTGCTCAAGATTTTACAAGAAAAGATATTAGTTCTCTGGAGGAATATGTAAAGACCTTTGGGGCAAAAGGATTGGCGTGGATAAAGATAACAGAAGACGGCATAACATCTCCCATTTCCAAATTTTTTGGCGAAGATGAGTTTGCCTCTTTAATACAAAAAATGAATGGGGAATCAGGAGATTTATTACTATTTGTCGCAGATAAGACACCTGTCGTATTGGATAGTTTAGGAAACTTAAGAAATGAAGTTGCAAAGAAATTAAAAATTATAGACCCAAATGAGTTAAAACTCGTTTGGATAACTGAATTTCCATTATTTGAATTTGACGAAGAAGAAAATAGATACGCTGCCAAACATCACCCCTTTACCCATCCAATGGATGAAGATATAGATTTGTTAGAGACAAACCCTGAAAAAGTTAGGGCAAAGGCGTATGATATAGTCATAAATGGCGATGAAATGGGTGGCGGTAGCATAAGAATTAACAATTCTGAACTGCAAAAAAGGATGTTTAAAGCACTAGGCTTCAGTGAAGAAGAAGCAATAGAAAAATTTGGATTTTTACTTGAAGCATTTAAATATGGCACACCACCTCATGGTGGCATTGCTTACGGATTTGATAGGCTAATAATGCTTTTGTCCAACAGCAGCAATATTAGAGATGTAATAGCATTTCCTAAGACTCAATCTGCAACTTGCTTAATGACTGAGGCTCCTACATCTGTGACCCAAAGTCAATTAAATGAAATACACGTTAAATTAGATTTACAATAATTAACTAGTAGGGAGAAGAAGAAAGTAATGCCATTTTCTAGATCAGAACAATTATTAGGCAAAAATTCCATGGAAAAACTAAAAAATGCAACAGTTGCAGTATTTGGCATTGGAGGTGTTGGCTCGTTTGTTGCAGAAGCATTAGTAAGAACAGGAATTGGCAACATTTTTTTAATAGATTATGATATAATAGATATAACCAATATAAACAGGCAAATACACGCAACTACTAAAACCATAGGACAATCAAAAGTTGAAGTGATGAAAAAAAGAGTTTTAGAAATAAATCCAAAATTAAATGTCACAATATTTAAGGAAAAATACAATGAAATGACAAGGGATTTGCTTTTATCGCAGGATTACAGTTACGTTGTCGACGCCATCGATATGGTGTCTTCAAAAATTGATTTGATTGTAAAGTGCAAAGAGCTCAACATTCCAATTATCAGTTCTATGGGAGCCGGCAACAAATTGGATCCAACAAAGTTTATCGTTGGGGACATCTATTCAACAAAAGTATGCCCTTTGGCAAAAATCATGAGAAATGAACTTAGAAAAAGGAATATTAAGGACTTAAAGGTAGTTTGGTCAGAGGAAAAACCAATGCCCGTAAATCTTGAAAATACCAATGTGAGAAAAGCTGTACCTGGAAGCGTAGGCTTTGTACCTTCTGTAGCAGGGCTAATTATCGCATCTGAAGTAATAAAGGATATAGGATTATAGGAGGTGAGTTTAATGGAACAAGTCGGTTTCGTAAGAAAAATCATCAAAAACAAAGCAGAAATTGAAGTTAAAAAAATCTCGGGGTGTGGCGGTAGCTGTGAAAGCTGCAGTGGCAGCTGTGAAACAGATGGGCAAGTAGTAGTTATACCAAATGAACTAAATGCCAAGGTTGGAGATTTTGTAGAGATTGTCGGTGAGTCCAGAGGAATATTAGTTTATGCGCTGATTGTCTACATGGTACCTTTCTCATTTTTAATTGCTGGTATATTACTTGGAATTCACATATTAAAGGGACAAGGCATAGCGAATTACGAACCTTTAGGTTTTTTAGTAGGTGTAGTATTTATGGCAATTGGGTTTTTGTTGGTTAAGATAATAGATAAGCAAGTAGAAAAAAATGATAAAAATCTCATTAGAATGACTAAAATTTTATAAATAGGAGTGAGTATTTTGATTGATAGGCAAGCCGTTATAAAGAGATTAAGAAGAGTAGAAGGACAAATCAAGGGCATCCAAAAGATGGTAGAGGATGAGAAGTTTTGTGGCGATATACTGATTCAAGTGTCCGCTGCAAGGGCAGCGCTGAACAGCGTAGGAGGATTGATTTTAGAGAACTATATGCATATATGTTTATCTGAATATTTAGAAGGTCAATCCGAAGAGGAAGATTTAAACAAATTAGTCGAACTAATGGTAAAGTATACTAAATAGAATTCCTTTTGCACGATTTTAAATTCGCTTACTTTTATTCCAAGATATAGCGGCTGCTATATAGGATCTCATGACTTTAATTTAATATGGGAATCTTTCTCTATATAAAAATAGTACACCAGCGACTGAAACTAAGGACTTATCCAGAGGTTACATTGTTCGCTGGTTTCTTATTTAATAATAATCTTGTAAATAGAATAAAATACTTATATAATGTTATGTGTATTATGAAGAAATGGTACTTAATTACATTTGATGAAACTACTAAAGGAGTACTTAATTCACAAAAGAGAGGAGATAAAAATATGAATTTTGAAAACTTATCAAAATTTGATCCTGAGGTTATGGAATTAATAGAATTGGAATACGAAAGGCAAAAAAAGCACATTGAGCTAATAGCCTCGGAAAATTTTGTAACTCCACAAGTTTTGGAGGCTGCAGGCAGCTATTTAACAAATAAATATGCAGAAGGGTATCCTGGAAAGAGATACTACGGTGGATGTGAGATAGTAGATAGGGTAGAGGACGTGGCTAGAGACAGAATGAAAAAGATATTTGGTGCTGATCATGTAAATGTTCAGCCTCATTCCGGTTCCAATGCAAACTTAGGAGTATATTTTGCAGTTTTAAAGCCTGGAGACAAGGTTTTAGGCATGAACTTATCCCAAGGTGGACATTTAACCCATGGAAGCCCTGTAAATATATCTGGTACCTACTATAACTTTGTAGCTTACGGTGTAGATAAGGAAACTGAAATGATAGATTACGATAATGTAAGAGAAATTGCATTAAAAGAAAAGCCAAAGATGATTGTGGCAGGGGCTAGTGCTTATCCGAGAATCATAGATTTTTCTAAGTTCAAAGAAATTGCCGATGAAGTAGGCGCATATCTAATGGTGGATATGGCACATATTGCCGGATTAGTAGCAGCTGGACTTCATCCAAATCCTGTTCCATATGCAGACTTTGTGACTACAACAACCCATAAGACCCTTAGAGGTCCAAGGGGTGGTGCCATATTGTGCAAAGAAGAATACGCAAAGGCCATAGACAAGGCCATATTCCCTGGCATACAGGGAGGACCACTAATGCATATTATTGCAGCCAAAGCAGTAGCATTTGGTGAAGCCTTACAAGATGATTTTAAAGACTATCAAAGACAAATTATCGACAATGCAAAGGCTATGGCAGAGGGTTTAGTTAAGAATGGATTTAGGCTAGTATCAGGGGGGACAGATAACCATTTGATATTGATTGACGTAAGGACAAAAGGACTTACAGGTAAAAAGGCAGAGGAACTATTGGAGGAAGTAGGAGTTGCCACAAACAAAAATACAATACCATTCGATCCAGAATCTCCATTTATTACTTCTGGCATAAGAGTTGGGACACCAGCTATGACTACAAGAGGCATGAAAGAAGAGGATATGTTAGAAATTGCAGAAATTATAAATCTTGCATTGGATGAAACTAAAGATAGGGAAGATATAAAAAGAAGAGTAAGTGATTTATGTGACAAGCATCCACTATATTAGTTTTGTAACTGAGCCTACAGAATTGACTGTAGGCTTATCTTTACATATATATAATATTATATTAGAATAAACTTATGTTAGATGAAGAGGTGTAATATGGAATTAGGAAATTATAGGGAAGATAGAAATATAATTGAAGACATCGAAAAGGGGAGCATAGCTGAAGAATTAGGGATGGAAATTGGAGATATATTGTTATCAGTCAATTCGATACCTGTAAAAGATATAATTGATTATAAATATTTAATATCCGATGAATTTATAGTAGTTGCTATTGAAAAAGGAGATGGGGAGATATGGGAATATGAAATAGAAAAAGAGTACGATGAAGACTTGGGAATTGCATTTACAAATCCTCTAATAGACAGGGCAAAATCTTGTAGAAATAAATGTATGTTTTGCTTTATAGACCAATTGCCTCCGAACATGAGGGAAACGTTGTACTTTAAGGATGACGACTCACGGCTTTCGTTTTTACAGGGAAACTTTATTACCCTTACCAATATGAGCGACGAGGAAATTCAGAGAATAATAGATTATAGATTGACTCCCATAAATGTCAGTGTACACACTACAAATCCTGAACTGCGTATAAAAATGTTAAATAACAAAAACGCAGGTAAGATTTATGAAATACTACAGAAATTTAGCGAAGCAAACTTGGATATCAACTGCCAAATAGTATTGGTGCCTGGAGTAAATGATGGAAGTGAATTAAATAGAACATTAGATGACCTGTCCAAACTATACCCTTCAATAAAAAGCGTAGCAGTTGTCCCTGTAGGTATAACGAAATATAGGGAAAATTTAAAGAAAATTGACACGTTTAACCGCTCAACCTCCAACGAGTTGTTGGAACTAGTAGAAGGTAAACAAAGGGAATTCAAATTGAGTTTAGGAAGTAGGTTCGTATTTGCATCCGATGAATTTTATGCTTTGATAGATAAGGAGTTACCAAAGTTTCATGAATACGAAGGTTTTCCACAATTGGAGAATGGAGTTGGACTCATTAGGTCCTTTGAAGACGAAATAGACAATGAACTGAGGCAAATTCTAGAACCTTTAATAAAGAATAAGAAGTATGTCTTAGCGACAGGAACATTGGCATATGGATTTATGGAAAAGATGGCTAAAAAGATAGCTGAGAAATTCCAGGGACTGCAGCTGAAAGTTATACCTATTACCAACGACTTCTTTGGACATAAAATCACTGTTTCAGGACTTATAACCGGCCAAGACTTACTAAGTCAACTAATAGGGTATAATAGTTTTGACGGAATAATTATACCGCAATCAATGCTAAAAAAAGATGAGGAAATATTTTTAGATAACTACACCGTAAAGGATTTAACAGAGGAATTAAATATTCCTATCATACCTTCTAGGGTAGATGGAAAAGAACTAATAGATATATTAAAGAATTGAGGGATAAAGAATGGAGAGGGCTGTACTATGCATTGTCGGAAGACCCAATGTTGGAAAATCGACTTTGTTTAACAAATTAGTAGGAAGGCGAATAGCTATTACCGAAGACACCCCTGGTGTTACTAGGGATAGAATTTATGCCGAAGCAGAGTGGCTTGGTAAATATTTTACAGTTATAGACACAGGTGGACTTGAGCCAGATAGTGAAGAAATAATAATGTCAAATATTAGAAGGCAGGTAGAAATAGCCGTCGACACTGCAGATGTCATACTTTTTGTAGTCGATGGAGTAGAAGGACTTAGTCCAACGGATATAGAAATAGGAAACATGCTAAGAAGATCTGGTAAAAAGGTGGTCGTAGCATGTAACAAAATAGATACTCCAAAGACACCTCAGGAGATATACGAATTCTATGAATTAGGACTCGGTGAACCAATAGTAATATCAGCAGAGCAAAGCTTAGGTATTGGAGATTTATTAGATGAAATAGTCCGCAATTTTCCAGAGGATAGAGATACAGAAATTAACGAAGATTTGATAAAGGTCGCATTTATCGGCAAACCTAATGTGGGGAAATCATCTTTAATCAACAAAATACTTGGAGAAGAAAGAGTAATTGTAACAGATATTCCAGGGACTACAAGGGATGCTATTGATACTTTTTTTGACTACAATGACAATAACTACGTATTTATAGATACAGCAGGGCTAAGAAGAAAACGGAGTATATACGAAAATATTGAAAGATATTCTGTGGTAAGGACTTTGACAGCCGTGGACAGATCCGATATTTGCGTATTGGTCATAGATGCAACGGAAGGCGTTACTGAGCAGGATACGAAAATAGCAGGATATGCTCATGACAATGGAAAGGGAATAATAATCGCCATTAACAAATGGGATTTAGTGAAGAAAGAAACCAATACCCATTTAGAATTTGAAAAAGACATAAGAAAGACATTGGGATTCATTTCATATGCTCCCATAGTATTTATTTCTGCCATGACCGGTCAAAGAGTTCAAAGGCTAATGGAGTTAATAAATATTGCAAATAATAATTACAGCCTAAGGATTAGCACGGGAGTGCTCAATGATATAATAAACGAGGCGGTACTTTTAAACCAACCTCCAAGTGAAAAGGGGAGGCGATTGAGAATATATTATGGTACCCAGGCATCTGCCAGACCACCAAAATTTGTAATATTTATTAACGATAAAGAGTTGATGCATTTCTCCTACTCTAGGTATCTAGAAAATCAAATAAGAAACCATTTTGGCTTTGCAGGAGTACCAATTATATTTGAATTTAAACAGAAGGAGCGTAGCCAATGAAAATATTTTTAACTATTATTTTATCGTATCTAATAGGTTGTATTTCATCCGCATATTTATTGGGGAAAACATCTAAAAACATCGATATACGAAAATATGGTAGTGGCAACGTCGGTACCACAAATGCTTTAAGGGTTTTAGGTAGAAAGGCAGGGGCTCTGACATTGGTAATGGACGTGGCTAAGGGAATATTTGCAGTTTTAATTGGAAGACTTATAATGGGCACAGAGGGAGGATATATAGCCAGTATTTTTGTAGTACTTGGTCATAACTTCCCTGTGTTTTTGAAATTTAAAGGTGGTAAGGGCGTAGCCACTTCACTGGGAGTATTATTTATTTTAGATTGGAGAATAGGTTTAATCAGTTTTATACTGGGTATAGCAATTATTGCAATTTCAAAATATGTTTCCTTAGGATCAATTGCAGCATCAGTATCGGCACCTTTTTTGACATTTTTACCTTTTTTCCCGGATGATAGAAACTTTAAATATACAATCGCATTTCTAGGTATTTTATCTATAGTCAGACATAGATCGAATATTGTTAGGCTGCACAAAGGCGTGGAAAATAAATTAAAAATATAAATAGGTAGGTGTGGTAAATGACTGAAAAAATTGGAGTATTAGGCGGAGGAAGTTGGGGCACTGCATTGGCAATACTGTTGGCGAACAAAGGCTATGACGTTGAAGTTTGGGCTAGAGATGGTGAACAGGTCGAAGAAATGAAAAAGACAAGGATAAACAACAAATATTTACCTGAAGCAGTTTTACCACAGAATTTAAATTTAACAAAAGATTTGGAGAAAGGCATATTCAAGAAAGAAGTCTTAATATTTTCCATGGGAACTCATGGAATTAGGGATGTGCTTAAAAATTCAAGTAAATATATTAAGCCTGAGCAATTAGTTGTAAATGTGTCCAAAGGAATAGAAAACAATACCCTAATGAGGATTTCTCAAATAGTGGAAGAATTTCTCCCAGAAAACAAGTACACTGTGTTATCTGGTCCATCCCATGCAGAAGAAGTAGCTAAAGACATGCCTACTACTGCAGTATCTGCTTCTACAGATAAGAAAGTTGCTGAGTATATCCAAGGGCTATTTAGTACTGCTAGTTTCAGGGTATATACAAATCCAGATGTCATAGGAGTGGAGTTGGGGGGAGCCCTAAAAAACATAATAGCCTTAGGGGCTGGTATTTCCGACGGTTTGGGCTATGGCGATAATACGAAAGCGGCATTAATGACTAGGGGAATATTCGAGATGGCTAGACTAGGTGAAAAAATGGGAGCAAAGGGCAGCACATTTTCGGGCTTATCGGGAATAGGAGACTTAATAGTCACTTGTACCAGTATGCTTAGTAGAAATAGAAGAGCAGGCATATTGATTGGACAAGGTCGAAAAGTAGAAGAGGCAATAGAGGAAATTGGCATGGTTGTAGAAGGTATAAAGACTACCAAATCTGCATATAATCTATCGAAGCAGTATGGAATAGAAATGCCCATTACAGCTGAAATATACAATGTATTGTATGAAAACAAAGACGTCAAAAATGCAGTAAAAAATTTAATGCTAAGGGATATGAAACATGAAATGGAAAATATCGTCGAAGGAGATAATAGTTTTTGGTAACCTGCTTTATTTAGCAGGTTTTTTTATTAAGCTTGTAATAAATAAATTCATTATACGTATATATATAATGTTAAGTATTGTTTTTAAAAATAATGAAAACTGTAGGGGGGGAATGATGTGGAGGTATTTGATATATACAAGGATATAGCTGAACGTACTGACGGCGATATTTATGCAGGGGTAGTAGGTCCAGTAAGGACTGGAAAATCAACATTTATAAAGAGGTTTATGGAATTACTAGTTATACCTAATATTGAAAATAGGCATAAAAAAGAAAGGGCGAAAGATGAGCTACCACTAAGTGGTGCAGGGAAAACAATAATGACTACAGAGCCGAAGTTTGTACCAAATGAGGCTGTTGAGTTGACAATAAATCAAAATGTTATGTTTAAGGTTAGGATGGTAGATTGTGTTGGATACCTAGTTCAAGGGGCATTAGGTCACGAAGAAGACTCCATACCAAGAATGGTGACTACGCCTTGGTACGATAAGGAGATACCCTTTGAAGAAGCAGCAGAAATAGGAACCAGGAAAGTAATTGCAGATCACTCGTCTATTGGACTTGTAGTTACAACAGATGGATCAATAACAGACATTGATAGGTCGAATTATATTAAGGCAGAAGAAAGGGTAATTTGGGAGCTAAAAGAACTGGGAAAGCCATTTGTTATTATATTGAATTCAAAACACCCAAATCTTGACAGCACCATAGCACTGAGGGAAAATTTACAAAGTAAATACGGCGTTTCAGTAGTGGCTATGGATTGTCTCAATATGAGCGAAGAGGATATAGAAAAAGTATTTGAAAAATTGTTATTTGAATTTCCTGTCAAGGAAGTCACTATTAATTTACCTAAGTGGATTGAGGGGCTGCCAAAGAAGCATTGGATAAAGGTAAACATACTCAATGCTCTAAAGGAAACAATAGAAGATTTAAGAAAGTTAAATGAAGTTTCCTCATTCTTAAATCCATTAAAGGATCTTGACATAGTTAAAAATGTAAACTTAGTAGAAATAAAACTTGGAGAAGGAGTAGTAGAATCAGAAATAGTAATCGACGACGGACTATTTTATAGTGTACTTAAAGACATGACAGGTTATACAATTGAGGGAGATTACCAGCTATTAGGCTTAGTATCAAAATTAGCAGAAACAAAGAGGAAATACGATAAAATTGAGAAGGCGTTGGTTGAAGCAAAGGAAATTGGTTATGGCTTAGTAAGCCCAAGTCTGGAGGAATTAGAGCTGGCAGAGCCAGAAATCTACAGACAGGGAAGTAGATTTGGTATAAAACTTAAGGCGAAAGCACCGTCTTTACATGATGAAGGCTACAAACTGATGTTACAAACAGAAAGAAGGATAAATGAAAGAGGTGGCGACTATACAATGACTTTCAACATAAATAATATAAATATGCTATTCCCACAATAATAACAGAAAAGCTAGTACCCATTAATTTAATTTAGTGAGTAGTAGCTTTTTTATTATTCGGACTTAATCCATTTTACATCATACCCAATTACATCTGCTATTTCCTTAACTTCACTATATTTAATAGTCCCTCTAGCTAGTTTATTAGATAGATTTTGAACAGTATCATTTCTATCATATTTTTCATTTATCAATTCAATTATCTCTGTCATTGTTAGACCAGACCGCACTATATAAGATTTTAACTCATTTCTAATGTCCAAATTAATCACCTTCCTTGTATATATTATACATCATAGTATATAAGTATTCAATTAAATATAAAAGGCATACTATATGATTTAAAGGTAAATGAAATAGTTTATAAATACACTTGACAGTTTAAATTATTGATGCTATAATTAGTTATAAGATTGAATTAGGAGACAAAAGGGAGGAAGCGATTATGAATATTGATGAGTTTTTACACATTATGAAAAAGTTTAAAAGATTTCAGACGAGATTAAAAGAAGAAAATATCGAGGGCAAGGATGCAGAGGTAATATTAAAAATTTATATTCAGGATCTCACAAGTAAAATTAATACCAATTTCTTGAAGGTGGTGTAGATATGACAACTATGAAAATGGGAATGATAATAGCAAAAGGTACAGAATTAGAAATGAAAAAAGAATTTGATGTATTAAAAAAGAAAGCAAGAGAAGGATTTAAAGAAGAAATTAGAGAAGGGTTAAATGAGTTTCAGATAATCAAAACTGATATAAAAATTAGTTTTAAATATGATAAATTATTTAGCGAGTTTGCAATATTTCAAATAATAAACTAAAAAGAACTAAGGGGGAAATTATAATGATAAAGCACAATAAATTTAATCAGGAATGGGTCGAATTACTTACAAATAATAATGTTGAAGAGGAACTTGAATTTTACGAAATAACTAAAAATAGTCCAAGCTTAATCTTAGCTATAATGTATTACAGAAGGCAATTAAGAGAAAAAGGCAGAGGGAATATATCTATAGAGCAATTAAAAAGCAATATTAACAATAAAAAAGAATTACAAAATCTATTACAATTATTATTTTTAGAGCCGATCCCTGCTAGTAAAGTTGATTTGATTAAAGAAAATAATATAGAAAAATTGTATAGCAAATATAAAGAGAATGAAAATAGAAGGTTTATGAACGCGATATTGTCTATATAAATATAAATTAGTCGGCTGAGGTCGGCTTTTTTATTTTTTAGCAAATTTAGCGAAAAGATGCAACAAAACATCAAGCATTGGTATATATACTATAGGGAAGGTGATATTTACAAATTTAGCGAAAATAGTTGTATAAACACCAAGCAAGTTAGGATATATCAATGAGGGGGTATGATTTACTTGATTTTTAGCAAAAGAGCTTATATAAATAGCGAGCAGATGTACAATCTTTTAAATAGGGGGACAGGTTTTAGCGAAATGATAGATATAAACAGCCTTTGATTAAGGTATAGTTATATAGAAGGGGAAGGAATAGGCAAAAATGATAGATATAAACAGCTATCAAAGCTACTATAATATAGTGAGAGAACGAGTTTCGAGGAGGAATATTTACATTTTTTTTAATTAACAAGTAAATAATAATATACATAGTAAAAAGGGGGTAGCAAGAATGAGAGAAAAATTAAGGCAATATTTAAAAAATGAAGGTGTAACACAACTACATATAGCAAAAAAATTGAATGTTAGTACAACGCTTATTTCCTTATACTTAAAAAATGAAAGAAATCTAAGCGATAAAAAGGAAGCAGAATTAGCAGAGTTTCTTAAATCCAAAACCATTTGACAAATATTTGAAGGTGTGATATACTAACAGTATACAATAACATATTCGAATAAGGTTTGTCAAGGAAATTTGCAAAAAAGGCTAAAGTATTTTCAAAATATGCCGATATATATAGTAGAGGGTACAAAATAGAAATACATACATATTTTTTTAACTAATAAGTAAATAATATTATACATATATAAACAATGTCATTTTTGGCAGGGAAACTTAAAATGTTTTCTCTTGCTTAAAAGTGACATTGTTTGCGTTCAGGATTAAACATACATATAACACTTTATTATACGCACCTTTGCACATAGCACAAGCCACAGGACAATGCTAGATAGGTTTGAATTGAACTTTAATATAATTGTGTGGACAGGTTGTAGAATTGCTTAGAAATGATTTTAAAGCCTTACAGGGCATTAAGATAATTATAAAAAAATATAAAAAACTAGGAGGAATTTATGATGAGGAAAAGAAGACAGTATCAGATTATGAGTTACGAGTTATACGACTTCGAGA
>Ga0265293_10002376_pt1 | contig 38071 bp, 39 predicted proteins | sample Munlanlewell138R_FD_192505 | JGI IMG/M metagenome (GOLD analysis project Ga0265293, IMG submission 192505) | Leachate microbial communities from a municipal landfill in Southern Ontario, Canada - Leachate well 138R | ecosystem: Engineered > Solid waste > Landfill > Unclassified | place: Canada... | reverse complement strand
CAATGCCGAGCCTTTTGCCCTTCGGCCTTCATCTGCTCGACCTCGATCGCCACGCCAGCCTTGAAGGCAACCCAGTCGTCCAGAACCGCCTTGAATATTTCGACCTGGAGCCCGTCCGGCCATTCCTCAGCCAGCACCTTGAGAAGCGGGAACAGTTCCTTTTTGGGATAACGGCCTGTTTTCGCCCGGAACGCACTTTTCATGAAATTCGCGATCACACGCGGCGTGGGAATGCCTGGCGGCCCGACGCGCAGGAGCAAGGCCTTTTTGCCATCGACCCGAGTGTAGGCCTTCTGGATCGGGGGAATCTTGATCAGGTCGGAGATTGTGTCCGCGCTTTTGACACCCAGCAGCTTAGCCCATTCGGGCACGGGACGGAATGCCCATACAAACCCCTCGAACTCAAGGGTGATCCCGCCGGGCAACGAGCCGTCAATGGTCTGAAATATCAGCTTCCGCAAGCGATCGTGGCGTTCGCTCTTGTCCTGTCGGAGCGACTTCGTTCCGACCTTGGCAGGGCCAACAAGCTTGGGCTTGGACGAAGAGTTGGGAGCGTTTGCGCTCTTGATCGCTCCCATGCCCTTGAGTAGCTTGAGGCTATATGGGATCGGGACATGCCCCTGTTGCGGCAGGGACTTCGTCTTCTTGATGATCTTGATTGGCACGGCGTCACCGGATTGTCGGAGATACGTCGTTGGCGATGGAGCGCACCGCCGCTGCAAGTTCATCCACGCAGACGGCTGTTGCGATCGTCTTTATCGTTCCCAGGGACATCTGCTTGATGTCGGGCAGTGCGGATGTCGGCACGACATAGAAATCCCACTGCGATGGATCACGATGATCAGCATGGTCTTCGTAGATGCCGTGGTGAGCAAATACATACAGGTGGGCGGGCCGCCCGACCTTGGCGATCCATTCTGTGCCACCCTCCCAATGGCCGGTGCGCGCCGCAACGTCGAATATGGCCTTGCTGGGCTTGGACGTGCCCCATGATTGGCGCGCTGCCGATTGCTTGACTTCCAGGCGAAGGCCATCCCCGCGCTCGAAATCCCACCCGCTATAATCCGCGCTGCACCAGTCCCACTCTGGCTCGAGCGCAAGCGCGACAATTGCCTCCGCGATCTGTCCGCGCAGAACATTGGTCACGAGTGGTTTGCCGAACGCGGCCTCTGTAACCTTGGTGATCACTTCTGCGGTCCCGAAACCTCGTTCGGCCTGAACGATATGCGCTGTGCGTTCGATTGCCCCCTCCGTCACGCCGCCTTTCCTGATACCACCGCGATGCGAAAGCTGGCCCCGCATTGCTGCGTAACCATGGCACGGAAACGGTTCGGATTGGTTAATGACGCCTATCTGTGCGGACGGTCACACGGCTTCTTGAGATAGGCTCCGAATGACCCGCTCGATCTCCGCCACCCAGGCATTGTGGTGCTCTGGCAGAAGTTGTTCGATCCGGGGCGTCGATCGGCCATTGACGGCGACAAACTTGTTGTTGGGTTCATCAATCACAGTGCCGCCGATCATCCGGGCCAGTTCCTCAAAGTGAGGTCGCCACACGGCATCCGACTGCGTCCAGGATAACGGACTGGGCCGAAATGTGCCATTTTTCATGATGAAGCCGAAATTGATCGGCTTTTCCTGGTCGGGCAGATCGAGCTTCAGATTGAGGCTGGCCTTGAGGTCGGGATAGACGCCCAGTGGTTCGAGGGCCGACAGGAATGACCGGATTGCCGCTGGGAGCGCGGGATCGCGTTTGGCCATCATCTCCCAGAAGTCGGCCGAGCTGATCGATTGCGGGCCTTGCTGGGCAGCGGCAGGGATCGGGTGGATGGTTGCCACTCCCCCCTCAACGCGAACGACGCCGCGCTCGATCATCTCTGTCTTCGCCAGCGTGCTAGGAACCGCCAAAATATCGCCTGCCGGATTCTGCCACGTAGCAAGTTCGACGAGCGCGAACGTGAAATGCGCACCAGCATGACTTTGCAGCAGGTCGCCCAGTGCCTCCGTCTCGGTGCGGATGCCATCGCCTAAAACGATCGCGAGCATTCGCCCTCGTCGCAGATTCAGCGATACGGCATCTATGAACTCAGCCTCTTCCAAAGACTCAGGGTGCTCGCGAACGAGATCGTATAGACAGGCCGGTGCCTGCTGGCCCCGTGCAGCAGCGGCCTCAAACTTGTCGTAGCCCATCTGCCCGAGGGCTGAGACATAGTCCAACGCCTGCGCCACCACCTCGCGGCGCATCTGACTGTTTCGCCACAGCTTGGTTTCGACCAGCACGATGTCGCCCGACGGTGTGATGTAGAGATTGTCGATAAACCCATGCCCGCAGGGCACTTCACGAGCGACGGCAATCAGGTCGCCGAAACCGGGTTCGATGTCCGAGATCGGTAGAATGGCTGGGTGATCATGGATCAACGCCTGGAGCCAGTTTTCGTCATGCAGACCATTGCCAAGCCGGATGCGCGTGAGCGGGCTGCGGCTGTTGTCGTTTTGGATAAGAACGGGAATCGGGCGATGTCGGACCATGACACATCCTCTGCGCGAGGAGCATCACCGCGTCCAGAAAAATGAGACTTATAAGTCGTGGGCCAATCAGTCTCATAACCTGATCTCTGGAGGCGATGGATGTTCGCGCACGCATAGGATGGAATTTGAGACGCTTGCGTAAAGCGCAGGACATCACGCAGGAAAATTTCGCGACCGACAGTGGCTTCGATCGTGGGTATATTAGCGGGGTCGAGCGAGGCGTCCGCAATCCGTCCGCACTGGTCCTTGCCAAAATTGCCGATGCCCTGGAAGTCGACGTCGCCGAACTGTTCGACGCGGCGAGAGCGGAAGAGTTCGCACGCACGTCTCGCGATTAACATTCGCACCTGTGCATTTGCGTTCAAGTCCCTGAATTTCAGTGAAAAACCTTTGCTCGGCGGTGGTTTGCACCTGAAGAATAAGCCCCAACAATTACAGAGGCTTATTCAAAATGAAGGGACAAAAGGATAGCTCGCTCCACGTGCCGCAGGCATTCATCGACATGATCGGCGATCACTTTCTAGAGGCCGCCCGTTACCTGCGGGAAATCCAGGATGCGCACCCGGACGAGTTTCTTGCCATCGCAAAGGACCTCGGCATCGGGCGGCGGAAAGCCTATCATCTGGCGCAGCTTGATCGCAGTTTCCATGCTCTCGGCATTGCACCCGATCGGTTGCGACGCATTGGCTGGACCAAGCTCTCACTGCTCGCGCCCTACGTCGATGCCGACAACGTGCATGAATTGCTGAAACTGGCTGAGGCGGTCACGGCGCACGAGTTGAAGATGCACCTTCGCGGCCATGCAATCGATCCCGACACCCGTGCGGTCGTCATGTATCTTGACAAGGCGCAATTCGAGATATTCGAAAAAGCCATACTCACGGCAGGCGCGATCAAGCAGCATAAAGGTTTGCTGTATAAGGAAGCGGCGTTGATCAGGCTGTTGTCGGCTATCGTGTCAGACTGACCTCATCATTCTTCTCGGCATGGGGTGGGTCGTGATCTGCCCCATGCCCTTTCAGTCTACTTGAGTTGTATGATGAACCTCATCATCTTGATATCCAGGGAGGTAAGAGACCATGAAAAACCGCGACCCCAAGATACCAAAACTTGAGGACATTGAAGAGCACGAAACTGCACAATGGCTCGATCAGCAGCTCGACCGCATCGAGCAACTCATCCGCGAGAATGGTGCCGACGAGGATATGTTGGAAGCAATCAGTTATCTGCGTGATGAGAATGACCAATGGTTTGCGCCTGATATTCAGGGTCTTGCTCAGTCCGGTAAATTGTCACTGATCGACGACGATGACGTCACACATTGAGATCACAGGCTGAGCCCAAACGCCTCGAATGGACTCATCTGTGCCCCACCCCTGAAATCACTTGTAGCCATCTGCACATTTATGCGCAGAATCCGACATCACCCACGCCGCCGACGAGGTGCTGAGGTGATTGTCCGGCAATAATGCCGCCGCGCAGCGGCAGTGAGATCGCACGCACCAACAGTCTCCTCTCGACGGCTTGCCGGTCGCAAGAAGGAGACAAGATGTGATCAACCTCAAGCGCAGGAAGGCCGACCGTCCGGCCTCGGCCTCGTTCAAATCCACGATACCCCCGGCTATCCCCATGCCGGTCGAACTGATGACGGTGTCGCAGGCCGCGCAGTTCGCTCAGGTTTCGCAGCCCACCATCCGCCGCTGGATACGCTGCGAGGGCCTGGCTGCCTATCGCTCACGCGGCCGGGTCAGGATCGACAAAGCAGATGTCGTGCAATTCCTCAAAGGCGGCACTGCCTGATGCTTGTGAATACCCCAAATAATTACAGCCAGGGAATAGTATAAGAGGGGATTAACTAATTTTCCGGTTTGATCAGCGGTGAATAACAATGAACAACCATGACCATAACAACGACAGAAAATCGGGTAAAACTGGTATTTTTACGCTTTGGGATTTGCGTGAATACATCCTTGAATGCGACCTTCCGGCATCGCAAATCGCGTTTCTGCGTTCTGCCATCAAGCGCGCCGATGCCCTGATAGGGCATGGTCTACTCGATCTCCCTGCCGATCAACGCATCATCTTTGACCGCCTGGAGCAGCTTTCACCGGCGATGGCCGGGATGACCGACCAATCCTTCGCCAACATGAAATCCCGGCTGCGCAAAGCGTTCCGGCTAGCACGGGGGCTGCTCTTCAATCCGCGCTCGCGCTACGCCCTAACCGGCGACTGGGGAGAGTTGCAGGCATCGCTCGATACGAAGATGCAGCGCGCAACCTCTCGGCTGTTCCACTTCGCTGCAAGCCAGGGCGTGTTGCCACGGCATATGTCGGATGCCGTGATCGAACGGTTCGCGGTGCACCTGCGCGATGAAGCCATGGTCAGCGATTGGCTGGGCACGCTGCGCGGCAGCATCAAAGCCTGGAACAGACTGGCAGCCTCGCGAGTCGATCTCCCCCAGCTGGCACCGCCTCCATCCAAGCGCACCAGTTACTGGATCGCGCAGAGCGAATGGCCGCAGACGCTGGTGACGGAACTGGACGCCTTCCTCGAATCACTCGCGTCGCTATCTGGTTTCGAGGCGAGACGCACCAAGCCCTTGAAGCCTGGTACGATCCAGCAATACCGTTACAACGTGACGGTCATCGTGTCTGCGTTGGTTCACACCGGCACTTCCATGTCGGCATTGGCGCATCTGCCAGAAGTGATCAGACCGGAGAATGTTAATCGGACTCTGCAGTTTCTGCAGGACCGCGCTGGCGGGACGGTCACGTCGCAAATGTTCCAGCTCGCACTCCGCGTTCGCACTATCGCCCGCTGGTGTGACATGCCCGATAACGAACTCGCCCGACTCGACCTGATTTTCTACAACGTCCGCGATCAGCGTGAGCACCGGCGCGGAATGACTACCAAGAACCGGCAGCTTCTAGACAAGCTCGAAGATCAGCGGTTCGCCGACAAGGTGCAGCTCCTGCCGATCATCCTGCTTGAGCAGGCGATGAAAAGCCCGGACAAGCGAAATTCAGCTGCGCGAGCGCGAACGGCGATGGCCAGCGAACTGTTATTGGTCTGCAGCGTCCGGCGCGCCAATCTCGTTAACCTCGAACTCGGCAAGTCGATCAGGAAGATCGGCCAGGGCGACGACGCCTACTGGATTATCGAGCATGATGCTTCCGAGGTGAAGAACGAAGAGGACCTGCGCTTCCGCCTCCCGGAACCGACAGCCGCCATGCTCGAAATCTATCTGAAGGAATGGCGACCGAAATTGTGCTCTGCGCCAAATCCTTGGCTTTTCCCATCAGCTGACGGCAACTGCATCGACCCAAGAACCATGGCCTACGCGATCGGGGCACAATCGAAACGTGTGCTGGGCGTCGCGATCACGCCGCATCAGTTTCGGCACATTTCCGCCGAGCTGTTTCTGATGGATCATCCAGACGCGCTGTTCACGATCAGCCAGCACCTCGGGCATCGCGACGTCAATACAACACGCCGCTATTATGCCCGCCCCAAGCAGCGGCAGGCATCACAGCATTTTCAGGAAAATGTCCTGCGCCGCCGCGAGAATGCCCGGATCAGGATCAAGAGGCGCAAAGGCGGCAAAGCTACGCAGGACTTTATCGGACCGGTGGACGTCGTATGAGAATTCCTCTCTGCATCAAGCCCGAGGACTGGCCGCCACTGGATCGGCTGCGGTGGCAGGAAGCCCGTGAAGTAACGAGTTTCCTTTCCGGTCCAAAACCCGCCCAGAAATGGGGCGTGGAACGCCGCCGGATTGTCGAACAGGGTTACGGGCAATGGCTGTCATTCCTTGTCCGCAACGGATGGCTCGACCCTGATCAAACGCCCGAGGAACGCGCCACACGCGACCATGTCCGCCTGTTCGTGCTCGAACTGCAACAAAGGGTGTCATCGTGGAGCACAGCCATGATGGTGCAGGCTTTCGCCCGCATGCTGGCCGTCATGGCACCAGATCGGGATTGGGCCTGGCTCGGGGTCGTTGTGACGCATCTCAAGACCATCGCCAAAGCCGAAAAAGACAAGCGCGGTCACATGGTTGACGCCCGGCAACTCCTGGCCTTGGGTGTCGAACTCATGGATCAGGCCATGGAAATGGGGGAACGATATCACGCGGCCACCTGCATGCGTGACGGCCTTCTTATCGCCATTCTGGCGAGTTGTCCGGTCCGTATTGCCAATCTGACGGCCATCGAGATCGGTAAGCAGCTTTGGTTCGATGGCGACTGCTACCGACTGGCCTTCACCGCCGAGGAAACCAAAAACACGCACGCCCATGAAGCGGACCTGTCACCCGAATTGAACTACTATATCGACAGCTATCTGCGTGATCACCGGCACAGGCTCCTCGCACGGGGGCAAGGCTCTAAAACCGATCGGCTATGGATTGATCGCTGGGGCGAGGGCATGGGCGACCGCTCTATCCGGGATCAGATCGAAAAACGAACCCGCGACGCCTTCGGGCGACACGTCTGGCCTCACCTGTTCCGCACCATCGCTGCGACGAGCTTCGTGGACCATGATCCCGACAAGGTGATGTTGGTGTCCGATCTGCTTGGCCACGCGAGCATACAGACGGCCGCCAAATATTACATACTGGCGGACGGGGCACGCGCTCATGACGCTGTCCAATCTGCCCTGGAGATAAGAAGAATGGCTGCTGTTGCGCGCCTCAAGGGGATGAACGGAGCCAAGTCATGACCGCTCACAGTCTGCAATTAGCTGCTTCTGGAAGCAGTGAAATCCACTCTACTGGGCTACAGTTTGTCCCGCCCTCGAAATCAGGTCTTGGTTGCTTCAGGCTCCTTCCCGTAGACAATGGGAGATGGACGCCCAGCCTGCCTCCTGCCCCACGCCAAAGGGTCTCCCTGCACGAAAACGCAGTGGACGGATCGTTATCCGGCGCAGACGGGTCATACCTGCGCCGCCGGTTAAACAACTGGCCAGCGGCGAACAGGTCGTGGTCAGCAACTTTCCTGCGTCGATGCCGGTGCTGCGTGACGAGGTGGCGATCCTGCGGGCTTATCTGGGCAAGGAGATCGACGCGATCCTCTTCGGCGAGGAGTGATCGGCCATGACGCGGGCGGCAATCTATGTCCGCGTATCGACGGCGCGGCAGGCCGAGCGCGACCTGTCTATCCCCGATCAGATCGTGCAATGCCGCACATGGTGTTCCCGGCAAGACATCGAGGTAGTGCGAGTATTTTCAGAACCGGGGGCTTCGGCCCTCGATGAGGACCGACCTGTCTTTCAGGAAATGATCCACACCGCCAAGCGGACGGATAAACCGTTCGATCTGGTGGTTGTGCATTCCCTCAGCCGGTTCAGCCGCGACTCGCTCCATTCTGAACTCTATATCCGCGAGTTGCGGAAAGCCGGGGTTGAACTGATCTCGATCACGCAGGAGGTTGGGCAGGACCCGACCGGCGAGATGTTTCGCAAACTGCTCCACATCTTCGACGAGCATCAGAGCCGGGAGACCGCTAAACACGTCCACCGCGCCATGCTGGAGAATGCCCGGCAGGGCTTCTGGAACGGTTCGCGCCCTCCCTATGGCTACGGTGTCGAGATCGCTGAGCGGCGCGGGAACAAGGACAAGAAAGTGCTTGTGATCGACGAGGCCGAAGCCCGCGTCGTGCGGATGATCTTCGACATGGCTTCGGGCACCGAAGGGCGGCCTATGGGCGTGAAGGCCATCGCCACCTGGTTCAACGAGCGCGGCATCCTGCGTCGCGGGCGCAGGTTTACCACCGGCGGCGTCCACGACATCCTGACCTCAACCACCTATCACGGCCTGCACCACTTCAACCGCACTGACAGCCGCAACGGGCGGTCCCGCCCGCCTTCGGAATGGGTCCCATTCGTTGTGCCTGCTATCATCGACGAGAAGGTATTCAACGCGGTGCAGGCGTTGCTGCAGAGCCGTGCGCCCAAACGCGTGGCACCGCGCATCGTCAACTCGCCGACGCTGCTCGCAGGCGTGGCACGCTGCGGTCATTGCGGGGCAGCTCTCATCCAGAACACCGGCAAGGGCGGGCAATATCGCTACTACTGCTGCTCAACTCGCCTCAAGGAAGGCCCAATGGGCTGCCAGGGCCTACGCATGCCGATGGACAAGCTCGACGGCATTGTGATCGGCGAGGTGTCGGAGCAGATACTGCAGCCAGACCATCTGAAGGAGTTGCTGGGCGAATATCTGCGCACTGCAATCGAGCGAGAAGATCGCAATCGCGATCGGCTGCGGCAGATGCGCCAGGATCACAAGGAAGCCGAAGCTGGCATCGCCCGGCTCCTGGAACTGGTCGAGAAGGGGCTAATGGATGCCGAGGACGCTTCTATGCGTGAGCGGCTCGTCAATCTGCGGTTCCGGCGTGACGAGCTTGCTGATCAGGTCGCCGACCTCGCCCGACGACTTGCCTCGGCGGAGCCCGTGATCACACCGGAGAAGATCGAGAAGCTCGCACTGCTCCTGCGTGAGAAACTGCATAGCGGTCCGCCCGATCTGCGTCAGGCCTATGCCCGTCTGCTGCTTAACGAGGTTCGCGTCGATGATCGGGAAATCCGTATCAGTGGCTCCAAGGCCATGCTGGCCCGGACCGCTGCTGGGGGTGTAGCCAAGACCACACCTGCAGTTCTCTCTTTTGTTCGAGAATGGCGCGCCCGGAACGATTCGAACGTCCGACCCTCAGATTCGTAGTCTGAATTTCCCTAGCTTTACACCGCTTGTTGTCACTATGCTTAGCTTAACAAATTCAATATTTTCAATGTGTTGATTTCGTGTTTACGGTTTTCGCGGATTGCCGTAGCTTTATGCGTAATGCTTATGACGTGCTTATGAGGTATTCGCATGACCGCCAAGACCAATCGGGCGAAGCTCACGAAAGGGTATGGGTTCGAGCGCATCGCTGCCGTTGACCCCACCGAAGGCGCGGGAGCGATTACCCGCCAGAACGCCGATAAGGTTGACCAGTTCTTGAGGGAGGAGTTCGCGAAGGGTAACAAGCACACAGGCAGGACGTTGCAGGCGCTGAAACTGATGCCGCGTCAGTCGATGCGCGATGCCATTGAACGGCTGATGACAGACGGGCGGCTCGTCAGTGAGGCGGTTACCACAGGCAGGGGTGGCGCACGGACCTTCCTGCGTCCAATCGACAGACCGAACTAGTTTGGTGTTTTGGTGCGCTGTTGGTGCGCTTTGCTGCGCGTTGCGCACCAAGGGGACAGGCGGTGCGCAGCAGCGCGTTAGCTGCGCTGCAAGCTATACCCCTTAGGGGCAGCGCACCACCAAAGTTATAGTTCAGTTCGGTTGGACTACTTGGGCAAAAAGCAGTTTGGTGCGCTGCCCGTTGCAGCGTGGTCATCACGGCATTCGGTGATAGAGAAGCGTCAGACAGTTCGTTGGGGGCGCTTTAATATCGGAATGCCTGGCAGCGGCTGGGCGAGCCGTGACGATGTAGGGTGTGTATAGTTCTCGCGGCAGAAAGGTCTCGTTAAACTATACATACCATACATCGTTTCATGGCGAAGATACCTATCACGTTGCAGAGAGCAATTCGCGAAGCTTTGGCAGAGCAGGCGAGGCTTGAAAGTATCGGGGTGATTGGCTTCACACCTCCTCGTCCAAAGTTAAAGCCCGGATCGCTGCCGATGCCAGACGGCCCGCCCTCTGACGGTCTTGAAGGTCTGGATGAGAACGGCCGCGCAGTAATAGTTGCAGCACGGAATATGCCGCCCCCGTTCTCGATAGACGATGCGAACGACATTTCCGGGGAGCCGCCATCGCCGCACGCGGTCGCTGCCGCTCTCAAGAAATATAAAACCGCACAAAGCAAGATGCGAGCCGCGCGTCGTGAGATGGAGAAGTTGAAGCCTTTGGTGCGGGACGCGGCGTTTGAGTATTGGCTTTGCCGCTATGTGGTCAGAGCAGAACATCGCCGTGAGTGGACCCAAGCAACGCAGCTCTATGAGAACTACTGCAAGCACGCCGGGGATTGCGCGGGCAACATGGGAGACATCGCCATATTGAAGGAGGAATTGGCTTCGCCAACCCGCTTCGGGATATTGCTGCGCGAGGCGGGGTTCGCGTCGGAGCGGCGGTCGAGGCCCAACGGAAACTATTACCCGCTGCGGCTCAAGCAAGGCGCATAGCACAGGCCGCGCAGCGCCGCGCTGGGGCGCGAAAGCACCGCGCTCGCCGCTACAGGGGCACCCCATGCGCGCCGCGCCCCAGCGGGCCCCGCAGCGCACCGCCTACATGTGGTCCTCACCCGCAAATTGTCGGCGCGCACATAAGCTATTTGAACGCCGACATGCGCAGGAACTGAACTAACCAATTGTTTTAGCTTATTTTTGCTGGACGGACGCAAACCGGACTCGGTAGCATGTAAGCCTGTAGTAAGCCTTATCCGAAAGTTGTTCCTACAATGCGCAGCGCGATGGAAAGTATCATGCACCGGGCTGAGCGAGCCAATGCTAGGGTCAGGACTCGTTGATCACAGCCAGAAGATGATGGTTGCGGCGAGCACGATGGCGGAGAAGAAGACGGAAGGGCAGCGATCGTAACGCGTTGCAACGCGACGCCAGTCCTTGAGGCGGCCGAACATGATCTCGATGCGGTTGCGACGTCTGTACCGGCGCTTGTCGTACTTGACGGGTTGAAGCCGGGATTTTCGGCCAGGAATGCACGGCTTGATACCCTTCGCCTGCAAAGCCTCCCTGAACCAGTCGGCGTCATAGCCGCGGTCACCCAGCAGCCATTTCGCTTTGGGCAGATCATCCAGCAGCGCCGCAGCGCCGGTGTAGTCGCTGATCTGCCCGGCGGTCATGAAGAAGCTGAGCGGGCGGCCATTGGCATCGGTGATGGCGTGAAGCTTGGTGTTCATGCCGCCCTTGGTGCGGCCGATCAGGCGCCCGAGATCCCCTTTTTAACCCGCAGGCTCGAAGCCGTGCGGTGCGCCTTCAAATAGGTCGCATCGATCATGACCGTCGCTGGTTCGGCGCCTTCAGCGGCCAGCCCTTCCATCATGCGAAGGAACACACCCATATCCCCCCATCGCTTCCACCGGTTGTACAGCGTCTTGTGAGGGCCGTACTCCCTGGGCGCATCGCGCCAGCGCAGTCCGTTGCGGTTGACGAACACAATGCCGCTCAGCACCCGCCGATCGTCAACGCGCGGCTTGCCGTGGCTCTTGGGGAAATAGGGCCGCAGACGATCCATCTGCTCGTCCGTCAGCCAGTACAGGTCGCTCATTCTCAGTCTCCTTGCGGAGCCTGAATCAGATCGCGCCTCTCATATCAATGGGTCCTGACCCTAGGCATCCTGCGGCCCAAGCTCACGCACGCGCACCTGCTCGCCGCCGGCATAGTCGAACAGGGTGGCCGGCCCGAACTGGGCGAGAATGGCGAAATGCTCCAACGCCTTGAGCCGCCGCGCGGTTTCCACATGCGCCCGCCCGCCCGCTTCAAGGGCCGGAACGAAACCATAGACTTCGCCGGGTTCGAGCGGACCATGCGCCTTGCGGACGCGCTTGAAGAGAAGCGGCGCGTTCGCGGTATCGTCCTCGTTCCAGTCGCCGTAGTTGAGATCGCCGATGCCCGCGAGCGTGGCGATGACTGTCTGGTCCGGCGTCCCGCCCGCCACCACGGCGCTGATCGAAGCCCACATACGCGGCAGGTTCACCTGAAGCAGCCCATGGTCGTGGTTCCAGGCCATAATCTCTCCGAAGGCGCTGTAGCCGAACAGGGCGGTCCGTTCGGGCCGAAAGTCCCTGTCGGCTTGCAGCAGCATGTCGACGATCGGCTGGAAACGCAGCGGATCGCAGAACTGGAAGCGTCCGTCGAGCCAGATGCCGATGCCGCATTCCAGCAGGAACCCGCCCAGTTCCGGCGGCAGCATCCGGCCCAGTTCCGCCTGTGACGGCGCATCCAGCGGGTGAGCCATCGCCGGGGGCCCAAACGTATCAATAAGGTATTGATAATTTTCGCTAATCATGCCTGGTGCCTAGCATTTCTCAAGATCGACGTCCATTTTGCTCTTGCCCTGCGCCTTGGCTTTTTCCGCCGCCTTGCGCAGTTGCTCGCGCCGAGACAACTGGCTGCCGTCTCCGGCGCTTTTCCATTGGGATCCGATCGAACGGTTGATCGAACGATCCCCCATGCCCGAAATCTCCCCATCGCCGCCCGCGATCCAGTCCAGCGCGTGTGTCGCGTCCTTGCCCGCCAGAGCGCCCCTCGCCGCCTGATCCGCAAGCGCGTTGGCCTCGCCCAGCGACTTGCCGGACGCCAGCGCCTGCTTGCGGGCCGCATCGCCTGCCTGGCGCGCGGCCGCATCCCTCGCCGCCGAACGCGCCGCCGCGTCGCCCGCGCCGCGATAGCTGCCGGTCGCCATTTTGCGCGCATCGCCATCGGCCAGCCGCTTGAGGAGTTCGTCGGGGGACAGCTTGTTGATCGCGTCCTGCTGCTCCTTCAATTGTTGCGCGAACTCATCGGGGTCCGATCCCTTCGGCGGCTCGAAGCAGTCCGGCCCGTCGCCGCAATCGGCGCAAGCCTTTGTCTGCGTGCCTTCGCCCAGTGCTTCATCGGCGTCCGAACTGGCGTTTTCCACCGCCTTGGCGAGCAGGAGGCCGACGCCGAGTCCCACCAGACCGCCGATGACCGCCCCGGCGGCGGCACCGAGGGGACCGCCCAGAAGGCCGATTTCCGCTCCCGCCTGCGCACCGGCCGCAATCGTCGCCATGGTTCAGTCCAGGCCCTGCGCCTGCCGGCTCATCCGCTGCATCAGATACTTGAGCTTGCGATCGGGCGTGGCGGTCGATGGAGCCGTCATCAGCGCGTGGACTTCGGGCATTCCGGCGAAGCGCCCCTGCGTGACGAGTTGAAGCCATGCGAAGCGCCCGATGCCGGATTCGCTGGTGATCCCCCACGCTCCGGCCTGAGCGCGGCAATCGCCGACATAGCGTTGCAGCGCCTCGTCGTCCGCCGGTCCGGTGTGCGCCGCGGCATTGCGCCGCAGATAGCGCGCGATCTTGCGATCGGAGCGGGCGAGCATCCCGGCTTCGATAGTGGCCATCTGCGACGCATCGAAATGGATGGGTCCGCGCCGGGCATCGTCCGCGGGAGCCGTGCCGGATTCCCGAAGGGCGACCACGCCTCCTTCCGCATCCTCGACGAAAAACGCCGCGCGCTCGAACGGGCCGAAGAGCCTCGCCTTCTGCGCGGGTGTCATCAACGGCAGCATCAGGCCGAGCGTTTCATTGTCCCAGTGCCGGAACAGCACGCTTTCGGGCTGTTTCTCGTCGTTGACGATCCGTGCGCGGTTGATGCGGCGAAAATGCTGGAACGCGACGCCGGGATCGCTGACACCGCCCCAGAGCACGCAGGACGGTTGCATTCCGGGTATCGACAGGAACTGGCCCAGCCGCTCCGGCGAGAGAGGAAGCATCCAGGGGCCGGATCGCGGCGCGGGCTGGCGCGGCGATTCGAGAATCAGCGAATGCGCGGTGAAGCCGCCCGCTTGCAGAATAGCCGGAAGATCGGCGAACTTCGCGCCGTTGCACACGGCGATGATCGCGGGCCAGCCTGCCACCAGTTCATACAGGCCCGGCCCCGGCACGCGATCAGCCTCGCACGAAAGGAGCGCCCTGCTTCTGGGCGGAGGTCAGGCATGGCGGATCGGGAGTTTCCGGCACGGCCGCCGCGACACCCACGCTGGCGCCGCCCGCATCGCCGATCAGCACAGTAAACAGGCCCGCCGTAATCAAGCCCCCATGAACGGTGGGATCGAATTGCCGCGCGGCGGGCAAGCCGCCCACGAACACGGTCAGCGACCCCTTGGCGATCGGATCAGGCGGACCGACGCACACGCAGATGTCGCCAACCCTTGCCTGCGGGCTGCCGCCGGTCAGGACGTTGACTTGTCCCATGACCACAGGACCGCCCACATGGGGAACGGGGCCGGGATTGACCATGGGGCAACTGTGAAAGTCGCCAATTCTCGCAGCCGGAAGTCCCATCGCACTTACCTTGGAATACGCCCTGAATAGGCTATTTCACCACTGGCCGGCAATGGTGCGCGAACCCCATCAGCAGCCGCTCTTGCCAGCGGGCGCGAAAGTCCAGCCCGTTTCCACTCGCCGCGCGACGAAATGATCGCGCTGTAGCGCGGCAAGATCAGCAGCCGCGCCGTTCCAGCGCGCGAACGGCACCGCCGAAAGAGTCACGCAGGTTTCCGATTCCCAGCGATCGACGCGCCAGTCCAGCATTTCGGGCAAGTCCTCGATCTTCGCGACCTGAACCGTGGCATAGGGCCCGACCTGCCAGACGGCGAAACCCTGAAGCGCGCTGAACGCCGTGGGGGACTGGTGCACGGCGGCGACCAGCGAACCCGACGGCGAGAACACCGGGACGCCGCCCGTGTCGATATGGCTTCCGCTACCCGCACGATCGACAAGGATGGCGCCATCGCTGCGATAGCCCCTGTCCTGAAAGCCTTCCCAGACGAATGACACGAAGCGGTCGTTCTGGTGCGACTTCATGCCGGTTATCGCGATCATACGGCGGATATCCACGCAATGGACACCACCGCCCTGAGCCGCGACGGCGAATTGTTCCTTGCTGGACGCCGTGAACTTGCGGAGCGGATCACCTGTCCGGGACGGAAGCTCCACTGGCTCCATGCGCGAAGCCGCGCCGCCCGACAGCGCGGCAAGCGCGGGACAGCGGGAAAGATCGACGTTGACCGCGACGGGCTTGCTGGCACGGGGAAGTTTCTGCCCCTGCTGCGAGGAGCAGGCGGAAACAAGCGCAACAATCGCTAGCATCATGATTTTCCGCATCTGTCCCCCTTCGCCCGCGATGCGCATGCCCCGGCGAAACCAGAGCTGCCGTTGATCGCTACCGGCCTGGCGAACACTATTCGGGCCGCGTTTTTATTGCCAGAGCAAAATGCCCGGCCCGACCGGTTCGTTAATGCGGTTAACTCTCGTTCCGCTTTGAACTATTCTTGGGACAGTAACGCCAGGTGACGATTCGGGGAAGAGCGCAGTGGTCCATGCCCAAAGCCTGATCGACGGCCGTTGGCTCCGGCGGATCGCGGCGTTCCTGTTCCTGCTGGCGATTGCCGCGGGCATAGCGGCCCCCGCGGAGGCGCGCCGGGTTGCTTTGGTCATAGGCAACTCGACTTACAGCCACGCGAACCTGCTGCCCAATGCCGGCAAGGACGCCGGCCTCGTGGCCGAGGCCGCCCGGCAGGTGGGGTTCGAGACAGTAGTGCTGTCCGATCTCACCAAGGCCAATCTCGATCAGGCCCTTCGCAGCTTCCGCAAGCAGGCGGACGGCGCCGAAGTCGCGATGATCTATTACGCCGGGCACGGCATGGAAAGCGGCGGCAAGAACTGGGTCATTCCGGTGGATGCCGTGCTGCCCGATCCGCTCGAACTGCGGTTCGAGGCGATTGATCTCGATGGCCTCCTCGAAACCGTCAGCGGTGCCACCTTGCGCATCGTCGTTCTCGACGCCTGCCGGAACAATCCCTTCGGCAGAACTTGGCGCTCGGCGGTCCGCACGGTGCCCGCCGGGCTGGTCGAAACCGAATTTCAGGGGTCCGGCTCGCTGGTGATCTTCGCGGCGGCGGGCGGGCAAGTCGCCACGGACGGCGTTGGCGAAAACTCCCCGTTCGCGCGCGCCCTGGCGCATAACCTGACGGAGCCGGGGCTGTCGATCCACCGGCTCGGCCCGACGATCCGCGAGGAAGTGATAAACGAAACCGGCGGCAGGCAATCGCCGTGGGTCAGCATGACCCTGGAAGGCAAGGAGTTCTTCCTAGTGCCGCCGCCTTCGGCGGTGACGGCGCAGGGGGGCGGCGAAGGGCTGGCCGTGGCGGACGGCTTCGCATGGCGCTATGCCGACGCCAAGAACACCATCGCGGCCTATCAGGAATACATCGGAAAGTTCCCCGACGGCATATTCGCGAGCGATGCCAGGGAACGCATCGCCCGGCTTCAGTCCGCCAGACCGGCATCGACGCCCGGCCCCGCGCCTGTTCTCGTCGCTGATGCCGCCCGCATCGACCGGACGCCTCCCGCCAAGGCAGTCACGACTCTGCCGGAAGCCGGAAAACCTCTCTCGCCGCAGCCAGGCGCCACGCCGCCGGGCGTGATCGCGTCGGCCGAGCCACAGTCGATGGCCGCCGTGACCGTGAACGCCAACACCACCACGGATCGCGCGGCCCTGCCAAAGATTCCCATGACTCCGCGCTTCCCCACGGAAGGCTATCCCAACTGCCGCGAGAACCACGCGGCGATCGTCGATCCCATCGCGAAGGTCGTGAAGATCAACGAATGCCTCTCCGCGCTGACCCGCTATGTGACCGATGTGATGAACGGCTATTCGGCCACCATGATCCGGCATCAGGAGGAATTGACTCGCCTCTACAACGAGGAAGTCGCCAACAAGCCGGTCTATTCGCCACAGAGCCAGCAGCGCTTTTTCAGCGAAGCCATGGCGGAGTTCCGGGAATCCAACCCCGCCGGATCGCATTTCGCCTCATATCGCGCGGCCAGGGAACGGGTCCAGCGCGACCGGGAGTATCTTGAGGCGCAATACTGCCTGCACGCCAGAACCTGCTAGGACCAATCGACATTCACGGCGTATGGACGCCAATCATCCGAAGACTGCCCGTTTCCACGGCCACCCCATCTGTGTAAGCAACTCCCGCGCAAGCCGACGACATCGCGAGCGATACGGGCGACCCATCATGGACGGAGCAATCTTCATCAGGACCGGAGCGGGCGCCCGATGGCGATCCTGACCGATCTCCTCGAATCGGTCAGGCTGGTCGCGGCCTGGCCGCGCATGATCGACCTGCGAGGCGAAGCGGTCCTGCAATTCGATGCCACGCATCGAGTAACGCTGCACCTGGTATTGGGAGGCTCCACGAAGGTTCAGGCATGCGACGGAGCTTTCGACCGTGCGCTTTGCGAAGGCCAGTATCTGTTCGTGCCGCCCGGATATGCGCAACTGGTCGGCGGCGCTTCACGCCACCCGCAACGCTTGCCCGCCATCAGTCCCGATGACCGCATTCCTGCGCTGCGCTTCGGCGACGGGCCCATTACCTGCACCTTGCTGAGCGCGGAACTCGAACTCGACCACGCCCGGCTCGATACCATCGCCCGAATCATGCCCGAAGTGAAACGTCATGTTCCCGACGGTGCCCCGACCATATTCCCGCTTCCGGAAATGCTTTCGGTTCGCGGCCTTAAACAGACCGGGCTGCTCGCGGGCGGCCATGCGCTCTTCCGGTGCGCGGCGGAAGCCATGTTCGTCAATTCGGTGCGCGAGCACATCAGTTCCGGCACGGCGGAAGCATCCACGTCTTCGGACGTTCGCGCCGCGCCGGTCGCGGCCGCATTGCGGCTGATGTATCGCCGCCCGGAACATGGCTGGACACTTGGCGAACTGGCAAGCGCATGCGGCGTCTCCCGCTCGGTCCTGGCCAGCGCGTTTTCGCGACAGGTCGGCACCACGCCGATGGCGTTCCTCGCGCGGGTGCGGATGATGCGGGCGGAAACTCTGTTGCGCGAAGACCGTCTTGCGCTCGCGCCTATCGCGGCCCTGTGCGGCTATCGTTCGGAAACGGCATTCAACCGCGCGTTCAGCATCCACGCGGGCGTCAGCCCGGGCGCATGGCGCCGCGCAATGCGCAATCCGCGGCGCACGTTCGCGCAAGCATGATTCCATTCCCGCACCGCGTGAATTGGGACACTGTGAATAGACGCCTTACCGATAGGCAAAACCCCGAAGCCCCACAAACTTAGCAGATCGTCCGGTTCTTTTTGCCGCAATCGCGCCAACCCGGCGCATCAAATGACAGATGGGGCGCAGTGGTTCATGCTCCCGCGCGGCAATGGCGAAAGCCCTATGCACGGGAGAGAACCGATGAACGTCCAGACCGCCGATCCACGGCCGCTCAAGCACGTCGCCGCAGGCGAGCAGAGCACTCTCTATTTCACTCCATCGCCCGAAGCCGAGGTCGCGCTGCTGGCGCGGATGCTTTACCGCGAGGGCTACAACAACCACAACTGGGGCCACATCACGTATGTGCAGCCGGACGGCACGATCCTCATCAATCCATGGGAAGTGCCGTGGGACGAGATGCGGGCGTCCGACATCCTGAGGATCGACGACAAGGGCAATCTTCTTTCCGGCAGATGGACAGTGACTCCGGCGGTCAAGCTTCACCTCGCCACCCATCGCCTGCGTCCCGACGTGAAAGTGGCCCTGCATCACCATTCGGAATGGGGCACGGTCTGGGCCGCGGCGCATGAATTGCCGCCCGTACTGTTCCAGAACGGAGCCAGCATTCCCAAGCTCGCGCTCTATGAGGAGTTCGAGGATACCGTCGTGCATGACGACCTTGCCGAAGCGAACGTGCGCGCCATGGGCGATGCCGACGCGGCGATCCTCGCCAACCACGGAGTGTTCGTCGTGGGCGAGAGCATCGCGAACGCGCACTGGCTGGCCGTGACGCTGGAATTGCGCTGCAAGGTCGCGTGGCGCGTGCGGGCAATGGGCGCGGAAGGCGTGCCGCTGAAGCAATCGGCGGTCGATGCGCTGATTCGCTCGGTCAGGAAGGGCATTGCCGGCAGTCGCTTCCACCATGCGATGATCCGGCGCGAAGTCCTGGCCGATCCATCGGTCCTTACCTGATCGCCAATCCCTGATCGTCCAGGAGCCTGCCGCATGAACCAGCTTTCCCGGATTCCCGACGCACCGGCCTTTTCGCTCGATGACCTCATTCGCCACGATCGGGTCCATACGAAGCTCTATATCGACCCGGATATCTTCGAGCGGGAGATCGAGCGCATATTCGAGAGCACTTGGCTCTTTATCGGCCATGCGGGGGAAACTCCCGAGAAAGGTGATTTCCGCCGGCGCACCATGGGCCGCCAGCCGGTGATTTTCGTGCGGGACCAGAACGGCAAGGTTCAGGTTCTGATGAACCGTTGCACGCACCGCGCCAACGCCGTCTGCACGCTGGACCGCGGCAATGCACCGGGCTTCACCTGCTCCTACCACGGCTGGCGGTTCAGGCTGGACGGCGAACTGGCCGCCGTTCCCTATGCCGACCGGTATGGGGAGGAGTTCGACAAATCGAAGCTGGGCCTGACGCCCGTGCCCCATGTCGCCGAGCATCGCGGTTTCGTCTTCGCCTCGCTCAACCCGGATGTCGTCCCGCTCGACGAGCATTTCGGACCGCTGGTGAGGCAGGAACTCGACGATATCGCAGACCTCTCTCCCGAAGGTCATCTCGATATCACGGCGGGCTATCATCACTTGCGTTTCGCCGGGAACTGGAAGCTGCAAGTGGAAAACGTCATTGACGGCTATCACGCCAACTTCGCGCATCGCGCCTATTTCGAGAATGTGAAGCGCCGGACCGGCACGGACCCGTCGCCGCTGGGATCGAGCAGCGCGCCGGCCACGGTGCATTCTATCGGCCGGGGACATGGGACATGGGATTCACGCCCGCTGATCGCGGCGTCCGGCCGGCAGGAGCAGCCGGGAAACCCGGAATGGGCCGATTACGTCGCCGCGATGGTCAAGGCGCATGGCAAGGAGCGCACCGAGTATCTGCTCTCGAAGCAGGGTTCGCATCTCTTCATATTTCCCAACTTTTCTTACACCGGAGTGCATTTCCGGCAGTTCCGGCCGCTTGCGGTAGACTACACCGAATTCACGCTGTTCCCCATCATGCTGAAAGGCGCGCCGGATTCGGTGAACGAGCGGCGGCTACGCGGCCACGAGGCATTCTATGGCCCCTGCGCGCTCGGCGGCCAGTCCGACGACCTCGAAGTGTTCGAGCGCAACCAGATCGGCCTCAACGCGGAACTCTATCCGTGGTCGCTGCTCTCGCGGGGGATTCACCTGGAGAAGCGGCAGGCCGATGGCTCGATCGCGAACCAGATTACGGATGAACTTTCCAATCGCGCGTTCTGGGCGCGCTACAAGCAGGAAATGACCGCCTGAAGCGGCAGGAGAGACGATGGCGACGAACGACGAGACTCGCGTCAACCGAGCGGCGGTGGAGGATTTCCTGTATGAAGAGGCCGCACGCGCCGATGCGCACGATTTCAACGGCTGGCTGGACCTCTGGGCCGAAGACGGCACCTATTGGGCGCCCGCCAACGATGACGACGCCGACCCGCGCCTGCATGTGGCGCTGATCAACGAAGGCTACGAAGAACTGAAGAGGCGAGTGCGGACACTGGGCGAAGGTCTGGTCCACGCGCAGGCGCCCCGCGCGCGCATCAGCCGGACGATCGGCAACGTGCGAGTGCGCGCGCTTACCGATAACCTTGTGGCCGATAACCTTGTGGCCGATAACCTTGTGGAAGCGCGCGCCGTCTTCAACCTGACGTCGTTCCGGCGCCAACGGTTCGAATTCTTCGCTGGCCGGCTCCTCTACCGGCTGAGGCCGGAGGGCGGGAGTTTCCGCATCGTGCGCAAGGAAATTTTCCTCATCAACAACGATGGCCACTTGCCGAACATGACCTTCCTTCTCTGACGCATCCGGTCCGATCAGTTGAGAACGTCCTTCCCGGCCTTGCCGACGGACTCTATATCGCGGCCCACGCCCTGAACCGTATTGCAAGCGGCAAGCGCGGACAGCATCAGGCTGGCGACGAGAAAAGTGATGGCACGGCTCATGGACTATAGGCTCCTCGTGGAACGAGGCCCCGGAATAGCGGGTGCGGACGCCATGAAGAAGCCCATTTTCCGTTGCATGGGCACGGAATATGCCATGAAGCCGGAGATCAGGCAGACCGATGAGCACAGAACCCACAATCACGTTTCATGGCGCCGCGGGGACCGTAACCGGCTCCTGCATGGAGCTTCGCCACGGCAATCACGCCGTGCTCGTCGATTGCGGGCTGTTCCAGGGGTCGCGGACACTGGAGACGCTCAATCGCAACCCCCTGCCGTTCGATGTCCGCCGCCTGAGCGCGGTCATCCTGACCCATGCTCATATCGATCATAGCGGCCTGCTGCCCCGGCTCACGGCGGAAGGCTACCGGGGGCCGATCTTCTGCACGCCCCAGACGCGCGACCTGATCTATTACATGCTGCCGGACGCGGGTCGGATTCAGGAGAACGAGGCGGAACGGCGCAACCGGCGCCTCGATCGCAGGGACGAGGATCCGATCGAGCCGATCTATACCGAGGCCGATGCCATGGCGGCTTACGAACTGGCGGAAACGGTCGGGCTGAACCAGTGGTTCGAGCCGGCTCCGGGGTTCCGGGCGCGGTTCTGGAATGCCGGGCATATCCTGGGATCGGCGTCGGCTGAAGTCGAGGTGGGCGGCGCCCGCCTGCTCTTTTCCGGCGACCTCGGCCCCTTGCACAAGGCGTTTCACGCCGACCCGGAAAGCCCCTCCAATCTCGATCACGTCATATGCGAGAGCACCTACGGCGACCGGGTTCGCGAGGACGTGACGATGGAGGAGCGCCGGACGCTGCTCGAAGCCGAGATCCGGGCGGCGCGCACGCGCGGCGGCAATCTCGTCATCCCGGTGTTCGCGCTCGAACGGACGCAGGAACTGCTGCTCGACATCGCAACGCTTATCAACACCGGGCGCCTGCCGCATCCGCTGGTGTTCATCGATTCCCCGCTGGCGACGCGCGCCACCGAGGTCTTCGCGAAACATGCGGGCGAGCTTGAGGACATGGGTTCGGGCGAGATATTCCGCCACCCCGCGTTCCATTACGTCGCAAGCGCCGCCGAATCGATGCGGCTCAACTCGATGTCCGGCGCCATCATCATGGCCGCTTCGGGCATGTGCGAAGCCGGGCGTATCCGCCACCATCTGGTGCACAATCTGGCGCGGCGCGAATCGACGGTGCTGTTCGTCGGTTTCCAGGCCGCCGGTTCGCTCGGGCGGACGATCCTCGACGGCGCCAACCGGGTCCGCATTTCGGGCAAGGAGGTGGCGGTGCGCGCCCAGATCCGGCGCATCAACAGCTATTCCGCGCACGGCGATCAGAGAGACCTCGAAAGATGGATCACGGAAAGGAAGCCGATCGAGGGAAGCCTGTTCCTGACTCATGGCGAAACCGGAGCCATCGAAACCTTGCGCAGGCTGATGCAGAGCAGGGAAGCGGCCACGTCCATCGTTGCGCCTCGGCTGGGGGAGACTTACGCGCTTCCCCCCGGCGCCCCCGCGCGTCGCCTCAAAACTGGAAATCCGGACATCCAGGACGCGGTGGGGCGGGACTGGCAGAACGACTATGCCGACTTCACGACTCACCTGAAGAATGAACTGAAGGAAATCGAAAGCGCTTCCGCACGCCGCGAGGCGCTCGCACGCATGTCCGAAATCCTGCGATCCTACCAGACTCACCGGGACAAGCGGAAAGGACGCAACCGGCGGGAGAAACAGCCATAGGGCGCAATGCGCGTATCAGGGCGGCGGCAGCGGAGCGCCCTTCGTCAACCGCTCGACCGCCTCGCCCAGCGCCCGCTCCCGAAAGGGCTTTTCCAGAACCTGGCTGAAACCGTGGGCCAGCGCCCGCCGGGTGAGATCGTCCGAAGGGAAGGCCGTGATGAGCACCGCCGGCCCCCGCCAGCCGCCACTCCGCAAACGGACGAGCACCTCGATGCCATCGATCGCGTCCAGGCGGTAGTCGGCGACGAGGCAGCAGGCTTGCCATGCCAGACGATCGGCCAGAAGCGAGGCGCCGGTGGCGTAGGCGCGCACATCGAAGCCGCGGGCATGCAACAGGAGTTGCAGCGACCGGCGCACCCCCGCATCGTCCTCGACCAGAAGCAGCCGGGGCCGCTCCCCGGCCGGAGCAACGGTATTTCCGCCTGACATCGTACACCACCCGGACCCGGCTGCATTGCCGTCGGCCGGGAATGTCAGGAAAACGGCGCCGGGTCGCTACGTAACTGTCCCAAGCCTTGCCGGCCTAACCCGTCACACCGGCGGAAAAGGCGATCCGCAGCACTTCCGACAGGTTACGCGCACCCAGCTTGGTCATGAGATTGGCGCGGTGGACTTCCACGGTGCGAGGCGAAATGCCGAGATCGTAGGCAATCGACTTGTTGGGCAGCCCCCGGGCCAGCCCCTTGAGAACGTCCTGCTCCCGCGCGGACAGCCCGGCGATAAGGATCGCGGCGTCCGCGGCGCGGCTGGCGCGGCCCTCGGCATGGGCGAGTCGCTCGAAGGCATTTTCGATGGCGGCAAGCAAGACCGCTTTCTCGAACGGCTTTTCGATAAAGTCCACCGCGCCCGCCTTCATCGCGCGCACCGCGATCGAAACGTCGCCATGGCCGGTCATGATGACGACAGGCATGGCGACGCCGCGCTCGGCAAGCCGCTGCTGGACTTCGAGGCCGTCCATTTCCGGCATGCGGACATCAAGGAGAACGCACCCTTGCGCCGCGCTTTTCACGTTCTTGAGGAACTCCGTGCCGGAACCCCATGTGTCTACCGTGAAGCCCGATTTCCTGAGCATGAAGCCGGCCGACCGGCGAAGCGGCTCTTCATCATCGACGATGTGAACGACGCGCTTATCTTCCATCGGGCTTCTCCGTATCAGCCCTTGTCACGGTGAAATGAAACTGAGTGCCGCCGCCTTCCGCCGGTTCCATCCAGATGCGGCCGCCATTGGCTTCCACGATAGTCCGGCAGATGGACAGCCCCAGCCCCATGCCTTCCGATTTCGTGCTGACGAAGGCCACGAAAAGCTGATCGGCCACATCGGACGCAACGCCGGGGCCGGTATCAGCCACCGTGACTCGCACGAATCCCGGCTGATCGGGAGCGGTCCGAAGCGTAAGAACGCGCCGGTCGGCGCAATTCATGGCTTCGGCTGCGTTGCGGATCAGGTTTACCAGAACCTGCTGGACCTGGATCTTGTCGACGAGAACGGCGGCGGCCTCATGATCCATATCCATCCGGGTCTGGATCGCCGTCCCGCTCATGCCCATCAGCCCGAAGGCAACGGCCTCGTTGATCAGGTCCGGCAAACTTTCGACGGTCTTTTCCACGTCTCCACGCGCAACGAAATCGCGCAGGCGCCGCACGATGCGGCCTGCCCGTATCGCCTCGCGCGCGGCATCGTCCAGCGCCTCGCGAATTTCGGGCAAGTCTTCCTCCGCCGGTTCGGCCAGCAGATCCCGAACGGCCTCGACATAGTTGGCGACCGCGGTGATCGGCTGGTTGAGTTCGTGGGCGAGCGTCGACGCCATGGTCCCCATGGCGCTGACGCGGGCGACGTGGATGAGTTCGGACTGAAGCTCCTCAAGCCGCTCCTGCGTCCTCTGGCGGTCGGTAAGGTCGCGGATGAACCCCGTGAAAAGCCGTTGTCCATCGCCGGTGGCTTCTCCCACGGACAGTTCCATCGGGAACGTCGAGCCGTCCTTGCGCATCGCGAAGACCACGCGGCCGGTGCCGATGATGTGCCGTTCTCCGGTCCGCAGATAGCGTTCCAGATAACCGTCATGGCGCTCGCGATACGGCGACGGCATCAACATGCTCACGTTCGAACCGATGACTTCGGCCTGCGTATAACCGAACAGGCGTTCGGCGGCGGCGCTGAACGAGACCATGCCGCCGCGTTCGTCGATGACCACCATGGCGTCGGGGACGGTGGAAAGAATCGAACGCAGATGGGCCTCGCTGTTGCGGAGCGAACTTTCCACCGCGCGCTGGTCGGTGATGTCATGGACCACGGTCGCAAAGCCGCGCAGCGCCCCGTCCGGTTTCCGCAGCGCGGTGAGCGAGATGTGGGCGAGAAACTCGCTGCCGTCCTTGCGCACGCGCCAGTCGTCCACTTCCACTTTGCCCCGCTCGGCGGCCATGGCGAAGAACGCCTCGGGCTTGCCCGCCGCGACCGCGTCGGCGGGATAGAGAAGCCTTGCCGGGCGGCCCACCATTTCCGCCGCCGTCCAGCCTTGCAGGCGTTCCGCGCCCTGATTCCAGATCGTCACGCGTCCCTCGGGATCGAGCATGTAGATGGCGTAGCCCTCCGCGCCGTCGATCAGGAGGTTGAGTTCCTCGCCCAGAACCATGGTGCGGTCGGCCAGCGCGCGAGCGAACGCGACGGTGCGGCGATGGCTCCACCGCAAAAGCACCATGGCGGCAAGGAACAGGACGACCGCCGCCCACTGGCTGATCCCCGCCGGCCATCCGTCCACCAGCAGCAGCGCCGCCAGGGCGATGAACGCGACGCAGGAGAGCACGAGAGTGTCCGGCCTCAACGCGACAAGCACAGTCACCGCCACGCCCAGAGTCACGAAATAGTGGACATCCTCATCGACATGGCGCGCCAGCCCGACGCGAGTGACGAAAGCAATGACGGCAATGGCAAGACCGGCAAGGATGACGGTCGCGATCCGGGGACGCACCGCGGCGGCCATCGCCGGCGGCAATTCGCCCTCGCGCCCGGCCTGCCCCCCGATCCCGGTAATCACCCCGCCCCCTTCAAGTTCGGCGGGATGCGGCGCACCGCCCGCGCGTCTCCTTCAACCGGGCGCCTTCGTATCAATTCCCGGAAGGCCGAACCATCGAAACCTTCGCGGCATCAGTGAGAGATCAGGACGGGCAACCGGGGCGACGCGAGAATCGACCGGGTCACTCCCCCCAGAACGAACTCACGCGCGCGGGAGTGTCCGAACGCGCCCATCACCAGCAGTTCGCGCCCGTCCCGCTCGCACCAGGATTGCAGCGTCGCGGCGGCATCGCGCCCTTCCAGTGGAATTTCGACCGCTTCGGCGTCGATGCCGTGGAATTTCAGGTTACGCACGGCATCGGCGGACGATGCCGCCTTCGACAGATCCTTCTCGCCGGTGATCTGCACAAGCGCCACTGAGCCGGCCTGTCGGACCAGAGGCATCGCATCGCCCAGCGCGCGCGCCGCGACGCTGCTGCCATCCCAGGCGATGGCGATCCTGTCGAACCGCAATTCGCGACCGGCTATTTCCGGGAGCAGGAGAACGGGACGGCCGGATTCGAAGATCAGCCCCTCCGCGACGGAAACCGTCTCAGCATGGCCATGGACCGGAACGATGGACAGGTCATGCGTCCGGGCCCTGACGGCGAGTTGCCAGTGCGGAACGATCCCCGGACATTCGACCACGAACGCGCCGCCGAGCTGCCCGGCGGGAACGCGCGCCTCGAACGTCCGGGCCAGGTTGTCGGCGTTGGCGGCGCTCTTCCTGTTTTCGCCCGCTATCGTGTCGTCCATGGCCAGCAGCTTGTTCGCGAGCCAGTTGGACACGGAAGGAAACCGAACCTGGCAAACGCACAGCGATGCTTGCGCTCCCAGCCTCTCCGCCAGTTCGGCAACCCGGTCGATCGCCCAGTCCGGCGTCGGCTCGGGATGGGTGTTGGCATACAACAGGATATCACGCACGGTCATGTTCACTCTCCAGCTTCAGCTTCGGGATGCCGCCTGGACCGGGGGCACGAAGGTTCGCCTTCCCGCACGGTTATTCCATCCGGGGGCCGGATGGCCATCGGGAAACCTACTTATGGGCATGCTCCGGCAAAGCGTCCTATCATCGCTGAGTGGACTTCAACGGAGAACAACATGTCTAATACACCGCATACCCTGGGCGAGGAATTTCCAGGACAGATGGACAGGATCCACGCCCTCAAGGTTTCGGATTCCCGCTTCGCGGCGTTGCTGGCACGGTATGACGAAGTCAACGAAGAAGTTCACCTGGCCGAGACCAACGTCCATCCGGTTTCGCAGGACCATGAGACGGAACTGCGCAAGCGCCGCCTCGCCATCAAGGACGAGATCACGCAAGCGCTGGCGCGCAGCGCCTGACGGAACGGGGCCGGATGCGGCGTATCCGGCCCCTCCCGGCGCTGCCGGTCAAGTGCGCTGGATGATCAGATAGGCCAGATAGGCCGCATAGGCGCCCACGAAGAAGCTCCCTTCCAGACGCGATATTCTGCGCCCGCTGATGAATACGGGAATGCAAAGCAGCGCGACCCCCAACATCACGGGAATGTCGATGCGGACCAGATGCCCGCCGACCTCGATCCCGTCCGCGGGGAACAGGCAAGTCACGCCGAGAATCACCAGGATATTATAGACGCTGCTGCCGATCAGGTTACCCATGGCAATGTCGCGCTCGCCGCGCAGAGTGGAAATGATCGCGGTCACCAGTTCCGGCGCCGAAGTGCCGATGGCGACGATCGTCAGACCGATGAAGGCATCCGATACGCGCCATAGCCGGGCCAATGCGACCGCCCCGTCCACCAGCCAGTCGGCGCCGGTGACGATCACCACGATGCCGATGGCCAGCATCAGCATTTCGGAAAGGGCCTGCCGACTGGTCAGGCGGCGCCTTCCGAACTCGCGGGCGAACTCCAGCTTGACGCCGATGCTCTCGCGCCGCGCGACGCGAATGACCGCCAGCGTGAAAGCCGCGCCCATCGCGACCAGCATCAGCCCTTCCAGACGCGAAAGCACGCCGTCCCAGGCAAGGACAAGCAACGTGGCGGATGCGATCACGATGACCGGCAGTTCCAGGCGAAGGGTCTGCATCTGGATACGAGCGGCCGCAGCATGGCGCTCAACCCCAGAATGAGCAGGATATTGACGGTGTTGGTACCCGCGATGTTGCCGACCGCAAGCGAACCGTTGTCCTGAATCGCCGCCTCGATACCGACCGCAAGTTCGGGCGTGCTCGTTCCCAGCGCGACGATGGTGAGGCCGATGTGCAAGGGCGAGATGCCCAGCCGCGCCGCCAGCGCGGAACCGCCTCTTACGAGCAGTTCGGCTCCCGTGACAAGGGCCGCCAGACCAGCGAGGCACCAGACGAGGGCAAGCGTCATCCAGCCGGGTTCACCTTGCGCCGGGCAGGGTCGGGCACGAGCAGCACGTCGCCGGGAACCGCGTCGATGATCTTGCGGGCCGTGCTTCCGATCACCGTTTCGTAAAGCAGGCCGCCGCCGTGCGTTCCCACCACGGTCAGGTGACGCCGCGACGTCCGCGCATAGTCGCGCAGGAGCGCCTCCGGCACCCCGTGTTCCACTCTGCGCTCGATGGTCGGCACGGCTTCGGACGGCAAATTCGATTCAGCCAGAAACGTCTCTGCCGCACCCCTGGCATGGGCCTCGAACCGCCGTTCGGTTTCCGAGCCACCGAGATAGTTCGCAAACGGCACGTCATAGGCATGGAACAGGGAAATGGCCGTATCGGGGAAAAAACGGACGGCGGTTTCCAGCGCGATCCGGGCGGATACGGAAAAGTCGGTCGCCACTACCATCGTCCGGTAAGGCTCGAAGGCACGGTCGCGAACGATCAGGACGGGAACGGGCGATTTGCGGACCAGCCGGTCCACGGTGTCGCCCAGCAGCATAGACATGAGCGGTCTGTCGCGGGCGACTCCAGTGACGATCAGGCCCACGCCCGCCTTCCCGGCCGCATCGAGGATAACCGGCGCGGGTGAGCCGGATTCGACATGGATCGAGATATCGGCGCCAGGCATATCGCGGACCATATCCCGATAGATGCGCTCGCGAACCGCACGAACCGGATCGGGCGGATTTCCGTCGCCGGCCCCGGCAAGGGCGTGGACGATCATGAGTTGCGCCGCCCATGCATCGGCCACCATCAGCGCACGATCGAAAGCACGGTCGCAGCGGTGGCTGAGATCGGTGGCGAGCGCGATGCGGGCGGGAAAGCCGTTCTGTCTCATGCCGCGTCCCCTCCGTCCGCAAGTTCCGCGAACCAGCCCAGCCGCCGCATGACTTGTTTCTCCACTTCCAGCAACAGCATGAGGCCGATGCCCGTCGCCAGCAACAGGGCCCAATCGCCGACATCCAAAGGCCGCGAACGGAAAATCGCATTCATGAACGGCGCATATGTGAACAGCGCCTGCCCGATGACGAGCACGGCAATCGCGACCAGCACGGCGGGCGTTCCCATCGCACCGCGCCAGGTAAGGGACGTCATGTGCAGATAGCGGACATTGAAGAGATAGAAAATCTCCGCCACGATGAACATGTTGACGACCATGGTGCGGGCCACGTCAAGCTCGCGCCCTTGCGCCAGCGCATGGAAAAAGATGCCGAGAGTAGCGGCGGCGAACAGCACCGAGACGAGAACCACGCGCCACAGCAGGAACGGCGACAGGAGCGGCGCGCCGCGCTCTCTCGGACGGCGCCGCATGGCGTCGGGCTCGGTCGGCTCGAACGCCAGCACCAGGCCGAGCGTGGCGGCCAGAATAAGGTTCACCCAGAGTATCTGGGTCGCCGTCATGGGCAGCGCGAAGCCCAGCAGGATCGCCAGCACGACGGCCAGCGTTTCCCCGCCGTTGGTGGGGATTTCCCACGAAATCACCTTGCGGATGTTGTCGTAGACCGTGCGCCCTTCCCGCACGGCGTTGACGATGGAGGCGAAATTGTCGTCGAGCAGCACCATGGACGCCGCTTCCTTCGATACTTCGGTGCCCTTGATCCCCATGGCGACGCCGACATCGGCCTGCTTGAGCGAGGGCGCATCGTTCACCCCGTCGCCCGTCATGGCGACGATCTTGCCCCTCGCCTGCAACGCCTGGACGATGCGCAGCTTCTGTTCCGGGCTGGTGCGGGCAAAGACCGAAACGTCGAAAACCGTTTTCTCCAGTTCCGCGTCCGAGACCTTTTCCAGTTCAAGCCCGGTCAGCACGCGCGGATCGTCGGCAAGATCGAGCTGGCGCGCGATGGCCAGCGCCGTCGCCGCGTGATCGCCGGTTATCATCTTGACCGCGATGCCCGCCGACCGGCATTCGGCAATCGCGGTTTTCACTTCAGCGCGGGGCGGGTCTATGAAGCCGACGAGGCCGAGAAGATCGACGCCCGATGCGACGTCATCGAACGAAATGCGCTCCGTTCCCGCATCCATGATTTTCGCGCCGAAGGCCAGCACACGCTCGCCGTCGTTTCCGGCGCCGGCAATCGCCTCTTCCCACCGGGAAAGATCGGCCGGCGCGGTCATCGCGAAAATCGCCTCGGGCGCGCCTTTCACGAACAGAACAGTGCTTGCATCCGGCCCGCGCCAGAGCGTGGCCATGAAGCGGTGCGCGGCATCGAAGGGAATCTCGTCGAGCCGTTCCCATTCCGTGCGTTCGCGTTCCGGGTTGAGGCCCGCCTTCATCGCCAGGGCCAGAAGCGCGCCTTCCATCGGATCGCCTTCGACCCGCCATTCCCCCCCAACCTTGCGCAGCGCCGCATCGTTGCAGAGCAACCCGCAACGGATCAGCGGCAGGGACGCGGCCAGCGCCTCCCCCTCATCGCCCGGCCCCGCGATCCCGACATCGCCTTCGGGGCCATAGCCCGTTCCGCTGGCGATCATGACGTGCCGCGCGGTGACGATGCGCCGCGCCGTCATCTCGTTGCGGGTCAGCGTGCCGGTCTTGTCCGTGCAGATGACCGAGGTGGCCCCCAGCGTCTCCACGGCGGGCAGCTTGCGGATAACGGCGTTGCGGGCCGCCATGCGGCGGACGCCGATCGCCAGAGTGATGGTGATGACGGCAGGCAAGCCTTCGGGCACGATACCCACCGCCAGCGCCACCACGGCGATCAGCGCGTCGACCCAATCATAGCTCCGCGCCAGGACGGCGAAGACGAACAGGGCAAGCCCCCCGGCCAGCACGAACCAGGTGAAGCGCCGGGCGAAGCGGTCTATCTGCTTCAGCAGCGGAGTGGCCAGTTGCTCGACCGACTGGATCAGCGAACTGATCCGCCCGATCTGCGTGTCGGCCCCGGTGGCAACGGCAATGCCGCTGGCCTGCCCCGCCGCAACCAGCGTGCCCGAAAAAGCCATGTTCCGCCGGTCCGCCAGCACCGTCTCATCCGGCAACGCCGTTTCATGCTTTTCGGCGGCCACCGATTCCCCGGTAAGAAGCGCCTCGTCGATCAGCAACCGCCGCGCATGGAGCAGCCGGAGATCGGCGGGCACCCGATCGCCCGCCTCGATCAGCACGAGGTCTCCGGGCACGATGTCCGGGACGGGAACCGTCTGCCTCACGCCGTCACGCACCACGCTCGCCTTCGGCGCGATCATCTGCTGGATGGCTTCGAGCGCCTGCTCGGCCTTTCCTTCCTGGATATGCCCGATAACCGCGTTGACGATCACGACCGCGACGATAACCGCCGCGTCGATCATGTGATCGAGCAGCGCCGCCGCGAACGCTCCGGCAAGGAGCACGTAGATCAACGTGTTGTGGAACTGCGTCAGAAAGCGGAGGAACGCATTGCGCCGCGCCGATCCGGGCAACGCGTTCGGTCCGAAACGCGCCGCTTGACGTTCGACGTCCTGCCGCGAAAGCCCTGTCGAGCCGACGCCGAGCGCCCTGGCGGTTTCACTGCCGGACAAGGCGTGCCAGCGCGTTTCCCCGGTATCGGCGGGGGTATCGACAGGCGCGGGCATGAGTTCTCCTTGTGTAATCTTCGATCTACGATGTGGCGGCAGTCCTGCGGTTATCCGCAAACATGAAGGCTAGGCCAGCCTGTTGTAAATACGTAGTGCCAAGGGCACGCCGGGAAGCGATGAAAGCCACGGCGGGCAGATATCGGAGCAATGAGACGTGAATGACGAGGCAACGATCGAGAACCGGACATTCGACGAAATCCGGGTCGGCGATACCGCCAGTGTGTCACGCACGCTGACCGGGGAAGACATTCAGCTCTTCGCGCTCGTCTCGGGCGACGTGAACCCGGCCCATATGGATGCCGACTATGCCGCCAACGATACATTCCGGCGCGTCATCGCGCACGGCATGTGGGGCGGCGGCCTGATTTCCGCCGTTCTGGGCACCGAGCTGCCCGGCCCGGGCGCGATCTATCTCAGCCAGTCGCTGAAGTTCACGCGGCCGGTGGGACTGGGCGACACGATCACCACATCGGTCACGGTGACGGAGAAACGGCCGGGCCGGATCGTCCTGCTGGACTGCCGCTGCGTCAACCAGAACGGCGAGGAAGTCATCAGCGGGCAGGCCGAAGTCGAGGCGCCGGCCGAGAAAGTGCGGCGCCCGCGCATGGCGCTGCCGGAAGTGAGCCTGCGCGACCATGACCGCTATCGCAAGCTCATCGACATGACCTGCTGCGGCGCGCCGGAGCCGACCGTGGTCGCGCATCCGTGCAGCGCCGCCGCCATGCGCGCGGCCGTGGAAGCGGCCGAAGCCAACCTCATCGCGCCGATCCTCGTCGGGCCCGAAGCGAAGATGTGCAAGGCCGCCGAAGACGCGGACAAGGACATTTCCGCCTTTCGTATCGTCCCTGCCGCCCACAGCCATGACGCGGCGGCGAAAGCCGTCGAACTCATCCATCGCGGCGAAGCAAAACTGCTGATGAAGGGCTCGCTCCATACCGACGAACTGATGGGGGCCATCGTCCGCTCCACCACGGGGCTGCGGACCGAACGCCGGATCAGCCATGCCTATATCATGGACGTGCCGGGCCATCCCACGCCACTCATCATCACGGACGCCGCGATCAACATCGCCCCGACGCTCGACGAAAAGGCGGACATCATCCGCAACGCCATAGACCTCGCGCACGTCATCGGCATCGAGGAGCCGAAAGTGGCGATCCTCTCCGCCGTGGAGACAGTCAATCCCGCGATGCAATCCACGCTGGACGCCGCCGCCCTGTGCAAGATGGCGGATCGCGGACAGATTACCGGCGGCGTGCTGGACGGCCCGCTGGCTTTCGACAACGCGATCAACGAAGCGGCGGCGAAAGAGAAAGGCATCGTCTCACCCGTGGCGGGCAAGGCCGAAGTGCTCGTGGTGCCCAATCTGGAAGCAGGCAACATGCTGGCCAAGCAACTGACGTTCCTCGGCGGCGCGGACGCGGCGGGCATCGTGCTGGGCGCGCGCGTGCCGGTCATCCTCACCAGCCGGGCGGATTCCTTGCGCACCCGCCTTGCTTCCTGCGCCGTCGCGGTGCTGATGGCGCGCGCCGCCACCAAGGCCGCGCCCGGCCTGCCCGAACCGCCAAGCGCATGAAAGCCGTCGTCTCCATCAACTCCGGCTCGTCCAGCATCAAGTTCTCGCTGTTCGCGCTCGGCGGCAAAGACGGACTATCGCTCTCGGCGGGCGGCAAGATCGAAAAGATCGGCATCGCGCCCAGCCTGCGCGCGCATTCCGCCGATGGCGAGACTCTCATCGAACGGGACTGGCCCGACGGCGCCCTGCTCACGCACGCGGACCTGCTGGCCGACCTGCTCGCCTGGGCAGGCGAACACCTGCTGGAAGGGCAGGATGTGATCGCCATCGGCCATCGCGTGGTTCACGGCGGCACGGACTTCGCCGCGCCCCGGCTGGTCGATGCCGCCCTGCTGGACAAGCTGGAAGCGTTGTGCCCCCTCGCACCGCTGCATCAGCCGCACAACCTCGCCGCGATCCGGGCGATCGCGAAGCTGGAACCCGGCCTGCCGCAAGTCGCCTGTTTCGACACCGCATTCCATCACGACAAGCCGGACGTCGCGGCCCGCTTCGCCATTCCGCGCGCGTTCCACGACCAGGGCATCCGCCGTTACGGCTTCCATGGCCTGTCCTATGAATATGTCGCGCGGCGCCTCGCGGAAATCGACCCGGCGCTGGCCTCGGGCCGTGTGATAGCGGCGCATCTGGGCAACGGAGCCAGCCTCTGCGCCATGTGGGGCGGCAGGAGCGTCGATACGACCATGGGCTTCACCGCGCTTGACGGCCTGGTGATGGGCACCCGCTGCGGCGGCATCGACCCCGGCGTAGTGCTGCATCTCCAGCTTCGCATGGGCATGAGCGCGAGGGACATAGAGGAGATGCTCTACAGGAAGTCGGGCCTGCTCGGCGTGTCCGGCCTGTCCAGCGACATGCGGACCCTGGCGGCCAGCGATGCGCCGGAAGCGGAAGAAGCCATGGCGCTTTTCGCGTGGCGCGCCGCGCGCGAGACAGCCGCCCTTGCCGCGTCGCTCGGCGGACTGGACGGCATCGTCTTTACCGCCGGAATCGGAGAGAACGACGCCGCCATGCGCGCGCGGATCTGCGCGCGGCTCGCGTGGCTGGGCGTGGAACTCGACGAACGGGCGAACGCGGCCAACGCCCCGCTTGTCAGCACACCGGGCAGCCGGGTGGCGGTGCGCGTCATCCCTACCGACGAGGAGCGGATGATCGCGCTGCATACGTTGCGGGTTCTGGGGGAGAGAACACCCTAGGACCAATCGACATTCAGCCCTGACGGCCTGCAAATGGCAGCTTTCCGCGCTTCCGGTGCTCACGTATAGGAAATACGCTGCGCTCCAGGTCGCGGAAAGCCACCATTTTCGTCACGCCATCATCTGAATGTCGATCGGCCCTAACCGTTCCACGCGAGCAAATGCGCCGGGCAGACCCGGCAATCGCTGCTCCCGAAACCGGCGAGCGCCGGGGCGAAGCCCTCCAGTTCCATCAGCCTGGCGACAATCGCGCACTCCGCCCCGCCCGCGAGCGGAACGGCGCGCAGGTGCTTCGCGGCGCAAGTCAGATCGTCGATATGCCAATGGCGTTTCTTGTCGCGCCGGAAATGGCGGCGCAGCCTTGCGCGAATACCGCCGGGGCCGCGCGCGCTTCCCGCATAGACATACCACCCCGCCGGAAAACCGTGCGCGAGGCCTGACCTGACGAAATCGACCGTTCCATCGAGGTGCAGGAGCAAAAGGTAAGCGCCCTTTTCCGCGGGCCCCCTCTCGACCGTTTCCGGTGTGAGAAGCGGGACGGAGCCAAACAGCGAGGACAAGCTATCCAGGAAAGGTGCCCCGCCCGTTCCGGTCATCGAAGGTGAGGATGCCGCCGTGTCATTCCACGGCCCGCGCGCAATCAATGCAAAGCGCCGCCTCCGGTCGGACCTCAAGGCGTTTTTCCGCGATGGCATTGCCGCAACGGACGCATTCGCCATACGTGCCGTTATCTATCCGGTCCAGAGCCCGCTCGACCGAAGCGATTTCGCGGGAAATCAGCGCGGCTTCGCCCTCAAGCGAAGCGTCGTCCTCGACTTCCACCGCCTGTTCCGATGAATCGGCATTGAGAGGTTCGGACAGTGCGTCGGCGACCCGCGCGCCACGCCCCTTCAGCTCGGCCAGCAATACTTCGAGCCGGGCCTTGGCCGCCGCAATATCCGTCATAGTTCAAACTCCCGCACATGATCCGGCATTCAGGCTACGGGGACATCCTGCCCCCATCAGGCCGGCCACGATCAAACCATATGAAAGTCCAGCTTATCAGGCTGACGCCTCTCTGCAACTCCGCCTGGCGCCGCACACCCGCCTTGTCGAATATCTTCTCGCGATGCGAAAAAATTCGCGGAACATCGCTCGATACCATGATGCGGGCACGATCCGTCCCGGTCATGAGCGCATGGGAAATACCTTGCCCGAGGGCCGGGAAGGTGGCGGTCGCTCTCAATGTCCTAGGCTTCCGGGAGCGCCTGCGCCGCGAAGCCCCAGCCCAGAAGCGACTTGTCGCGCGACCTCGCCAGAAGCGTTTTCGCATCGCCGATGGTGAAAGGCCGGGCGTCCTTCATTCCGTCCAGTTCCTCCCACGGGACCGGCACGGCGACGGGCGCTCCGGCTCGCGCCCGTGCGGAATAAGGCAGTATGGCCGTGCCCCCGCGTTGGTTGCGCAGCCAGTCGATGAAGATGCGATCCTTGCGTTTCGCCTTGCTCATCGCGGCCGTGAAGCGGTCGGGCTCGGCAAGGCTCATCGCTTCGGCAAAGCGTTTCGCGAAATCCTTGTGCGTGTCCCAGTCGTGCCCCGGCGTCAGCGGCGCGATCACATGCACGCCCTTGCCGCCGGACAGCATGGCGAAGCTGACGAGCCCGATGCCGGACAGCCGCGAGCGGATGTCCCGGGCCGCGCGCTTCACTTCCTCGAAGCCAAGCCCCTCGTCCGGGTCGAGATCGAAGATCATGCGATCCGGGCGTTCCACATCGTCCGCTTTCGCGCACCAGCCATGGAACTCGATCGTTCCCATCTGGACGCAGGCAAGAATGCCCGGCGCGTCCGAGATATAGAGATAGTCATCGATCCCCCCATCCTTCTCGACAATCGGCACATGATGGACATGCGGGCCGAAAGAGCCGCTGTCGTGCTTCTGGAAGAAGCACTTGCGGGCGCGTCCCTGTGGACACCGGACAAGGCTGACCGGGCGATTGGCCGCGAAAGGCAGCATGAGCGGAGCGACAGTTTCGTAATAGGCGGCCAGTTCGCCTTTCGTCCGGCCGCTTTCGGGAAAAATCACACGATCGGGGTTGGTGATGCTGATGCCGGTCCCGGCCCTCGGCGTGGCCCCCGGTTTCTCAGCCTTCACGTCATCGGCCCGCTTGTCGGCGCGCAGGCCGATGAAGCTGGCGTGACGCACCCGGCCTTCGCCCGTCAGTTCGGCGAAGGCGATTTCCGCGACGAGAGAGGGCGTGATCCAGTGCGCGCCGCGCGCCTCGGCGCGAGGAACGTCCGCCGGGGCCGTCTTGCGTTCCAGCAGCGCCATGCGTGCCGCAAGGTCAGCCATGGTATCCGCGCCGAAGCCCGTTCCCACCTTGCCTTTGTAAACCAGTTCGCCGTCCTGACGCTGGGCGAGCAACAGCGACCTGAACGCGCGGCCGCGCGCGCCGCTTGCCGTCCATCCGATCACGACGAATTCCTGGCGCATGGTGCATTTGACTTTCACCCAGTTGCGCGTGCGGTCCCCACGATAAGGGGCGTCCACGCGCTTTGCGATGATCCCTTCCTGCCCTGCCCCGCACATCGCGGAAAGCAGCTTTTCACCGGCGCCGATCACGTGATCGGCGACATGGACGGGCGGACGGGCGCCGGACAGCAAAGCCTCCAGCCGCTCCTTGCGCTCGATATTGGGAAGCGCCTTCAGGTTCTGCCCGTCCAGCGACAGCAAATCGAAGGCATGGAACGCCAGCCGGTCCTGTGTCCCTTGCTGGCCATGGCCGCGCTTCAGGACGGCTTGCAGCGCCGAGAAGTCCGGGTTGCCTCGCGCGTCGGAGGCAACGATCTCGCCGTCGATCAGGCAGGGCGGCAGGTCCAGAGCCCGGATGCTTTCGGCCAGCGGCGCGAACTTCTCCGTCCAGTCGAGGCCGGAGCGGGTGTGGACGCGAACATCGCCGCCATTCGCGGCAACCAGCGCGCGATAACCGTCGAACTTGATCTCGTGCATCCAGCCATTGCCGGTGGGCACGGCATCGACCAGAGTGGCAAGCTGGACCGGCTCGAACGGCGGCAGGCCGCCAGTTGCCTTCCTGCCTGCCGATTTGCGCGCGTTGCGCCGCGCCGCCCGCGCCATGGCGGCATCGAAGTCCCTGCCCGCCTTGCCTTGCAGCGATTGCGCGCCTGCCTTGTCGGCCGCGATCTCCGCCATGCTCCGGCCGGTGAGCACGCTTGTCAGCCCGCGCTGCACCAGTTCGTCGCCATTCCCGGTAAAAGCATCGTCGATCTTGCGCAGCAGCCAATTCTCGCGCTTCTCCCCCGGCTTCCCGCGCATCCTCACCAGCAGCCATT
>Ga0265293_10002375_pt1 | contig 38080 bp, 30 predicted proteins | sample Munlanlewell138R_FD_192505 | JGI IMG/M metagenome (GOLD analysis project Ga0265293, IMG submission 192505) | Leachate microbial communities from a municipal landfill in Southern Ontario, Canada - Leachate well 138R | ecosystem: Engineered > Solid waste > Landfill > Unclassified | place: Canada... | reverse complement strand
TACGACTAACGGGATTGAATTTGTCTACCGGCGTTTTTTCAGGGATTAGGGTAAATCAGGGTTGCAAGGCTTCGGGTAAGGCTACAATTCTATATTCAATTATGAATCCGGTTTTGGGAAAAAGGCAAAACCGGTCTGTGCAATTTCACTGAGAGTAAGGCAATGAGCATAAAGAATGATCGTTGGATCCGGGAGGCAGCGGCTGCCGGTATGATCGAACCCTTTGAACCGGGGCAGGTTCGCTCGGAAAATGGTGAAAAAATCGTCAGTTATGGCACCAGCAGTTATGGTTATGATGTACGTTGTGCCAACGAATTCAAGATTTTTACCAATATTAATTCCACGATTGTCGATCCCAAATCATTTGACGAAAAATCATTCGTTGATTTTGTGGGTGATGTCTGCATTATTCCGCCTAATTCCTTTGCCTTGGCCCGTACGGTTGAGTATTTCAGGATTCCCCGCAATGTACTAACCATTTGCCTGGGCAAAAGCACCTATGCCCGCTGCGGCATTATCGTCAATGTCACCCCGCTCGAACCCGAATGGGAAGGTCATGTGACGCTTGAGTTTTCAAACACCACCCCGTTGCCGGCTAAAATCTATGCCGGAGAAGGCTGCGCCCAAATGCTGTTTCTGGAAAGCGATGAAGAATGTGAGACTTCATACAAAGATCGAGGCGGAAAGTATCAGGGTCAACAAGGCGTAACACTGCCAAGAACATAATAGTTGCTCACCGTATTGTGAGTGAAGGAGTTTCGAATGAAGTTTCGCTTTCCCATCGTTATTATTGACGAAGATTTTCGCTCGGAAAGTGCTTCCGGGTTTGGTGTGCGCGCCCTGGCCGATGCCATCAAGGCTGAAGGAGTGGAAGTACTGGCGGTAACCAGCTATGGTGACCTTAGCTCGTTTGCCCAACAGCAAAGCCGTGCCAGTGCTTTTATTTTATCCATCGACGATGAAGAATTCGATGTGGATTCCCCTGAAGACGTGGCGTTTGCGATTAAAAACCTGCGTTCGTTTATTGGTGAACTGCGTTTTCGCAATGCTGAAATACCCATTTACCTGTACGGTGAAACCCGGACTTCCCAGCATATTCCCAACGACATTCTGCGTGAACTTCATGGCTTCATTCATATGTTTGAAGATACGCCCGAATTCGTGGCGCGCCATATTATCCGCGAAGCGCGCAGCTATCAGGATAGCCTGCCACCGCCGTTTTTCCGTGAACTGGTTAAGTACGCCCAGGACGGTTCTTACTCCTGGCATTGCCCGGGCCACTCGGGTGGGGTTGCTTTCCTTAAAAGCCCGGTAGGCCAAATGTTCCACCAGTTTTTTGGTGAGAACATGTTGCGTGCCGACGTCTGCAATGCGGTAGAAGAACTGGGCCAATTATTGGATCACACCGGGCCGGTGGCCGAATCCGAAAAAAACGCGGCCCGTATTTTTCATGCTGACCACTGCTTTTTTGTGACTAACGGTACTTCCACCTCCAATAAAGTGGTGTGGCATGCCAACGTGGCATCCAATGACGTGGTGGTGGTTGACCGTAACTGTCACAAATCCATTTTGCACGCCATTACCATGACAGGTGCCATTCCGGTGTTCTTGCGTCCTACCCGCAATCACCTGGGTATTATCGGGCCCATTCCCCTTGAGGAATTCGAACCTGAAAACATCCTGAAGAAAATAGAGGCCAACCCGTTTGCCCGCAATGCGCTTAACAAGAAGCCGCAAATCCTGACACTTACCCAAAGTACTTATGACGGTGTTATTTACAACGTTGAAATGATCAAGGAAAAACTGGGTGACATGGTTGAAAACCTGCATTTTGATGAAGCATGGCTGCCGCATGCGGCTTTCCATGAGTTCTACAACAATATGCATGCCATTGGAGAAGGGCGCCCGCGCAGCAAGAATGCCATGGTGTATGCCACGCACTCGACCCATAAACTGCTGGCAGGCATTTCACAAGCCTCCCAGATTGTGGTGCAAGAGTCCGAAACCCGTGAATTGGACCGCAATATCTTCAATGAAGCTTACTTGATGCATACCTCAACCTCGCCCCAGTACGCGATTATCGCTTCCTGTGACGTGGCAGCTGCCATGATGGAGCCGCCGGGTGGTACCGCCCTGGTGGAAGAAAGCATCAAGGAAGCGCTTGATTTCCGTCGTGCCATGCGCAAGGTGGCTTCCGAATATGGCAAAGATGACTGGTGGTTCCGCGTATGGGGTCCCAACCGTCTGGTGGCCGACGATATTGGTACGCAAGATGACTGGTTCCTGCGGTCTGGCGAAGAATGGCACGGTTTTGGGGATCTGGCTGAGGGCTTCAACATGCTTGACCCGATCAAGGCCACCATTATTACCCCCGGGCTTAACATTAACGGCAGCTTTGAAGAAAGCGGTATTCCGGCTTCACTGGTTTCCAAGTATTTGGCCGAACACGGTATTGTGGTTGAAAAAACCGGCTTGTATTCCTTCTTCATCCTTTTCACCATTGGCATTACCAAAGGGCGCTGGAACACCATGCTAACTGCCTTGCAGCAGTTCAAGGACGATTATGACCGCAACCAGCCACTGTGGCGCATCATGCCTGAATTCTGCAAGAATCAAAAACAATATGAACGCATGGGCCTGCGCGATTTGTGCCAGATGATTCACGAGGCATACCGGGATCATGATGTGGCCCGTTTAACCACCGAAGTTTATTTAAGTGATATGGTGCCTGCTCTCAAACCGTCCGATGCCTTCGACAAGATGGCTCACAGGGACGTGGAAAGGGTAAGTATTGATGACCTGGAAGGTAGGGTAACCGGTGTTTTGTTAACGCCGTATCCTCCGGGTATCCCGTTATTGATTCCGGGTGAGCGCTTTAATAAAACCATTGTTGAGTATTTGCAGTTTGCCCGTTCTTTCAATGCGAAATTCCCGGGTTTTGAAACGTTCATTCACGGTTTGGGTAGTGAAGTTGATAAAAATGGAAATACCCGGCTTTACGTGGATTGTCTGAAACTTGATGAGTAACGGGGCGGTGTTTGACGTTGCCATCATTGGTGCGGGGGCGGCTGGCATGATGTGCGCCGCCGTTGCTGGCCAGCGTGGCCGGAAAGTGGTGCTCATTGATCATGCCACCAAGCTGGCCGAGAAAATTCGCATCTCTGGCGGTGGCCGCTGCAATTTCACCAACTTGGGTACCACGCACCAGCAATTCATTTCCAATAATGTCCGGTTTTGTCGCTCGGCCTTGTCGGCCTATACCCCACAGGATTTTCTGGCCTTGCTGGCTAAATACAAGGTTACCTGGCATGAAAAGCATAAGGGGCAGTTGTTTTGTGATCATTCCAGTGAAGACATTATTCATGTCCTGCGTGCCGAATGTGAACTGGGCAAGGTGGCCTGGCGCATGGGCTGCTCGGTCAATGACATAAGCCGGCAGGAAGACCAGTCATTTGTGTTGCAAACATCGACAGGCACCATTCGTGCGACAAAGCTGGTGGTGGCCACTGGCGGGATGGCGATTCCCCAGTTGGGAGCCAGTGATTATGGCATGAAAATCGCCCGCCAGTTTGGCCTGAAAGTGGTTGAACCGCGTCCGGCATTGGTGCCCCTCACGTTTGATGCAGACACCTGGCGGCGTTTCAGTACGCTGGCGGGCGTCTCACTTGAAACGGTGGTGGCGACCGGTGCAGGGAAAAACAAGTCGTTTTTTCATGAAGACCTGTTGTTTACCCATAAAGGCCTGTCGGGGCCTGCCATTTTGCAGATTTCCAGCTATTGGGAGCCTGGCAGCCCCATCATGCTTAATCTGCAGCCAGCACTAAATCTTGAGTCTGGTCTGATCGAAAAAAAATCGGGTAACCGGCAGCAGCTGTTAACCGTGCTGGGCGGTATGTGGCCCAAGCGGCTGGCAGAGTGCTGGCTGGAAAATATGGGTATTACCGCTGACACGCGTCTGGCTGATATGCCGGATAAAAAAATAAGAGAATTGGCCGCCCTGATTCATGACTGGCAATTAATACCTACCGGTACGGCCGGTTATAAAAAAGCCGAAGTCATGAAAGGAGGGGTGGATACCGCTGAGCTGGACCAGAAAACCATGCAAACCAAAAAACTGCCAGGCCTGTATTTTATAGGTGAAGTGGTTGATGTGACAGGTTGGCTGGGAGGTTATAATTTCCAGTGGGCATGGGCATCCGGGGTGGCTTGTGGGCAGACGCTTTAAAATAATAAACAGCCTGCAATTACCGCTGAAAAGCCTATAAATCTATATTGGCTATTTTGGTGGCGGCAATTTTGATTTCACGGCCACTGGGTGAGTAGCCGGTCATCTCAAAGCCTGTTTCGGTTTTGATGCCTGTCAGAGACAAGTCAAAGGTATCGTTGATGGTGCCAAACGCTTCATTGTGCTGGGCTTTATAAGCCTTGATTTTAAGGTTGGCAACCACTTCGTCCGGGGTGGTTGCCTGTATGGTTCCCGAGTAAAGATAGTTGGCATCGCCGCCGCGGATACGGGCATCTTCAATAACAGTAATGCCCGGGTTTGACTTTGATTCGGCAATCAGGGTTGCGTAAAAACCATTATCCATAGTTTTCTCCTTTTGGTTGTAATCAGCTCTACATTAACAGATTTATTATGACAGGGATATTGCAAAAAAAAGTAAATCCGTTAAGTGTTAGTGGTTAGTAAAAACCAGGAATGTTAGTTTGTATCATGAATTTGTTGATCGGGCATCTCTGGTTAATACCTAGAAAACAGCTTATTTACCCCTGCCAATTAGTAATATAATTTTCAACAGTGGGAGGTGCAGGAAGCGTTATTGCCGCACCGGATCCGGGCAGTTCCTTAGCCAGCCAATGCAAATACTAACCAAGGTTTCCCCATGTCATCTGAAAAACTTCAATTTACCCCCTTGCACGACACGCATATTTCCCTAGGCGCCAAAATGGTGGATTTTGGCGGCTGGGACATGCCGGTGTCCTATGGCTCACAAATCGAAGAGCACCATGCCGTGCGCAATGCCGTGGGCATGTTCGACGTGTCTCACATGCTGAATGTGGATGTTTCCGGGCCGGGTTCGTTTGACTTTTTGCGTCGCGTGCTGGCCAATGACGTTGCCAGGCTTGCCGTGCCGGGCAAGGCTTTATACAGCTGCATGCTAAACCCCGAGGGTGGGGTGATTGATGACCTGATCGTGTATTTCTTTGCCGTTGATAACTGGCGCCTGGTGGTGAATGCAGGCAGGGCAAAGGTTGATGTGGCCTGGCTACAGGCGCAGGCCACACAGGAGGGTAACGACCGGGTGGTGATTACCCCACGTCATGACCTGGCCATGATTGCCGTGCAGGGACCACATGCCCGGGATAAAGTCTGGAATATCCGCTCTGGCCTGAAAGCGCAAACCGAGTCCCTGTCACCCTTTACCGCTGTTTTTGTTGAACCGGATTTCATGGTGGCCCGTACCGGCTACACCGGCGAAGACGGTTTTGAAGTTGTTTTGCCCGCCACCCAGATCGTGGCTTTCTGGAATGATCTGCTGGCGCAAGGGGTAAGGCCGTGTGGCCTGGGTGCCCGTGATACCTTGCGCCTCGAGGCAGGTATGAATTTATACGGTCAGGATATGGATGAAACCATTCAGCCCGCCCAGGCGGGCTTGGCCTGGACGGTTAGTCTTAAAGACGAGGCCCGGGACTTCATAGGCCGCCAGGTAATTACCCAGGCGCCAAAACGCAATGCCTTTATGGGCATCAGGCTGAATGAGCGTGGTGTGATGCGGGCTCATATGAAAGTCAGGGCCGAATTGGGAGAAGGCGAGATTACCAGTGGTACCATGTCACCCACTTTGGGTTTTTCCATTGGTTTTGCCCGTTTGCCTGAAGGCGTCCAGGCTGGTGATTCAGTCCAGGTGGAGTTGCGTGGAAAATGGTTGCCGGCTACTTTGTGCGCATTGCCTTTTGTGCGACATGGCAAGACAGTGGTGTCTTGACCCTGCTCTTTTGCGGGACATGCATAAATCTTGAAGAAATTAATGCTAATGTCACGTTCAAAACGTGTTTGTTATATATATAAATCTATCAATCAGGAGTTATTAATAAATGAATTTGCCTACCGATCGTAAATATACCAAAACCCATGAATGGGTCTTGGTAGAAGGTGATGTTTTTGTAGTCGGGATTACCGATAATGCACAGGACCAGCTGGGTGACCTGGTTTATGTGGGTGATGTTAATGTGGGGGATGCCCTGAATGCCGGTGAAACAGCGGCAGTAGTTGAGTCGGTCAAGGCGGCTTCAGATATTTATGCGCCTGTTGATGGTGAAATTGTGGCGTTTAACGAAGCGCTTGAAGAAGAGCCCAATTTGATCAACGAAGACGCTTATGCAAACTGGATCTTCAAGATCAAGCCCAACAATCCGGCCGATCTTGACACGTTGCTGGATGCTGCCGGTTATCAGGAACAGGCCGAATAATCACCATTTTTATGGGATAAAGAATATGTTGCGTACACATAAGGATGTGTCCCAGGCGTTTATTGGTCGACACGTAGGGCCTACCGAGGCCGAGCAGACGAAGATGCTGTCCGTTATCGGGGCTGAAAGCCTGGATGACCTGATCGAGGAAGTTGTTCCTGCGGGTATCCGCCTTGCAGGATCCTTGGCGTTGGACCATGCCCGCAGTGAAACTGATGTGCTTGCCGAGCTCAAGCACATTGCATCGGGCAACAAGCTGTACCGGAACTATATCGGGCAGGGTTACTATGGCACACACACGCCTAATGTGATTTTGCGCAACATTCTTGAAAACCCGGCCTGGTATACCGCCTATACCCCTTATCAACCGGAAATTTCCCAGGGTCGGTTAGAGGCCTTGCTGAATTTCCAGACCATGGTGGCCGATTTGACCGGCTTGCCGGTGGCCAATGCGTCTTTGCTTGACGAGGCAACGGCCGCTGCCGAGGCAATGACATTGGCCAAGCGGGTATCAAAATCCAAAAGTAATGTGTTTTTTGTGTCAATGCATTGTCATCCGCAATCGATAGAGGTGGTTCGTACCCGTGCCGAGGCGCTGGGTATTGATGTCGTGTGTGGTAATGAGCAGGAAGATATCCCTGATTGCTTTGGGGTCTTGCTGCAGTATCCGCATAGCCTTGGCGGGGTACTTGACTACGCCGGCTTGACAATGGCCTTGCAGGCCAAAGGAACGGTGGTTGCCGTGGCAACCGATTTGCTGGCCTTGGCCATTCTGAAAGCACCGGGTGAATGGCATGCCGATATTGCCGTTGGCAGTGCGCAGCGCTTTGGGGTGCCCTTGGGGTTTGGCGGTCCGCATGCCGGGTTCATGGCATGTAAAGATGCCTTTAAGCGCAATATGCCAGGTCGTCTGGTGGGGGTTTCGGTAGACGCCCAGGGTAACCCGGCTTTACGGTTGGCCTTGCAAACACGGGAACAGCATATTCGCCGTGAAAAGGCCACGTCCAATATTTGTACGGCCCAGGTTCTGCTGGCTGTAATGGCCAGCATGTATGCGGTTTATCATGGGGCCAATGGTATTCGTGCGATTGCGCAGCGGGTGTATGTTTGCACGCTGGTGTTAAAAGAAGCCATGGCACAAATGGGCATGCAAACGGTTAATGATACTTTCTTTGATACATTGCATGTAAAAACAGGGTTTGCCGCTGCGGTTGTCAAGGTGGCCCAAGCTGCGCAAATCAATGTGCGCCAGCCAGACCATGACAGTTTTGCCGTGTCGCTCGATGAAACGGTGACACTTGAAGACCTTCAGCAACTGGTGAAGGTAATTGCTGCCGGTGCTGGCAGGCCTGCACCAGACGTGGCCGGGCTTTATGCCGAGCTGGATGTTTTTGTGCCTAATAGTGTGGCCAGGCAGTCTGCCATTTTGTCGCACCCGGTTTTTTCCAGTATTCATTCCGAAACCGATATGCTGCGTTATTTACGCAGCCTTGCCGATAAAGATCTGGCCCTTGATCGCAGCATGATTCCGTTGGGCTCTTGCACCATGAAGCTGAATGCGACGGCAGAGATGATTCCCATTACCTGGCCCGAGTTTGCAAATCTGCACCCTTATGCTCCCCGCGATCAGGCAGCGGGCTATCAGGAGTTGCTGGATCGTCTGTCGCGTGCCTTGTGTGAGATTACGGGGTACGATTCGATTAGTTTGCAGCCCAATTCAGGGGCCCAGGGCGAGTATGCGGGGCTTTTGGCGATTCGTGCCTATCATCAGGCCAATGGCCAGCATCAACGTAATGTTTGCCTGATTCCCGCTTCTGCGCATGGCACCAATCCGGCATCGGCGCATTTGGCGGGCATGGATGTAGTGGTTATTGCTACTGATGCCAATGGCAATGTGGATGTGAATGATCTCAAGGCGAAGCTGGAAAATATCGGTGATAAGGTTGCTGCCCTGATGATTACCTATCCTTCGACACATGGGGTGTTTGAAGAGGCGATTACCGAGATTTGCGATGTGGTACACCAGGCAGGTGGGCAGGTATATCTTGATGGCGCGAATATGAATGCGATGGTGGGGCTGGCCAAGCCAGGCCTGTTTGGCTCCGATGTATCGCATCTTAATTTGCACAAGACGTTTTGTATTCCGCATGGTGGTGGTGGCCCGGGTGTGGGGCCGGTTGCGGTGCGGGCGCATTTGGCGCCCTATTTGCCGGGTGTGCTGGATGAGCGGGGGCAGCGTGATGGCAATACGCTGGTGGGACCGGTGTCTGCAGCGCCGTACGGGTCTGCCAGTATTTTGCCCATTTCTTATGTGTATATTGCCTTAATGGGGGCAGAGGGCGTGAAACGGGCGACCGAGGTGGCTTTGCTGAATGCGAATTATATTGCGAAGCGGCTGGCGCCTTATTATCCGGTATTGTATTCGGGTCGCAATGGGCGTGTTGCCCATGAGTGTATTCTGGATTTGCGCCCTATTAAGGAGAGTAGCGGGGTTACGGTGGATGATGTGGCCAAGCGCCTGGTGGATTATGGTTTTCATGCGCCTACGATGAGTTTTCCGGTAGCGGGTACGTTGATGGTGGAGCCGACCGAATCGGAGAGTTTGAAGGAGCTGGATCGGTTTATTAATGCAATGATTGCGATTCGCAAGGAGATTGAACAGGTCGAGAAGGGCCAGGCGGATGCGCAGGATAATGTGCTGGTGAATGCACCGCATACGGCGCAGATGCTGGTGGCTGATGTGTGGGAGCATGGGTATTCCCGCACCGAGGCGGCGTATCCGCATTCAGTGTCGCGTGAAAACAAGTATTGGCCACCGGTGGCGCGGGTGGATAATGCTTATGGAGACAGGAATCTGGTTTGTACCTGTCCGCCACTTGAGGATTATGTGTGATTTTGTTGTTCTGCATTAAAAGAACACAGAACAATTCCCCTCCTGCGGAGGGGTGGCAGGCGAAGCCTGACGGGGTGGTTGTGTGCAGACCTCAATCCGGGGTGGTTGTGCACATACCTCAGTCTGGGGTGTTGTGCACATACCTCAGTTTGGGGTGGTTGTATGCATACCTCAATCCGTGATGGTTTGCACGCGCACCCAGCTCTCACCTAATTGGCAACCAGTCCGTTACGCTTTTTCGTAAATAACGAAGTCGTAGTTCAGCCCATTTTCTTCGGGCTGGGCTTGCCGGCTGGTTTCTTTCCAGCGGTTTTTGTCTAGCGCAGGAAAGTAGGTGTCGCCTTCAATATTGGCGTGGATTTCAGTGGCATATACCTTGTCACATTGGTCCAGGCACAGGCGGAAGATTTGTTCTCCGCCGATGATGAAGACGTTTTCTGCCCCGTCTGTTGTGGCGGCTGTGATGGCTGCTTCCAGGGTGGGGACGCATTCCGCACCGGTGGCCTGGTAGTCTTGATTGCGCGTAATGACGATGTTGCGTCTGCCAGGCAAGGGGCGGCCAAGGGATTCCCAGGTTTTGCGCCCCATGATAATGGGGCTGCCCAAGGTGGTTTTTTTGAAATTGGCCAGGTCGCCCGGGATGTGCCATGGCATGGTGTTGTCTTTGCCGATGACAAGGTTGTCTGTGTAGGCAACGATGATGTTCAAGGATGTCATATGCGTGTATCTGTGGTGCTTGTTTGGTTGTAATGCGTGTATTTGTTTTGGCTTGGTGTATCTATGATTGTGGAAAGTCCCATTTTGAACCCCTCATCGTGTGAGGGGGACGGGGGTGTCAAACGGCAACCGGGGCCTTGATGTGGGGATGATGCTGGTAGTCAAGGATTTCGAAGTCTTCGTATTCGTAATCAAAGAGTGAGGCGGGCTTGCGCTTGATGTTGAGTTTGGGGTAGGGGAAAGGTTCACGCGACAGTTGCAGTTCTACCTGTTCCAGGTGGTTGCTGTACAGGTGGCAATCACCGCCCGTCCAGATGAACTCACCTACTTCAAGATCGCATTGCTGGGCCACCATGTGGGTGAGCAGGGCGTAACTGGCAATGTTAAAGGGGACGCCAAGGAAAATGTCGGCGCTGCGCTGGTAAAGCTGGCACGAGAGTTTGCCTTCGGCGACATAGAACTGGAAGAAGGCATGGCAGGGGGGCAGTTTCATTTTGCCGATGTCTGCCACGTTCCAGGCGGAAACAATCAGGCGACGTGAGTCGGGATTGTTTTTGATTTGTTCAACCACCTGGGTGATCTGGTCGATGTGTTCACCGTTGGGCGTGGGCCATGAGCGCCACTGTACGCCGTAAACCGGGCCAAGGTTGCCGTTTTCATCAGCCCATTCGTCCCAAATGCTAACGCCGCGTTCTTGCAGCCATTTCACGTTAGAATCGCCCCGCAAGAACCACAGCAGCTCTATGAAGATGCTTTTGGTGTGCAGCTTTTTGGTGGTGACCATGGGAAAGCCCTCTGCCAGGTCAAAGCGCATTTGATAGCCGAAGACCGAACGGGTGCCGGTTCCGGTCCGGTCGGTTTTGCTGACGCCTTTTTCATAGACGTGGTGCATGAAGTCTTCGTACTGACGCATGACTCAGGCCTCCAGGATTTTGGTTTCGTGAGTGATCTCGGCTGTTTTTTCCAGCATGGCAACGGCTGAGCAGTATTTGGTGTGAGACAGGTTCACGGCCCGTTCAACAACTTTTTCAGACAGGTTTTTGCCTTTGACGGTAAACACGAAATGGATTTTAGTGAAAACCTTGGGGTCGGTGTCGGCGCGTTCACCGGTAATAGCCACGTTGCAATGGGCAATGTCCTGGCGGCTGCGTTTCAGGATAAGCACCACGTCGTAGGCAGCGCAGCCAGCCGCACCGGTCAGGATCATTTCCATCGGGCGCGGGGCCAGGTTGTTGCCGCCGCCTTCTGGAGCGCCATCCATGGCGACAACGTGGCCACTGCCGGTTTTTGAAACAAAAAGCATGCCCTCGGGGCCATTCCATTCAACGGTACACTGCATGTTAAGAATCCTGAAATAACGATTTTCGCAAGCGCAACAAGCCTTACGGAGTTTGTGATGTATATTACCGTAATTCTACTTGATCGGGCGCCAAGAGAAAGGCGTGGTGCTATGCGCAAGTTAAATAGCTTGAATAGAAGGAGGTTGCCCAATTTTTTCTTGGATGAAGATGGGTTTTTATAACCCAAAGATAAGATATAAGCGGGTTTATTGACCGGTTTGGCATGCAAGGCAGTTTCAATTGGCTAAAATAGGCCGTTGAATTCCGAACCTTTCAGTATTACCGGAGATGCTTTTTATGACGCAGTCTATCACTCATGCAGGAACAAAGCCGGCTTTTCGTCGCTCGCCCACAGGGCTTGATGCCTTGTTTATCGAAGTTAACAAGGCGCTTGAAGTGCTTTCGGGCGCGGCGCAGGCAACCCGTACAAATCCCGCCGGAGAGCCGGATATTACCGATGCCGAGTTGAACGAGTCTGAAAAAAAACATGTGGCCGGCCTGATGCGGGTTAATCATGTGGGTGAGGTGTGTGCCCAGGCGCTATATCGTGGGCAGTCAATCATGTGCAAAGACCCACAAATCAAGCAGGTGTTGTTGCATGCTGCTGAAGAAGAAGTGGATCATCTGTCCTGGTGTCATGACCGTCTTGGAGAGTTGAAAAGCCACACCAGCTTGTTGAATCCTTTGTGGTATGCCGGTTCGTTTACGTTGGGCGTCATGGCCAGTGTGGCAGGGGTGCCCAAAAACCTGGGTTTCATGGCAGAAACCGAAAGACAGGTTGAGCAGCATCTTGAATCGCACCTGGCATCGTTACCCGAGCAGGATGAGCGCTCACGTAAAATCGTGACCCAGATGCGCGACGATGAAATAGGGCACAGAACCACTGCCGAGGTGAATGGGGCTGAAGAGTTGCCAGTACCGGTGAAACAGGCCATGCGGTTTATGTCAAAAATCATGACGACTTTGGCTTACCGTCTATAAGTTTTGTTGTTTTTACAACATTCGTTACGATTTTCTTAGGGTTTACCTGTAATTTTTCTTGCGTTGCACCATAAAAGTCGGTTATAGTTACTACATCGGATGACGAAACACATTAAGAATTAAAAAACATTCTAATGTGCGCTTTAAGAAAGCAGTCATGCCAAGGTTGTCTCCTCCACCCTCCTCCTTTGGTGGATTTTGCCCAAAATCTTACGATTTTGGGCATTTTTTTTGCCTGTTCGCTATACAATAAGTAATAACTCATTTCGGATTTAAAATAAATAAGGGATATCTATTATTTCCTGTATGATTCGGATTTGTTTTTTTGCTAATGCCAAAACCGGGTTTTGACTGAACCTTTTGGTTTTTCATTGGTCTTGAATGTTTTTTTGCGCCTTGGGTTTACTTTGACTTTTACTTGGCAATATTTATATATCAGCATAGTGGCATTTATGGTGGGTGGCCTCATCGTTGCATCCGAACGATGGCATGGCGCCTACACCGGAGACTATGATCTCAATAAGCCACAGGCTACGCATAAGCGTTCAACCCCCCGCATTGGCGGGCTGGCGGTCTTTGCCGGCACGCTGGCCGGATTGCTGGTACTGGGCCGCCCCGACAACACCACACTTAACTGGTTATGGCCAGCCTTGTTTGTGGCTTCCATGCCGGTGTTTGTGGCAGGTATTTTAGAAGACATTACCAAAGATATCGGTTCGGGCAAGCGCTTGCTGGCCGCTTTTGCATCGGCTGCCATCGCCTGGTGGTTTTTTGGCGGTGTCAGCCGGGTGGGTTTTTCATTCATAGACCTTATCCTGTCCTTCTGGCCCATTTCTCTTTTGTTTACCATGATTGCGGTGGGCGGTTGTACCCATGCCCTTAATATTGTCGATGGCATGAATGGCCTGGCAGGTATGGTTGCCATGCTCATGGCGAGCTCTATTGCTTTGGTTGCTTACCAGGTCAATGATTTGGCGATTTTTGCCATTGCACTGGCCATGGCTTCTTCCATTGTTGGTTTTTTTGTCTGGAATTTTCCATTTGGCAGGGTGTTCCTGGGCGATGGTGGCGCCTATTTTATTGGCTTCATGCTGGCTGAACTGGCTGTGCTGCTGGTCATACGTAATCCGTCGGTCTCTCCTTTTTATGCCCTGGCGGTGTTGTTTTATCCTGTTTTTGAAACCCTGTTTTCCATATGGCGACGTCGCTTCAAACGCGGGGTGCCGGTTGATCAACCCGATGCCTTGCATTTGCACCAGCTTATTTTCCGCCGCCTGGTACGCGTCACCTTCAGCCGTACGGGGCGTGATGCGGTTCCGGCCTTGTGTAACGCCTTAACCTCACCTTATTTGTGGGTGCTTACCTTAATTGGTCTGGTGCCGGCCACCATTTTCTGGGATAACGCGGTTTTGCTTTGTATCAGTATGCTGGTTTTTTCTTTGGTGTATATTTGGCTTTATTCACGCCTGGTTGCATGGCGCTGCCCGCGCTGGCTGTTGCTACCCTCGGTTTCACGTAAACGATGACGTCCGCAAAAAATATATTTCATCAGCTTGGGTTTTCTTGCTTTTCTGGTTAACCCTGATTGTTACAATCAGAAATTCCGCAAAATTATTTAGCTATTCCTTTGGGAGAAATTCGTGCAAGTTCAAGATATTAAGTTGGCAGTTATCGGCCTTGGCTACGTAGGATTGCCTTTAGCAGTTGAATTTGGCAAAAAACGGTCGGTGTTGGGGTTTGATATTAACCAAAACCGTATTACCGAACTGCAGGGTGGACAGGATCACACGCTGGAAGTCAGCAGCGAAGAACTTGCCGAAGCGCCACACTTGCAATTCAGTGCCAATCCGGCCGATCTGGCCAAGGCCAATACGTATATTGTGACGGTGCCCACGCCCATTGATGAATACAAACGTCCCGATCTGACACCGCTGGTAAAAGCCAGCGAAACCATTGGCAAAGTCTTGAAAAAGGGCGATATTGTCATTTATGAATCTACGGTGTATCCGGGCGCTACTGAAGAAGATTGCGTGCCGGTTCTTGAAAAAGTCTCTGGCCTGAAATACAACGTGGATTTTTTTGCCGGCTACAGCCCCGAGCGGATCAATCCGGGCGACAAGGCACACCGGGTTTCCACCATCAAGAAAGTCACGTCCGGTTCAACACCTGAAGTGGCCGAGGTAGTTGACCAGTTGTATCGTGAAATTATTGTTGCCGGTACCCATAAGGCCAGCAGTATCCGGGTGGCCGAAGCCGCCAAAGTCATTGAAAATACCCAGCGTGATGTGAATATTGCGCTCATCAATGAACTCGCTCTTATTTTTAATAAAATGGGTATTGATACCCAGGCGGTGCTGGAAGCGGCTGGCACCAAATGGAATTTCCTGCCGTTCCGTCCCGGTCTGGTGGGCGGTCACTGCATTGGCGTTGACCCTTACTATCTTACCCACAAAGCCCAGTCTATTGGTTATCATCCGGAAATCATTCTGGCCGGCCGTCGCCTGAACGATAGCATGGGCCCTTATGTGGTGGCTCAGCTGGTTAAGGCCATGACCAAGAAAAGCATTCAGGTCCAGGGCGCCAAGGTACTGGTGATGGGCCTGACCTTTAAAGAAAACTGCCCCGACCTGCGCAATACCCGGGTGGTGGATATTCTTAAGGAGCTTGATGAATACAATATGGATGTCGATGTGTACGATCCGTGGGTGGATGTCCAGGAAGCGCAGCATGAGTATGGCGTGACACCCGTCAAGCAGGTTCAGCAGGGCATTTACGACGGCATTATCCTGGCAGTTTCCCATAAAGAGTTTGTGGAAATGGGCGCAGCGGCCATTCGCGCACTGGGCAAGCCCGAGCATGTGCTGTACGACCTGAAATACGTGTTAACTGCAGAAGAAGCCGATATTCGTCTTTAATTGGGTAAAAGGAAAATCAAGCATGAGTCAGGCATTTGAAACTTTGAAAGCCGATTTGCAGCGGCAGCCCCGTACGTGGCTGGTTACCGGTTGCGCCGGTTTTATCGGCTCTAATCTGCTGGAAACGCTTTTGCGGCTTAATCAGAAAGTGGTTGGGCTGGACAACTTTGCAACCGGCTACCAGCATAATCTTGATGAAGTCCAGGGCCAGGTTTCTGACTCGCAATGGAGCAACTTCAATTTTATCGAAGGGGACATCCGCAACCTGGAAACCTGCCGTCAGGCATGTGAAGGGGTGGATATCGTGTTGCATCAGGCTGCGCTGGGTTCGGTGCCGCGTTCCATCAATGACCCCATTACCACCAATGATGTGAATATTGGTGGCTTTCTTAATATGATGGTGGCGGCCCGTGATGCGGGCGTGACCTCGTTTGTGTTTGCGGCCTCCAGCTCCACCTATGGCGATCACCCCGATTTGCCTAAAGTAGAAGATAAAATCGGCAATCCGCTCTCACCTTATGCGGTGACCAAGTATGTGGATGAGCTGTACGCCAGCGTTTTTGCCCGTACCTATGGTTTCCGTTCGATCGGCCTGCGTTATTTCAATGTATTTGGCAAACGCCAGGATCCTGATGGCGCTTATGCTGCGGTGATTCCCAAATGGACAGCTGCCATGATCAAGGGCGAAGATGTCCTGGTGAATGGTGATGGTGAAACCAGCCGCGATTTCTGTTTTGTGGAAAATGCCGTACAGGCCAATCTGCTGGCGGGTGCCAATATGCCTGAAAACGGTTTCGAGGTGTATAACGTGGCGGTCAATGCAAGAACCAGCCTGAATGAGCTGTTTGCCTACTTGTCTGCCACCCTTGGTGCCAATGGTATTCACTATGACAAACAACCGGTTTACCGGGATTTTCGTCAGGGTGACGTGCGTCATTCACAGGCGGATATCGGCAAGGCACAGGCGCAGTTGGGTTATGTGCCCAGCCATACGATTCTTCAGGGTATTGAAACCGCCATGCCCTGGTACATTCAATTCTTGAAATAGTCTTTGTTTGAAGCAGCTTCGTACCAGGCTTAACCGCCTGCACCCCGATCATAAGCGCATTGCCCAAGGGGCAATGCGCGTCGCGTTTTTTTTACTGATCGGAAAAATGGCCGGCGCCATCAAGGAAATTGCGGTTGCCCACCGATACGGGGTTAGTGATATTGTAGATGCTTACCAGTTTACCCTAACCATGGCCAATTGGTTACCGGTAACAATGGTGGGCGCCTTTTCAATCGTTCTTATCCCCGCCTTGGTCAAGGCGCGGTATGCCGGCCAGCATGAGCGTTCCCGTTTTATTCGTGAATTGCAGGGCTGGATTGTGGTCCTGGGAGTGCTGCTTTCCATAGCTACGTATTTTTTCTGGCCACAAGTATTGCAATATACGGGTGGTAATTTAAGTGCCCAAACCAAACAGGCCAGTCTAGAGCTGATCCACGCCTTTGCCCCGGCTGTTTTGCTTACCCTTATCATCGGGGTATGTACTTCGCGACTGCGAGCCCATGAGCGACATATCAATAATCTGCTAGACAGCATACCTGCCTTAATGATACTGGCGGCTATCCTGGTAACGCCGGGTAATGTCAGTGTTTACCCGCTTTTATGGGGAACACTGCTTGGTTACTTGATTCAGGCAGTATGGCTGTCTGCGCTGGCACGCAAGGCTGATGGCGGCAATTGGGGCTGGCCCAAGCCGGGTTTGCAATCACCGCAATGGCCCATGTTGCTGAATGCGGCCGGTATTATGCTGGTTGGGCAAGTGGCCATGAGTTTTGTGGGGCCTCTTGATCAAATGGCTGCGGCCAGTCTGGGCAGTAATGCCAATGCAACCTTGGGTTATGCAACCCGTTTGCTGTCGCTGCTTATTGGAATTGGTGCCGCTTCAGTTGGCCGTGCGGCTTTGCCGGTATTGGCGGATGTGCAAAGCCGTGGCAATCCTGCCCAGGCACGGTCCATGGCGCTTAAATGGTCGGCTTTAATGTTAATGATGGGTACGGCAGCGGTTTTGTTTGGCTGGTTTCTGGCGCCTTGGCTGGTAAAACTGTTGTTTGAAAATGGTGCATTTACCGCTGAAGACACCCTGAAAGTGGCCTCGGTGTTGCGCTGGGGGCTTTTGCAACTGCCTTTTTATTTTGGTGTATTGATCCTGGTTCAGTTAATGGCCAGCCAGAACCGTTATAAACTGATGGCAATTATTGCCATTGGTAATTTTTCACTAAAGGCATGCATGAATGTCATACTTGCTCCCATAATGGGCGCCGAAGGTATTATGCTGGCGACAAGTTTAATGTATTTGTTGTCTTATCTCTGTTATTTTTTTGCGGTCCTGAAATATGGCGCAACAAAAAAAACTTCTTCAGCCTGAACTAAATATGTCTTTCGAGATGCATACGAAAACTTCTCCCTTGCGAATTATGCTGTTTATTCATTCACTTCGAGGAGGAGGTGCCGAGCGGGTTGCGGTTGATTTGGCCGCACGATGGATTGCCAATGGGCACGATGTCTTGCTGGTAACCCAAACTGATGCCTCTGAAGATGCTTATGAATTGAATAAACAGGTACAGCGGATTTCCCTGAAGACGGCCGGCTTCAAAGGAGTACTGGCCAATTTGCGACGACTTTATATTTTGCGCCGGGAAATTAGGCGTCACCGTCCCGATATTGTCATCGGCTTCATGACGACCTCTTCCATTTTGGCAGTCCTGGCTGCTTCAGGAATCTCGGGGTGCCATGTGATTGCGACCGAACACACGCATCCGCCTTCCCAGACACTTTCCGGCCTGTGGCAAAAATTGCGTCGTTATACGTATCCCAAGGCCTCCAAGGTGATTACCTTGACTCACGGGACAGAAGCATGGCTTGAAAAACATGTGCCCGGTTCGAACATCGCAGTGATTCCCAATGCCGTGCATTGGCCGCTTGAAAATAAAGAACCTGTTATTCAATACGTAAAAGCGCCAGGTCGCAAGCTTTTGCTTGGAGTGGGGCGCTTGCACCATGACAAAGGGTTCGATTTGTTAATAAAGGCCTTTGCCTCTATTGCGCATTTGCATCCAGAATGGGATTTGATTATTCTGGGTGAGGGCGACAAGCGGGAAGCGTTGCAAAAGCAGCTTGAAGAGGCGGGTATGAGTAGTCGCATTTCCATGCCAGGACGGGCCGGAAATATGCTTGCCTGGTCCAAGATGGCAGATATCTATGTATTAAGTTCACGCACCGAAGGCCTGTCAAACAGCCTGCTCGAAGCCATGGCCTGTGGTGTGCCCAGTGTGGCATTCGACTGTGATACCGGGCCCCGCGAAATCATTCGCCCAGACCTTGATGGCGTGCTGGTGCAGCCTGCTGAAGATGAAGAAGCCCTTGCGGCTCATTTGTCGGCACTCATGTTCAATCAGGCCAAACAGGTTGAATTGGGCAAGCGGGCGATTGATGTCCGCGACCGTTTTTCAATGCGCCGGATTTCAGGACTGTGGCAGCAAGTGTTCAATGAAGTCCTGGACCATAAAAAAGACGGCGAAAAGGGGTAAGCATGTGTGGAATAGTAGGTATTGCCGGCAGCTACGAGGATAAGGAAAGCATACTGCGTGACAGTTGCCGTAAAATTGCCTACCGTGGCCCCGATAGCCAAGGTGTCTGGTTAAGTCAGGAAGGTCATATCGGTTTTGGTCATGTCAGGCTGGCCATTCAGGATTTGTCAGCTCAGGGACATCAACCCATGGCTTCGGCAGACCAGCGATTCATGATGGTGTTTAACGGGGAAATCTACAACCACCCCGAATTGCGTGCGCAACTGGAACAAAATGCCCAGGCACCGGCCTGGCGTGGCCATTCCGACACCGAAACCCTGCTGGCTTGCTTTTGTGCCTGGGGTATAGAGCAAACCCTGAAAAAGGCCATTGGCATGTTTGCCATTGCGGTCTGGGACAGGCAAGAAAAAAAACTAACCCTGGCGCGTGACCGTTTTGGTGAAAAGCCGTTGTACTATGGCTTTACCGGGCAGGGCCTGGTATTTGCCTCGGAACTCAAGGCCATTATGGGGGTGCCCGGGTTTGAAAAAACGCTTAACCGTGATGCGGTGACTTTGCTGTTGCGGCACAATTACATTCCTGCTCCCCATAGTATTTTTCAGGATATTTTTAAATTGCCACCTGGTACCTGGTTAAGCCTGTCCGAACAGGATTGGCAAAACAGGCGCCAGCCCGAACCACAGGTTTACTGGTCTGCCTATGAAACGGCCAGACAGCAACCCAAGGTTCATTACGAGTCTGATGATGCTGCGATTGATGCGCTGGCGGGTGTGCTTTCCCAATCAATTAAATCACAGTTGATTTCTGATGTGAGCCTGGGCGCGTTTTTGTCCGGGGGCACCGATTCTTCCCTGATCGTTGCCTTGATGCAACAGCAAAGCGCACAGGCTGTCAAAACCTTTTCCATCGGTTTTCATGAAAAAAAATATAATGAAGCCGAATATGCCAGGTCTATTGCCGAGCATTTGGGCACCGATCATACCGAGCTGTACGTCAGTGCCAATGATGGTCTGGCCCTGGTGCATTCCCTACCTGCCATGTACGATGAACCGTTTGCCGATTCTTCGCAAATTCCCATGGCACTGGTTACGAAAATGGCATCCCAATCGGTAACGGTGGCTTTATCGGGAGACGCTGGTGATGAATTGTTTGGCGGTTACTCCCGCTATCAGCGGGCCGCCTCCTGGTGGGAACGTCGTGAAAAAACCTTGCCTTTTGTCCGTTCGCTGGTGGCCAGCGCAGCGGGTAAACTGGTCCCAGGCTTTAGCGGCAATAAAAAAGACAAATTGCAAAAGCTGCATGAAGTGCTGCGTGCCAACGATGCGGTTGATTTTTACCGGCAATTTGTTTCATACTGGAAAGACCCGTCAAGCGTGGTCTTGGGGGCCCGTGAGCCGGCAACCGCTTTCAGTCTGGCACCCATGGGTTCTTTTCTGGAAACCATGATGATTATCGATCTGGTTTCTTATTTGCCCGATGATATTCTGGTTAAGGTTGACAGGGCTGCCATGGCTTGTTCTCTGGAAACGCGAGTTCCTTTGCTTGATCCCCGTATGTTTGAATTTGCCTGGGGTCTTGAAGACAAATACCGGGTGCGTGATGGCCAGAACAAATGGTTATTGAAGCAGCTTTTATACCGAATGGTGCCACGTGCCTTATTGGATCGCCCTAAAAAGGGATTTTCGGTACCGATGGGAGAGTGGTTAAGAGGTCCCCTGAAAGATTGGGCCAATGATTTGCTTGATCCTTCCCGCCTGCGTAAGCAGGGTTTGCTTGATGATATTCAGGTGCACGAACGCTGGCAGCAGCATCAGGCACAACAGTTTGACTGGAGCCCTCATTTGTGGGGGGTCTTGATGTTACAGGCCTGGATGGATCATTACGATATACAGGGCTAATATTCTGCAGCAAGGTCGTAATACATAATAAATAGGTTGGGCACTATGAAAATCATGTTGCTGGTCAGTTCAATGAATGCAGGCGGCGCCGAGCGTGTTGCCGCTACGCTGGCAAGTGCCTGGGTTAAACAGGGGCATCAAGTGGTGCTTGTACCCTGTTTTTCAAAAGGGAGTGGTCATTCATTTTACCCTTTATCCCCGGAAGTCCAGGTGCGATGGCTGGCCGATGACCTGCCCAGGCAGAAGTGGTTGGGTCGAGTCAGTAAACCGTTTGTGCTCAGGAAGCGGATCAGGGTGGAACAGCCCGATGTGATTGTTTCTTTTCTGACCAACGTCAATGTGACGGCCCTGATGGCGACCCGGGGAATTGATATTCCCGTGATCGTTTGTGAAAGAACCCATCCGGTGATGAGCAGTAATAGTGGGGGCCTTCTGAAGGCATTGCGTAATAAACTGTACCCTCTGGCTGACGCCGTGATGATTCAGACTGCTGATGCCGCACAGGCGTTTACCCGGGTACTGCCTGGCCTGAAACATGTGGCGGTTATCCCGAATCCCTTGCCCGAGGGTATTGAACAGCTGACGACCTGCAACGGGCTTTGTACTGTAAGCGGTCGCAAGACATTGGTTGCCATGGGGCGCTTTGTGCCTGCCAAACAGTTTGATGTCCTGATCGATGTTTTTGCCTCGGTTAGCCATGATTATCCCGATTGGGATTTATGTATCTGGGGAGATGGGCCAGAGCGTGCAACCTTGATTGACAAGGTGAAAAAAATGGGTTGTAGCCAGCGTATTACCTTGCCGGGTAAAACGACTGAACCCTGGAAAGCGCTGTCACATGCCCATGCATTTGCAATGACGTCGCGGGTGGAAGGCTTTCCCAATGTCTTGCTTGAGGCAATGGCATTGGGCTTGCCCAGCATTAGTTTTGATTGTCCCAGTGGCCCGGCAGAGTTGACGCAACAGGGTACGGCGGGTTTGCTGGTCCGCCTGAATGACAGGCTTGAACTGGAAAAAGCAATCAGGCGTTTTTTCTCCGATGATGATTTTCGCTGCACTTTGGGCGCTCGTGGCAAACAATCGGTCTGGTCCAGATATAGGCTTGAAACGGTGTTGCTGCAGTGGGATGAGCTATTCAGGCAGGTGGGTGTTCCGGTTTCAGGCAAAATGGAATGAAGGCAAATAAAAAAATACGTGTCGTGCATCTGATTAGCGGTCTTGGGCAGGGCGGGGCCGAGTCGGTCCTGTTTCGTCTGGTCACCTGGCCAGACCCGGAAGTGGAGCATATTGTCGTGTCATTTGCCGATGCCGGCATTTATGGGCAGTCACTCATGGATGACGGGGTTGAGGTGAAAATGCTGGGCATGACACCGGGGCGATTGACCCCAGCAGACTTCTGGCGACTTAAAAAATGCCTGACCCGGCTTAACCCCGATGTGATCCAGACCTGGATGTACCATGCTGACCTGATTGGCGGGCTGGCTGCCCGCATGGCAGGGTTCCGGCATGTTGCCTGGGGCATTCGCAATTCCGGTGCCAATTTGGCCAAGAGCAGCCGTTCGGCTTACCTGTTTGCCCGGCTGGGCGGTTTTTTTTCACGTTGGCTGCCCCAGCGGATTGTTTGTTGTGCTGAAGATGCCCGTCATCGTCATGTTCAATGGGGATATGATCCTGAAAAAATGGTGGTTATTCAAAATGGCTACGATTTGTCCCGCTGGGTTAGGAGTGAGATGGCTCGTCATGCATTACGGTCCGAGTGGGGCCTTGGCGAGCAGACTCCGCTGATGGGGTTTGTGGCGCGCTGGAATCCGCTAAAAGATCATGTAACCCTAATTAAGGCTTTTGCCCAATGCCTTGAAAAACAGCCCGATTTGCGTTGTGTCCTGGTGGGTAAGGACATGGATGCCGGCAACCCGGTGTTAATGGCGCTGCTGACTGAATACGGGGTTAGGGAACAAACCATTTTGCTGGGTATGCGCAATGATGTGCCAAGTATCATGAGTGCCCTTGATTTGCATGTGCTGTCCAGTATTGCCGAGGGGTTTCCTAATGTGGTGGCTGAAGCCATGGCGTGTGGTGTGCCCAATGTGGTCACCAATGTGGGGGATGCCGCCCTGATTGTGGGGGATGAGGGCTGGGTAGTACCTCCTGCCGACCCCGTGAGATTGGCTGAAAAAATCATTCAGGCTTTGGATCATATTGAAAAAACCGGTAAAAATACCTTGGCCCGGCAGGTACGGGAACGGGTCATGAATGCGTTCAGTCTTGAAAAAATGGTGGCCGAATACCGGCAAACCTGGATGGACATGCTCAAGACAAACGGCAAGACAAAATAAAAGGATGAATATGCCCAGAAAAATACTGTTTGTAGTGAATAATCCGGCTTTTTTCCTGTCGCATCGTCTGGCTATAGCCCTGAGGGCAAAAGAAGAAGGTTATGAGGTGGCGATTGCCACCATGCCAGGACAGGCTGTGGCGCAAATTGTGGCGCACGGCCTGAAGCATTTTGTGATTCCCATGTCACGTAGTGGCATGAATCCGTTTTCAGAGCTAAGAACCCTTTATGCCCTTTACCGGTTATATCGCAACTATCGGCCAGATCTGGTGCATTTGGTAACGATCAAGCCAGTTTTGTATGGCGGCATTGCCGCCCGCCTGGCCAGGGTGAAAGCGGTGGTTTATGCCATATCCGGGCTGGGATTTCTTTTTACCCGCGAACGAAAAGGTATCGATTGGGTCAGGCAAATCACCCAGCTGCTCTACCGTTTGGCACTGGGGCATAAGCACAGCCGGGTGATTGTCCAGAATGACAATGACCGGCAGATTTTGCTGGATATGGGCGCGCTGCAAGAAGCGCAGGCAGTAAAAATCAGGGGTTCGGGGGTTGATGTGGCCGTCTTTGCCACACAGCCAGAGCCTCTCAAACCGGTCGTGGTAACCATGGCCGCCCGTTTGCTTAAAGACAAGGGGGTGATGGAGTTTGTTGAGGCGGCAGGAATCTCCGCCCGCCACGGCAGTGATATACGCTGGCAACTGGCCGGTACGCCCGATCCGGGCAATCCGGCTTCGGTTACCCAGGCTGAAGTGCAAAGCTGGGGGGCCGAGGTGAAGGTGCTGGGGGACGTCAAGGATATTGCCGGCCTGTATGCGCAGTCCCATATTGTGGTGCTGCCTTCTTATCGTGAAGGCTTGCCCAAATCGCTGGTAGAGGCGGCGGCCTGTGGCAGGGCGGTGGTCACTACCGATGTGCCGGGTTGCAGGGATGCCATAGAGATTGATCAAACGGGTTTGCTGGTGCCGGTTCGGGACGCACAAAAGTTGTATGAGGCAGTGGCCAGGCTGGCTGCCGATGACCAGCTCAGGTTAAGCATGGGCAATGCAGGACGTATCCTGGCTTTGGAGGAGTTTGATATTCGCAAGGTGGTTGACAGGCACCTTGCGGTTTATCAAGAGCTGCTTGACTGAAGTTGCAAGCTTTATTAATTTTTAATTTAAAACTAAATTAAATTTAAAATGGCAGTTTGGCGTCAGGGGCATGGGTGGCAAAAACTTGCCTGAACTCATCCTGAATCCGGGCCAGGGCAACGGGATTTTCGGCCTCAAAGCGCAGGACCACCACCGGTGTGGTATTGGAGGCCCGTGCCAGACCAAACCCGTCTTCGTACTCGGCGCGCACGCCGTCAATGGTATTGATCTCCCGTGCGGTAGTAAAACGGGCCTGTTCTTGCAGGGTTTTGATCAGGGCATGAGGCTGGCCTTCCTGCATTTCAAGTTTCAGTTCGGGGGTGGAAATATCCTGGGGAATGGCATTCAGGATATCGCTGGGATTGTCATGCCGTGACAGGATTTCCAGCAGGCGGGCACCGGTGTACAAGCCGTCATCAAAGCCGTACCAGCGCTCCTTGAAGAAAATATGTCCACTCATTTCACCGGCCAGTGGGGCGCCTGTTTCAGCCAGCTTGGCCTTGATTAAGGAGTGCCCGGTTTGCCACATCAGGGGTTTGCCACCAGCCCGGGCAATGCCTTCGGCTACGTGACGGCTGCATTTGACGTCATAAATAATGGTTTCACCGGGGCAACGCGCCAGCACATCACGGGCAAACAGGATGAGCTGGCGGTCGGGCCAGATAATGGTGCCGGTTTTGGTTACAACGCCAAGACGGTCGGCATCGCCGTCAAATGCCAGGCCAAGCTCACAATCACTGTTTTGAACGTGTTTGATCAGGTCTTCAAGGTTGTGCGGATCGGCCGGGTCGGGATGGTGGTTGGGGAAGCTGCCATCTACTTCGCAAAATAGTTCGTCTACTTCGCAACCCAGTTGCCGGAACAGGGCGGGGGCTACATTGCCACCCACGCCATTGCCGCAATCAATCGCGATTTTTAGGGGGCGGGCCAGCTTAACGTCACTGCAAATACGCTGGATATATTCAGGAATGATGTCCAGGTTTTCCCGGGAGCCTTTATTGCCGGCAAGCGGTATGGCTTCAAGCGCCTGCATTTCGTCACGCAATTGTACGACTTCGTTGCCATACAGGGCTTTACCGCCGATCATCATTTTAAAGCCGTTGTATTGGGGCGGGTTATGACTGCCGGTAATGGCCACCGCCGTGCCAATATTCCTGGAGTAAGCAACAAAATAAACCAGTGGCGTGGGCACCTGGCCCAGGTTAATGGTATTCACGCCTTCATCATTAATGCCTTGCTGCAGGGATTCGGACAAGGCCGGGCTGCTGGTGCGCCCGTCATAGCCGGTGACGATAGTGGTAATGTTTTGTTTTTTTGCCCTGGCAGCCAATGCCCGGCCAAGCAGATAGGCAAATTCGGGGTTAAGCTGTTCGGGTACGGTACCCCGGATATCATATGCCTTGAAGACACTTGCTGCTAATAATAACGCCACGGAAAAAATCCTTATAACTGGTGGAGAAGACTATTCGCCTTGAATCGTACGCGAAACTTAACGGTAGTACGCAATTTGGGTAGAATAATAGAACAAATTAATTACACGCATTATAAAACCGCCATTCATCAAAATGGCGGTTTTATGGCAGATAGAACTTATACAGGTTGGTTATATGAACGTTTTGGCAGTTTTACAGGAAATCGTTGGGGCAGAACACGTCCTTACCGGAGAGCAGGCTCAGGCTTATTTAACAGATTGGCGCGGCCGCTATACAGGCAAGGCGCAGGCAGTGGTGCGCCCGGGCTCGGCCGAAGAAATTGCCAAAATCATGAAAACCTGCCAGCAGTACGAGATTCCGGTTGTGCCACAAGGTGGCAATACGGGCCTGTGCGGCGGTGCCACGCCTAATAACAAAGGTGATGCCATTGTTGTTTTGTTAACCCGCTTGAACAAAGTCCTTGAAATTGACACTGACAACGACACCATCACGGTCCAGGCCGGTTGCATCCTGCAATCGGTACAGGAAGCGGCAGCCAACGCAGGGCGTTTGTTTCCGCTAAGCTTGGCCGCCGAAGGCAGTTGCACCATTGGCGGCAACCTGGCCACCAATGCCGGGGGTACTCAGGTCTTGCGTTATGGCAATACCCGTGATCTTGCCCTGGGCCTGCAGGTAGTGACGGCCGATGGTGAAGTCTGGGATGGCTTGCGCGGCTTGCGCAAAGATAATACCGGCTACGACTTGCGCAATTTATATATTGGCAGTGAAGGAACCCTGGGTATTATTACCGCAGCCACACTAAAGCTGTACCCGCAACCGGTGGCCAAATGTACCGCACTGCTGGCCCTGGATGACATTGAGGCATCGGTTAAAATGCTGTCACGTGCCCGTGCCGGGTTTGGTTCCTCATTAACCGGCTTCGAGTTGATGTCCAATTACTGCCTGCGTTCAGTGACCAACTTGTTTCCGCAGCAAAAAATGCCGTTTGAAGGCCCCAGCCTGGAATCCGCATGGTATGCCTTGCTTGAAATTTCCGACAGCGAAAGCGCAGAACATGCCCGTGAACGTTTTGAGCACGTGGTGGGTGAAGCTATTGAAGCCGGTGAAGTGCAGGATGCCGTCATTGCAGAATCCATCCAGCAAAGCAAGGATTTGTGGCATTTACGTGAAAGCATTCCTTTGGCTGAGGCTGAAATTGGCAAGGGCATCAAGCATGACGTTTCCATACCGGTATCAAAAATTGCCGAGTTTGTAGAAAAAACCAATGGTTTGTTGCAGAAATCATTCCCCGGTGTGCGCCATATCATTTTTGGTCACTTGGGTGATGGCAATCTGCACTACAACGTGGGAGCACCGCTTGGCGAGGAAGAAGGTTTTCTTTCCCGACAAAAAGAGGTCTACGAAGTGGTGCACAACAGTGTTCATGCCTTTAACGGTTCCATTAGTGCAGAGCACGGTGTTGGGCAATTGAAAAAAGATCTCTTGCCCAATTACAAATCTGCGGTGGAATTGTCTTTGATGCGCAAGATCAAGCGGGCGCTTGACCCCAACGGGCTTATGAATCCGGGCAAGGTTATCAATAGCGTTGACATTTAGGGCAGTAATACGTGGCACGCTGGCCCTGGATGATTTTCCGGATCGGGGTGCCACACCCTTTGCAGGGCAGGTCCTCTTTGTCATAAACAGCGGCATGAATTTCAAAATAGGCGCCCACCTCGCCGTTAGTGCCGGTATAGTCTTTAAGGGTGCTGCCGCCCGACTCAAGTGCTGCAGTCAGGGTTTCCAAAATGGCCTGGTGCAGGCGTTTGCAGCGTGATAGGGAAAGGGTTTGGGCCGCGGTTTGAGGGTTTATTCGTGCCCTGAATAAACTTTCCGAGGCATAAATATTGCCAACCCCCACCACAATCTCACCGCTTAGCAAGACGGTTTTGATGGCGTTTTTCTTGTCCTGCAAGGCCTTGTGCAGGTAAGTGGCTGTAAATTGCGGGTCAAAGGGCTCAATGCCCAGCCTGGCCAACAGTTGGTGGTTCAGAATATCGCCGTTTTCGGCCGGATGCCATAAAACCGCGCCAAAACGCCGAGGGTCGTTCAGGCGGAATTCGGCATTGTCAAAAACAAACTCGACATGATCGTGTTTAAGTAAAAACTCGCCGGGCGCAACACGGCGAATCGAGCCTGACATGCCCAGATGAATTATTAATACCCCATGTTCAAAGGCCAATAGCAAATATTTGCCGCGTCGTTCACAAGCCTGTAAAACATGGCCTTGCAGGATTTGATTCAGGTTTTCCGGTATAGGCCAGCGGAACTGGTGATGATGAATACGGATTTCGTTAAGTTGATGGCCGGTAATGACGCTGTCAAGACCGCGCCGGGTGGTTTCTACTTCAGGTAATTCTGGCATGTTGCTTAGGTGAAAAGTGTTGTTTTTTACGGTATTGGCAAGTGTTTAAACATTTACCAACAAGTGGTTTTACCTGAAATTGTACTTAAGAATGATAATATCAGTATTCCTGTATGAACTTTTTCCGGTATGGCCATTTTTCCATCTGTGACTGTTTTCAGAAAAATTCTTCTTGTCTCTGCGGTCTCGGTTTCTACCCTGTGGGGTACCCTTGCCTGTGCCCAGGGCCAAATGGCGCCAGTTATGCCCCGTTTGCATGCTGCCCTTGATTTCATTCCCGCCTATAAGCTTAAACCGGTCCAGTTGGTAGAGCACACCGACGCTGATGATATTTTCAGTTTGCTGGTGGTTGAGTTTGCCATTCAGGATGAGAAGTTCGAGCTGGCTGCTCAGGCTGCTTTTGATTTTGCCAAAGAAAAAAATGATGTGCCAATGGCCAAGAAGGCAATGCAATTGTATTTGGCCAGTTCTTCAAGCCAGAAAGCGGCAGATGCAGCAAGACTGTGGTACAAACTTGACCCGGACAATGAAGAGGCTTCGGCAACCGCATTGGCGCTGGCCGCTTCTAACGGTGAAACCGAAGGGCTGGTCAGTGCATTAAGGCTGCGGCTGCAACAGGCCAAGAATAAAGAACAGGCCATTTATCAAACCGCTTCAATTGTTGCCAGAATGAATGATAAAAAAATGGCACTTGACGTGTATGAAAAGGCAGTTGAAGGGTTGGTGGATGACCAGTCGACATCTTTCATGTTAATGGCTGATTTGGCCTATCAGGCCAAAGAGCTGGATAAAGCCTGGCAATCATCCCTGAAGGCCCTTGAGCTTGACGCGGCATCCGATGCTTCTGCCGAGCGTGTTCTGCAATATGGCCGGGAAAGCCATAAGCAAGAGGCCATGAAGATTGTCGGGAATTTCATTCAAACCAATGCAAACGCACGGCGGTTACGCCTGCTTTACATTAGCGAGATGGTTAATGACAAAGCGTTTGATGCCGCGATCCATGAGTTGAAGGAAATGGAAAAAACGTTTCCTGAAGACTTTGACTTGCTCTACATGGAAGCGCAGGTTTATTACCAGGCCAAAAAGCTGACCCAGGCCAAAAAATTGCTTAAGCAGTTTCTGGATGTCCAGATTCAGCGCCGTGAGGCCCTGCCTGATGCCGAAACCGATGCCCAGGGGCAGGCCGCTGATGCAAGGATCATGCTGGCTCAAATTTACGAAGAAGAACAAAACTATGGGGCAGCAATCAGTCAGCTGGAAAAAATTGATGATCCCGGTGCGCAGTTACAGATCAAAATGCAAATTGCTGTATTGCATGGAAAAAATGGTAACGAGGCCAAGGCAACCGCGTTGTTGAAATCGCTTCAGCCCGAAGAGGAAGAGGATGCCGTGCGCATTCGTCTGACACAGGCCCTGATTTATCGCAATGCCGGCAAGGCGGATCAGGCCATTCGTTATTTGAGGCAGGCAGACAAAGATATACCCAGGAACGCACTTATCAAGTATGAGTTGGCCATGATGTACGAGCAACAGGGAAGTTTTGAAGAAATGGAAACTTTGTTGCGCGAAGTGATTTCTCTGAAGCCGTCTTCGCCTGATGCTTATAATGCTTTGGGTTATGTCTTTGCCGACCGCAATATGCACCTTGATGAGGCCCAGTTGTTGCTGGACAGGGCGGTTGCGCTGGCGCCCGATAACCCGTTCATTCTGGATAGCATGGGGTGGTTGCAGTTTCGTCTGGGCAATCTTGAACTGGCGCTTGAATATCTTGAAAATGCCTTTGAACTGTCCGAACAGGCGGATATTGCTGCTCATCTTGGAGAGGTGCTTTGGGTCAAGGGTGACAAGGACAGGGCTCGCGATATTTTCATGAAAGGCCAGGAGCTGGAAAAGCAAAACAAAACGCTGGAGGCTACAATCAAGCGTTTGGGTATTTCTTTGCGAGATAAAAAATGAGGCCGTTCAAGCAGTTTTTCCGATATGTGGGGGCGTTAAGCTTAATAGGTTTGCTGGCCGCCTGTGCGCCGGCCCTGAAACAGCCAACCACTCAGGATGATGGTACTTACAGCCGGGCAGGGCGGTTTGCCCTGAATGTCTGGGATAAAACCATTGATCGTAATAAAGATGCCGTGCAAGGCGGGTTTTTATGGCTTGATACCCGGCAAAGACTTGAGCTTGATTTAAGAAATCCGTTGGGATCCACGCTTGCCAGGGTATCGGTAACGCCAGACAGTGCCACCCTGGTTCACGCTGACGGCTCCCTGGTAACCGCTGAAAACCCTGATGCCCTGGTGGCCGAGGTGTTGGGAGCGAGATTCCGGTTTCGGGTTTGCGTTACTGGCTCAAAGGCATTGTGGCACCGGCAAAGGTAGAGCAGGAACAACGCGATGCGCAGGGGCGTCTGGGGTCATTTACCCAGGCTGGCTGGAAAGTCACACTGTCTGATTATGACCATAAAGGTCCCAGGAAGCTGGGCATGGTGCGCAATGAAACCTTTCAGACCATTACGGTCAGATTGGTGATTAATGAATAATCAAGAATAATGAAATATCTGTATGATGTGCCGGCGCCAGCCAAACTGAACCTTTTTTTACATGTGACCGGTCGCCGTGAAGACGGTTACCATTTGCTGCAGACGGTTTTTGTGTTTATAGACCTGGCAGACCAGTTGCAGTTTGAATTGCGTAATGATGGCCTTATATGCCGGCAAACCAGTTTGCCTGGCATTGATCACGACAGTGACTTGATTGTGCGTGCCGCACGTGCTTTGCAAAAGGCAACAGGCACCGCCAAGGGTGCTACGATTCATGTGCAAAAAAACATTCCGGCCGGTGGTGGTCTTGGGGGCGGTTCCAGTGACGCGGCAAGTACCCTTGTTGCCCTTAACCGCTTATGGCAAACCGGACTAAGTCGTGGCGAATTACAGCAGCTGGCTTTACCGTTAGGGGCAGATGTTCCGGTGTTTGTGTTTGGTCAAAATACGTTTGCCGAAGGCATTGGTGAGGCATTTACCGCCTGCAGGGTACCCGGGCAGGCTTATCTGGTTTTTCAGCCGAAGCTGGGTATCCCAACCCCGGCCATTTTCACTGATTCTGCCCTATGTCGAAACACGCCGTTGGTAACGGTTCAGGACGTACAGCAAAGCCTGTCTTTGCCAATGCCCGAGGCCTCACTAATAAGCCAGCCTGCATTTTTTGGTCATAATGATCTAGAGGCAGTGGCTTGTCGCCAGCATCCCGGATTGCAGCAGTTGGTAGACTGGCTGGCGGCCAGGCAGGTAAAAGCACGCATGACCGGGTCGGGTGCCTGTTTTTTTGCGCCTTTCAGGTCTTATGAAGATGCCCTGCAGATCAAGCATGAGCTTGAAACCGCGTTACCCGCATTTAACCAAGGGGCACTTGTGCCTGTTGAGCGGATAATCGCTGCCCGAGGCTTGGCCCGGCATCCTTTGCATGACTGGGTGAAAAATTAAGACAAAGTCATGAAAAGTTATTGGAATTAAATTTTAATAAGGGTAAACCCTAGTCATAATTATAATTAATTTTAATTTAATCAATAAGATAAGAATTTTTTTACATTGTTTTCAAAGGGCTAAATTACACGTATTCATATTGTTTTCAGTTTTATTTATATGTTGGGTCGAAAATTAGAATACGACAAATAAAAACTTCTCTGGCAATCTACCGCAAAATTGACAGGAGTGTGATATGTCGGATTTTGATCTGATTGTAAAAGGCCATATCGTATTGGCCCATAGCGAAATTGAAAATGGTTATGTTGCCATTAAAAATGGGAAAGTGGCTAAAGTGGGCGCCTGTGTGCAAGGCATGCCTTCAGCCAAGGCCATCGAAGATCATACGGGATGTCTGGTGTTTCCAGCCGCGATTGATTCACAGGTGCATAGCCGCAGCCAGAAAGGACAGGAGGATTTCATCTGGTCAACCAGGGCTGCCGCCGCGGGGGGTGTTGGCACCATTGTTGATATGCCTTATGATGCGGGGCGCCTTATCTGCAATGCAGAGCGTTTCAATCTGAAAAAGCAGGAAGCCCAGGAGCAGGCCCGCGTAGACTTCGCCTTGTATGGCACGGTTCATCCCGATGAAGGTACGGACAAGATTTGTGAAATTGTAGAGGCCGGTGCAATTGGGTTTAAATTCTCTACGTTTGGGACTGATCCCGAGCGTTTCCCCCGGATTCCTGCTTTTACCATGCATGATTGCTTTCAGGAAATCCAGCGGTTTGGCCTGGTTGCCGGTGTTCATAATGAAGACGATGAGGTCGTCAAGCATTTAATCGAAAAAACCAAAGCATCTGGCCAGAGCAACTATCTGGCACATACGGCCAGCCGTCCGGTTTATTCTGAAAATCTGGCTGTGTTACAAGTGTATGAGTTGGGTGCCGCTACCGGTTGTCGTGCGCATGTGGTGCATTGTTCAAATGGCCGTGGCTATGAAATTTGCGCCTCATACCAAAAACAGGGTTTTCAGTCCACGATTGAAGCCTGTCTGCATTATATGGTGCTGACCGAAGAGGATGATGTCAAGAACCTGGTTGGCAGGGCCAAAGTCAACCCGCCCATTCGTGGCCGTAAAGAACGTGAAGCATTGTGGCATCACCTTGCCGCCGGCAATTTAACCGTTGTCTCTACAGATCATGTCAGCTGGTCACTGGACCGCAAAAACAGCGCCAATATGTTTGAAAATGCATCGGGTGCAACCGGCCTTGAGCTGTTATTGCCCCTGATGGTTTCCGAGGCAAGCCGTCGCGGTATTTCCTTAAGCAAAATCGCTCAGGTGCTTACTTACAATGTAGCTCGCCTGTTTAGTATAGATGATACAAAAGGCGCTCTGGAATTGGGCAAGGATGCCGATCTGGCCATTCTGAAACCGGAACCTTATGTTTATAACGCCAAAGCCAGTGGAAATAATTTTTCTGACTGGAGTCCTTATGACGGCCGTCAAATTGACTTCAAGGTCGTTAAGACCATGGTGCGTGGTAACTGGGTTTTTGATGGGCAAAGTGTGTTGGCTGAACCGGGTTCGGGCAAGTTCGTGCGCCCGTGTTTGCTGGGTCAGGGGGGCTGAAATGAAGGCAAATGAAAGTCGTTATTGGGATATGTTGATGGAGCTCGGTACCATCACAGACCCTGGCCAGCCTTATACCCGTCGCTCATTCAGTGAGCGCTTTCTTGAGGGCCGGCAGTGGCTGACAGAAAAAATGCAGGCGCTGGGCTTGCGTGTCCATATTGACGCGGCTGGCAATTTGATTGGCCGCCGGGAAGGAACGGATCCAACCCTGGGAACCATTGCTATTGGTTCGCACAGCGATACCGTACCCGGAGGCGGTCGTTTTGATGGCGTCGCGGGTGTTGTTGCCGGTCTTGAGTGCGTGGCGTCCTGGAATGAACGCAATATCCAGTTGCGTCACCCTGTTGAAATTATTGATTTTCTGGCTGAAGAACCCAGTGAGTGGGGTAACTCCTGTACGGGAAGCCGTGGTATTTCAGGGTTTCTGGATGACGGGCTGTTGAATATGCCTCATCCAAAAACCGGAGAAACACTGGCACAGGCCATCAAGCGTATTGGTGGTGATCCTGATAATTTGTCCGTTCGTAAAGATATCGCCGCCTGTTTTGAAATTCATATCGAGCAGGGCAGTGTTCTTGAGCATGAGTCCCTGGATATTGGTGTGGTGAATGCCATTGTGGGGATTGTCAGGGTAAAACTGGTCTTCAAGGGACAGTCTGCCCATGCGGGCACGACGCCCATGCATATTCGCCGGGATGCACTGGCCGCTGCTGCTCAAACGGCTTGTGAAATACGTCGTCAAGTGCAGCGTATGGCTGAAGATGGCAGCGGGCACTATGTTGTGGCAACTTGCGGGCAATTCAATGTTCGGCCAAATGCAAGTAACGTGGTACCGGGTCTTGCCGAAATCACGATTGAAATGCGTTCCGATCATCGTCCCTGCATGGACACCATGTATGCGCTTTTGCATGAAATTGCCGGGCAGGCTGCCCGTGACATGCGTGTTGAGCTGGTGCAATTTGAAACCTTGACCGATACCCATCCTGTCTTGTGTGATGCCGCATTGATGGCGCATATTGAAGGGGCGACAAAGTCTTTGGGCTTGCCTTACCGGATCATGCCCAGCGGTGCCGGTCATGATGCCGCTTTCATGACATATGTGGCGCCTTCGGCGATGATTTTTGTTCCCAGCAAAGAGGGTAAAAGCCATTGCGCAGAAGAATGGACCTCGGAAAAAGAAATGGCCCAAGGGGTAAGTGTGCTTATTGAGGCAGTAGAGCGGTTTGACGCTAACCATTTGGCACAAATCAATGGTTCATTAAATTATTGATTCATTAATATAAACAATTAAACAGATTGTCCTTTTTGTCTAAAAAGGACACTTTATCTGTGCGATATGCATTAGGTTCAGGGAGAACTTTAGATGAATGCAAACGTAAAAAATCAGGGTTTGGAAACCACCCTTGACTTTTCGGATAACGCCGTTAAGGTTAAAAAAAACAGTAAGGCTGGGAGGGCAGTAGCCGCTGCTTCAATCGGTAACGCGCTGGAATGGTATGACTTCAGTGTATTTGCTTTCTTTGCCAGTTATATTGGGCATAGTTTCTTTGTGGAAGGTGATGAGGTTTCCGCCTTGTTAAAAACTTTCCTGCTGTTTGCAGTTGGTTTTATTGCCCGCCCCATTGGTGCACTCTTTTTGGGTTCGTATGGTGACCGGGTGGGGCGTAAAGCAGCCCTGACCTTAACTATTGGCATTATGGCGGCCGGTACGTTTATTATTGCCGTAGCGCCACCCGTCTGGGTTATTGGTGTGGGCGCGCCCATCCTCCTATTGATTGGACGTTTGTTGCAGGGCTTTTCTGCCGGTGGTGAAATTGGTGGTGCAACCGCTTTTCTGGTTGAAAGCGCCCCGCCAGAGAAAAAAGCCAGCTATGCGGCATGGTTGCAGGCGAGTATGGGCATTTCCAATATTCTGGCAGCGTTTGTCGGAATGATGATCACGACTTTTTTTACTGATGATCAAATAACCGGATGGGCGTGGCGATTGCCATTCCTGGTTGGTTTGTTGATTATTCCTGTTGGTTATTATATTCGATATACCCTTGATGAAACTGCCGAGTTCGAGGCTGAAAAGAAGAGCATGGACTTGACGAAAAAGCAGCCGCTTTTTGATGTTATCAAGTTGTATCCTCAGCACATGATTGTAGGTATTCTGTTCTCTATTTTGTGGACCGTCTGTGTTTATGTGCTGGTTATTTATATGCCAACTTATTATGCAGCAGCCAATATCGGCTTGGGGTTTTCGCGGAATGATGCCTTTACCGCTTCCCTGATTGGCAATATCTTCATGATTATCGGATGTCTTTTCTCAGGAAAAATGGCAGATCGTTTTGGTGCGCCAACCGTACTTAAACTCAGTTGCCTTGTTCTTGCGGTAGTTTCATATCCATTGTTGACATGGCTTCATGGCAGCCCTGAGTTTGGCAATCTGGTTGTGGTGCATATTATTCTGTGTTTTTCTGTGGCGCTGTTTTCAGGCGTGGCACCTTCTGCCCTGGCAGGGTTGTTTCCAACACAGGTGCGTTCTTCAGGAATGGCGGTTTCTTATAATATTGCGGCTATTTTCTTTGCCGGCTTCACCCCGGCGTTAATGACCTGGGCAACCACGATTGATATCATGGCGCCAAGTTATTACATGGCAGTTGCTGCCTTCATTGGTTATCTGGCAACGGTCTGGATGTACAAACTGGTTAAATAGTCCATAATCACGCTCATGGGCGTAAAAAACATTCGCTTCCTGCGAGGCGTTGATTTTCGGGCTATGACGCAGTTCTGCCATTTGTGCCAAACCCAACAGTTGGCCAAATCGGCAGAGCAGCTTCAGATTGCCCGTTCCGGCTTAAGTGAAACCGTCCGCTTCCTTGAACATCAATTCAAGCTTAAGTTATTCAGGCGGGCGAATAAAAAATTCCTGCCAACCGAAACGGCCTTGGTGTTAAGTAACGGATTTCAACAACTGGGCCTGCTTGAGTCTTTTGCCAGACGCAATGCCAATACGGCTCACCATGAGTTGTCATGGTTAAAAATAAGATTCCCTGTTCATTTCTATTGTGGTCATTTAAGTGGGGCATTTTTTCAATCTCTTTACCAGTGTGCTGAAAAATTTCCCAAAACCTTATTCTGGCCCGAGTTTATCAATAGCTATTTTGAAGGTGGGTTGACGACAGAGGGGTGGGAGCCTGAGTGGTATAAAATATCCCAATCCGATATTGTTATTAGCGGGCAGTCGGGTCATCTTCTCCGTAACGGTTTTCAGCAAACGGGGAGATGGATCATCTTGCATGCACAAGGTGTGTCGTTGGGCCAGGCCTCTGGTGTGCAGGAAATTCGTCAGCATAAATTGATATTACCCAGAATGCCTTGGTCTATACTGCAGCAGGCCACCAATATTTGTGCCGAGAATGACTTTTCATTCGGATATGATGAAAAGGATTATATTCAACTCTTGTCTGCACCGCCGGGTAATCATAAAGTCGTCTTGCTCAATGAGATTTTTCTGGATCCAATGTTTGACAGCCATTGGAAAATAACCCCTTTGTCGTGTGAGGAAAGGGCGGTTATGCAGATTGTTCATTATGATGAACATCCTGTTTTGCGCTATTTTGAGCAGGTTTTTAGTCAGAACCTTAATCGGGTTGAAGGGGATAGGCATGATTTTCAACCCGGCACAAGCCTAAGGCAATGGCATTATTTTGACCGGGTGCTGGCAACCGGCTCAATGAGGCAGGCGGCCCATGAGTTATTTCTGGCTCAACCCGCGGTCAGTACGCAAATCCGTAACTTTGAACAAGCGCTGAATACCGTTGCAATAAATCGTAAAAAAGGCAGTCGTACAATGGATGTAACGTCAAGCGGACTGTTTTTGGCAGATATGGCAAAGGGCATGCAAGAGACGCTTGATCACCTGGAAACTTATGTTTCCAGCCAGCAGTTACAGCAGTATAAACATTTGACGTTGGGTGTCTTGCCGAGTGTGGATGTGCATAGCAAGCTCAGTGAGCTAATTGTGAATCAGGTCGCGAAGTGGCAACAATACTATCCTGATGTCCGACTGGAAATTGTCGAAGACAAGCAAAATGTGCTGACTGCCTTGTTGCGCAGCCAGCATATTCATTTGGCTTTTATAGAAACAAAAGTGCCTTGGCTTATCCAGGATTCGGTATCGGTTCCCGAGGAAATGGGCGTTGTTATCTCCCCCGTTTTATTGCAGGCCATTGATGCGGGTAAAAAAAAGAAGTTGGGTTGGCCTGATATCAAGCATTATCCCCTGGTGTTGCCAAGGCGCGGGTCTGGTCTGCGAACGTTGATAGATCAGCATTGCTTTGAGCAGGGAATTGTATTGCGGGCCGAGGTTGAGTCGGACAGCCTGAATATTAATCAACGCTGGATTGTAGAGGGCAAATACGCCACAATCCTGCCGCAATCGGCTGCTGATAGCTTGATTCAGGCAGGGCAGGCGGTGTTTTTGCCTTTGCACCCTTCACTTAAGCGTATTTTACGCTTGTCGTACCTGAAGAACCGTCCGTTAAATGAGGTGGAAAAGAACCTGATTGATTTTTTACGTTTTCGAATCGAGGCATATTCGGATTTGCATTAAATTTCCAATGAAAAAACAATATCAAACAGGCGGGAAAAAAATTTTTGTCGTGCATTTGATACAAAAACAACAAATTCATTAAAAAAGTTGTGAAAGGGGTTCACAAGTTAAGAAAAACAGATATAATTTCATCTTTCAGTTAACAAGCAATCTTTCACAAGCTTTCTTAGTTAACAGTACATGAAATTTTGGGGCGTCGCCAAGCTGGTTAAGGCACTGGATTTTGATTCCAGCATGCGAAGGTTCGAATCCTTCCGCCCCAGCCAAAATCTCGTTAAGTACATCATCGGAGCCGTCGGGCCTGGC